>Ga0115008_10004644_pt1 | contig 11396 bp, 11 predicted proteins | sample FraStrMetagenome_FD_87164 | JGI IMG/M metagenome (GOLD analysis project Ga0115008, IMG submission 87164) | Marine eukaryotic phytoplankton communities from Arctic Ocean - Fram Strait ARC3M Metagenome | ecosystem: Environmental > Aquatic > Marine > Oceanic | place: Fram Strait | collected...
GGAAATGTAGGGACACAAATTAATAAGTTAGATCCCGTTAATAAGGGAGAAACGGTTTGGACAGTTAGTGCACAGGATCTTGTTATTATAGGGGAGTTATTACTTACGGGTAAATTTAATGCAGAGCGCATTGTTGGTCTTGTTGGTTCTTCGGTAAAAAAACCAAGATATTTTAAAACAGTGATTGGTAGTGAAGTCGCTACTATGATTTATGATAATGGGGTAGATAAAAATGGTAATGATCGTATTATCTCTGGAAACGTACTCTCAGGAAAGCAATTAAAGCCAGACGGAAGTTTAGGGTTTTATGATAATGTGATTTCAGTAATTCCTGAAGGGGATGATTATGAGTTCTTTGGTTGGAATAAACCAATTTTCAATAAAATATCAACCTCTAGAGCGCTTACATTTTCTTGGTTAACTCCCAATAAAAAGTATGAGTTAAATACGAATACAAATGGTGAACATCGTGCGTTTGTAGTTACAGGGTCTTACGAGAAAGTATTTCCGTTAGATATATTTCCTATGCAAATTCTAAAAGCATGTATGTATGAAGATTTAGACGAAATGGAAGCTCTTGGTATGTATGAAGTAGCTCCAGAAGATTTTGCACTGACAGAATTTATATGTGTTTCAAAACAGCCACATCAAGATATTATTAGAAAAGGGTTAGACTTAATGCTAAAAGAAATAGGATAATGGGTTTAAAAAATAACTTACATAATTTTAGACAAAAAAATAAAGATAAAAAGTGGTTGCCGGCATTTTCTGCAATACACACGTTTTTATACTTGCCAAATGAGATTACCCATAATGGTACTCATATCAAAGCTGCCGATGATTTAAAACGGACCATGAATATCGTTATTATGGCTATGGTACCGTGTTTGCTATTTGGTATGTTTAATGCGGGTTATCAACATCATGTTGCTTTTGGAGATATTGAAAGAGTAGTTAATGGAGGGTTCTTAAATTCAGCATTTTGGACGTTTGATAACTTTATCGTAGGATTTTGGAAAATCCTTCCTCTTGTGGTGGTATCTTATGGTGTTGGTTTAGCTATTGAGATTCTCTTTGCTATGAAGAACGGCCACGAAGTAGAAGAAGGGTACTTGGTTACAGGTATGTTAGTGCCGTTAATTGTTCCTGTTGATATCCCACTTTGGATGTTGGCTGTAGCTGTTGCTTTTGGTGTTGTTATCGGTAAAGAAGTGTTTGGAGGTACAGGAATGAATATTCTTAATCCAGCTTTAACGATACGTGCTTTTTTATTCTTTGCTTATCCAACGTGGATGTCTGGAGATAAAGTTTGGGTTGAGGGTGCTGTAGCAAGAGATCAGGCCATAGCGGCAGGTGAGAATTTGGATGCGGTTTCAGGCGAAACGATTTTAGGTAGCTACGCTCAAAACAATTCAGTAGTTTACGATTATTGGGATATGTTCTGGGGAATCATTCCTGGTTCTGTTGGGGAGACTTCAAAATTTTTAATAGTAATAGGAGCTTTGATTTTAATTTTTACTAAAGTTGGAAGCTGGAGAATTATTGTATCTACATTGATAGGAGCAATAACAATGGGGCTAATTTTCAATGGCGTTGTGGATGCGGGATGGATTGGTGAATCAAGTAAATTCTACGGTTTAATGAATGTGCCGTTTTGGCAACACTTAATCATTGGTAGTATTTTGTTTGGAGCTGTTTATATGGCTACAGATCCTGTGACGGCATCGCAAACGAATAAAGGAAAGTGGATTTATGGATTCTTAATTGGTTTTATTTCAATTATGATTCGTGTCTTTAATCCAGCGTATCCAGAAGGCGTGTTTTTAGCCATTCTATTAATGAATGTATTTGCACCAACAATTGACCATTATGTGGTTCAAGGTAACATAAAGAAAAGAATGAAACGTCTTAAAGTTAAAACTGCTTAGTGATGGAAAAAAGAACAGATAAAAACGGATATACAATAATTTTTGCCGTGGTAATGGTGGTAATTGTTGGCTCTTTATTGGCATTTACAGCGTCTTCGCTTAAACCTGCAATAACAGAGAATGAACGAATTGAGAAGCAACAGAATATTTTATATGCTTTAGGAGTTAACGCTAACGAAGGAGCAGGTGACATTACTTTTGTGTCTACTAGGGAGGTTGCTGAATTGTTCAAAACGAATGTATCAGAGCAGTTAGTACTAGAGTCTAAGGATGGTAAAATTGTGAAAACAATGACCAGACAAGAGTTTATGGACGCTAATAGCGGTAAGGAGCCTTATTTAATTGATGTTAAAAAACAGCAAGCTAATGCAAAAGCAGGAGCTTCTCGGTTATTACCCCTATTTGTTGGTAAATCTGAAAAAGGAGACACCTATTACGTGGCCCCTATAAGAGGTAAAGGTCTTTGGGATGCGATCTGGGGTTATGTTGCTTTAGATAAAGATATGATTGTGAGAGGTGCATTTTTTGATCATGCAGGTGAAACACCTGGTCTTGGTGCAAACATCAAACAACGTTATTTTATGGATGATTTTGAAGGTGAGCATCTATTAACAGATGCAGGCGTATTTAAGGGTATTACCGTTGCTAAAGGAAATGCAGATCCAAAGAATAATGACAAAACAGATTATGAAGTAGATGCTCTAGCAGGAGCGACGATTACAGGTGATGGTGTTGCTGCAATGATCAAAACAGATTTGAAGCTTTACTTGCCTTATTTTCAAAACTTAAAAACAGCTATTTAAATTATGGGACTACTTTCGAAAAAAGATGGTAAGTTAATCACTGACCCGCTAACAGATAACAACCCAATTACCATTCAAGTACTTGGTATTTGTTCAGCATTAGCAATTACTGCAGAGTTAAAAGCATCTTTGGTAATGGCCATAGCAGTGCTCTTTGTTTTGGGTGTTGGTAACGTTGTTATCTCTTTAATGCGTAATATCATACCCTCAAAAATTAGAATTATTGTACAGCTTATCGTAGTGGCTACTTTAGTGATTATTGTAGACCAGGTGTTAAAGGCTTTTCAATACGAGTTAAGTAAGACGCTTTCGGTATTTATTGGTTTAATTATTACAAACTGTATCATTATGGGGCGTTTTGAAGCCTTTGCACTAGGAAACGGTCCTTGGAAAGCATTCCTCGATGGTATTGGAAATGCTTTAGGTTACGGCGTGATTTTAATAATCGTTGGATTTTTTAGAGAACTATTAGGTTCGGGAACCTTATTTGGAATTCCAGTTCTTGGTGATGCCATTGAAAAAACTGGAGTCTATTCAATAGGGTATGAAAACAACGGTTTTATGCTAATGCCGCCAATGGCACTTATAATAGTTGGATTACTTATATGGGTTCAGCGCAGTAAAAATAAAGCGTTAATAGAAGATTAATAAAAAAAGTATTCAGTTTACAGTTTTTAATAGTAATCAAATCGTTATTAGAAACTGAAACATAAAAAATAAAAGACAATGATAGAACACATCGAATTATTTTTCAAGTCTATTTTTATCGATAATATGGTATTTGCAGTATTCTTAGGAATGTGCTCATACTTGGCAGTATCAAAGAAAGTTTCTACGGCAGTAGGTTTAGGGGCAGCAGTAATTTTTGTATTAGCAGTGACAGTGCCTTTAAACTGGCTTTTAGATCAGTATTTGTTGCAACCAGGAGCTTTAGTATGGTTAGGGCCAGAGTATGCAGATTATGATTTAGGGTTCTTATCCTTCATTATGTTTATTGCAACGATTGCGACCATGGTGCAATTAGTAGAAATTGTAGTAGAGAAATTTTCACCGTCATTATATAATTCTCTGGGTATTTTCTTACCGCTAATTGCTGTAAACTGTGCGATTTTAGGAGGGTCATTGTTTATGCAAGCCCGCGAGATTGAAACTTTAGGGTTGGCTTTGAATTATGGAGTGTCTTCTGGAATAGGTTGGTTTTTAGCAATTTTAGCGATTGCAGCTATTCGTGAGAAAATAAGATATTCTAACGTACCCCCAGCATTGAGAGGATTAGGAATCACGTTTATCATCACTGGTTTAATGGGAATTGGCTTTTTGAGTTTTGGAGGGATGTTAACCGGAGGCGATGATGAGAGTGAATCCAGTACTGAATTGAGTGCTGAAAAGGCAAATACAATTCAAATTGAAGACAATAAGGAATTAGCTAATAATACTAAAATAATAGAGTAGTATGATTTTTTTAGAAGCAGGAACTTTAGGTACAGTAATAGCAACAGTAGCAGCGTTTTTATTAATAGCGCTTATATTGATTAGTTTGTTGCTGTTTGTAAAACAGAAATTATCACCATCAGGTCCAGTAACGATTAAGATTAATGGTGAGCGTGAAATAGAAGTGGCATCTGGTAGTACATTGTTATCTACTTTGGGTGCGGAGAAAATATTTTTACCATCGGCTTGTGGTGGTGGGGGAACTTGTATTCAATGTGAGTGTCATGTTCTGTCTGGGGGTGGTGAAGCGTTGCCTACAGAACTTCCACACTTTAGCCGGAAAGAGCTTGCACATGGTGCCCGATTATCTTGTCAAGTAAAAGTGAAACAAAATATGGAAATTACAATTCCTGAAGAAATTTTCGGAATTAAGAAGTGGGAGGCTACTGTAGTTTCTAATTATAATGTGGCAACCTTTATTAAGGAATTTGTTGTAGAAATTCCTGAGGATATGAATTATAAAGCTGGGGGGTATATTCAAATTGAGATTCCTGAATGTGAAATAAAATATTCAGAAATGGATGTGAGTGCTCATCCTGAAGATCACCCTGGAGAGACAGATAAGTTTAAGCCAGATTGGGAAAAATTTGGTTTATGGCCTTTAGTTATGAAGAACGCCGAACTTGTAGAGAGAGCTTATTCTATGGCATCTTATCCTGCGGAAGGACGTAAGATTATGCTGAATGTTCGTATAGCAACACCTCCATTTGATCGTGCGAAAGGTGGCTGGATGGATGTTAATCCAGGAATAGCTTCATCTTATATATTTAATCAAAAAGAAGGCGATAAAGTAACGATTTCTGGACCTTACGGAGAATTTTTTATAAATGAGTCTGAAAGCGAAATGTTGTACGTTGGAGGAGGCGCAGGAATGGCGCCTATGCGTTCTCATTTATATGAATTGTTTAGAACAATAAAAACCGGTCGTAAGGTAACCTATTGGTATGGTGGACGTTCTAAAGCAGAATTGTTTTATATTCATTATTTTAGAGCATTGGAAAAAGATTTTCCAAACTTTAAATTCTATATGGCGCTTTCAGAGCCTTTAGAGCAGGATAATTGGAGTGTAAAAGAAAATATTGATGCTCCTGGTGACGGATTTGTAGGTTTTATTCACAATTGTGTGATTGAAAACTACTTAAATCATCATGAGGCTCCCGAAGATATTGAATTGTATTTCTGTGGTCCTCCTTTAATGAACCAAGCAGTTCAGAAGATGGGTGAAGATTTTGGTATTCCAGATGAACATATTAGATTTGATGACTTCGGTGGATAGGTCACTGGATAATTACTTATACAAATTTTAGATTACGATAAAAAACCAACTCAATTTGAGTTGGTTTTTTCGTTGTGTTTTTCGTGCATTAGTATTCATAAAAATTCGAATGTAATCCATTGTAATGGTCTTTTTTTGAGGTGTGATTGGAGGTATAACCTCAAGCGCTATGTATTATGAGGGATACGAAATGACATGTGTATGTGTGAAATCTTTTCTTTCTAAGACCTATTTTGTTTTATAACCTGCGCATTATCTGTGGTGTACTAGTTTGTAGTACCTAATATTAGAGCTAAATTACGTGTTATTCTTGTTTCTTATAATTGTCTTCAAAGTGGGAAGCTATAACGTAATAGAAAGGGATTTAGAGAACTAGTTTGTATCTTTGTAATATGAGTAAAGCCTTAACATTACAAGAACTACATAATTTAGCTATGAATCATGTAGGTAAAGATTTAGAGTCACGTGGTTTTGAGTTTGTAGCCATTAATAGTAAGTTGAAAAAGCACCCTCAATTTGTGTGTATTGATAAGAATAGTCAGTATTTTTTTGTGATTGTAAAAGCTGTTATGCTTCCAGATAACCCTAATAATTATGATATGATTTGGATGGAAACCTTTAAAAAACACGCTTTTGATAAAGATGCTAAAGTCTTGTTTGCTGGAGTGGGATTAGGTAATCCTAATGGTGATGATCTGCCCGTGTATTTAAACGAAGAGTATCTTATAGAGTATAACGGTATTCAAGTGTTGGACCAAAATCTCAACTAATGAAAAATATAAGTGTTCTTGTGTTATGTGCTTTGGTAATTCTCGCTTGTAAACCAGATAAAAACAAAGTTGAAAATTTTAAGAATACGAGCCTTTCAGGCCCTGTGTTTGGGACAGGGTATTCTGTAGTTTATGATTCTGATATTGATTTTACCATACAATTGGATAGTTTGTTTGATGTTATAAACCTATCGATGTCTACGTATATTCCAACGTCAGAAATTTCGAAATTAAATCGCAATGAGAGCTATATATTAGATGCCCATTTTGAAAATGTATTTAATGCTTCCAAACTTATATATGAGGCAACTGATGGTGCTTTTGATCCAACTATTGGCGATGTTGTGAATGCTTGGAGTTTTGGAGCTGACAAAAATAAATTTTTAACAGATAGCACGACTATTGATAGTATTATGAAATTTGTTGGGTTTAATAAAGTTCATTTCACTCACAATAAAATAGAAAAACAACCTAAAACCTATTTAGAGTTTAATGCTATAGCAAAAGGTTACGGTGTAGATGTGGTAGCATTGTTTTTAGAGTCTTATAATATTAAAAATTATTTAGTAAATATAGGAGGAGAGATTAGAGTTAGTGGTATCAATATAGAAAAAAACAAACCTTGGACCGTAGGTTTAGATCAGCCTAGATTTGATGGGTTACAAAATCCAGATGACTATGTGTTGGCAGTGGAGTTGACTAACGAGTCTATGGCTACTTCAGGAACATATCGCAAATTTAAAATAGACAATACGGGTAATCGTTATGCACATATTATGGATACTAAAACGGGATATCCGTCAAAAACGAATATTCTTAGCGTTTCAGTAATTGCTGAAAGTTGCATGATAGCCGACGGCTATGCAACAGCTTTTCAGGCTATGGGGATTGAAAAAGTAACAGCATTTCTGAAGTCTCATCCTGAATTGAAAGTATTTTTTATTTTTGAAAATGACCAAAACGAGTTCGAGACTTTAAGCCTAAATAATTTCTCTGAGTAATTGTTAAATAATCAGTGCAACCGAAGCCATGGACTAACACTAGTTCTTTAAATAGTTAAGGGTATTTGCGATTAAAGCAAAAGGTTTATAGTTAAGGACTTGAGTTTGTTTTGATTTATGTAAGCAAAGACAGGGATTTAAATAACAGGTAAGGGGTATTAAAATGAACCTTGCAATCTCTTATTACAAATGACTTATTAATAAGAGTAGCCAACCATTAACAAGGAGCAATCCACCAATTGGAGTAATAGGGCCTAAAAAACGTAATTTTCTACCTTTAGCATCAGACAGTACTAACCCGTAAATGCTAAAAGAGAATAGTATAATTCCTGTAGTAAAGCACCAGTATGTTGCGTTGCTAATAGAATCAGCATTAAACCCTAGTACCAATAAGACTATAGCGTGATACATTTGGTATTTTACTCCAACTTCAAAACTTTGTAACTGGTCTGTAGATAAGGTTTTTTTTAACCTGTGTGCTCCAAAAGCTCCAAAAATTACTGAGAGCATTCCAAATAGCGCACCAGTTGTAAGCAGTACTTCCTGTGTCATTATACTATAGTTTTATTTTATTTATACACGACAGGGATAATTTCCCCTTTGGCTAAACAGTATCTTTTTAGTTGTTCTTCACTCAGTTTATTTGTGTAATCTACTTGGTCAACTTTAAACCCAATTGATTTTAATTTATCAAAATAATCACGGCCATACACGCGAACGTGATCATATTGCCCAAAGATTTTGGCACGTTCATTTTGATCTGTAATAGAATCGTCTTCAAAAGTACGCGCCCTGCTTAAATCTTGAGGTATTTGTAAAATACCCATGCCGCCTGGTTTCAAAACGCGATATAGTTCTTGCATAGCTTTCGTGTCGTCAGGAATATGTTCTAACACATGATTACAAAGAATAACATCATAAGTATTATCGTCAAACGGTAAATCGCAAATATCAGCTTTTACATCGGCAATAGGGGAGACTAAATCGGTTGTGGTGTAGTCTATACTTTTTAAACTTTTAAACCGGTTTAAGAAGCATTGTTCTGGTGCAAAATGAAGTACTTTTTTTTTGTCACTTGTATTTTCAGAGTCTAAAAAAGCGGTTTCATTTTTAAGATAGAGCCACAATAGTCTATGGCGCTCTAAACTTAAAGTGGACGGCGATAGGACATTGTTGCGTTGCGCTCCATAGCCATAGGGTAAGAATGATTTAAAACGTTTGCCATCAATAGGGTCTGTGAAAGTGTCACCTTTTAATAAGAACTCTAAAATAGGTCTGACCACATAACTTAATCTAATTAATAGAGGTCGAGGAATAGTGTTTAGTAAAAATTTAAAGAGCTTTTTCAATGGTTATAACAGTCGTTTATGATGGAACGTGGTTCTTAAACTCAGCTTCCTCATCACTTTTAATACCAAGCGCTTCATGAACATAGTCGAAAGTGGATAATATCTCTGGTTTTCCATCGATTATAGCGATATCATGCTCAAAATGTACACTAGGCTTTCCATCTTGTGTTACAATGGTCCAGCCATCTTTTAGCTGCCGTACTTTGTGAGTGCCCCCGTTAATCATCGGTTCAATTGCAACGACCATGCCTTCAATAAATTTTTTACCGCGTCCTCTGCGGCCGTAGTTTGGCATTTCGGGATCTTCATGCATCTTTCTGCCTAAACCGTGTCCTACAAGTTCGCGAACGACACCATAACCTTGGGCTTCACAATGCTGTTGTATCGCATAGCCAACATCACCAACACGATTTCCAGTTTTTAATTCTCTAATACCAATATAAAGTGATTCCTTAGTGATTTGAACTAGTTTTTTTGTCTCTGCATCTACTTCTCCAATTTCAAAGGTATACGCGTGATCCCCATAAAAACCATTCATAATAGAACCGCAATCTATGGAGACAATATCACCGTTTTGAAGAGGTTTATTTGTGGGTAATCCATGTACAACAGCCTCATTAACACTACACAGTAAGGTTGATGGACAATCATATAGGCCTAAAAACCCAGGAATCGCACCTTGAGCTCTTATAAAATCTTCAGCTAGTTTATCTAATTGCAATGTGGTTACCCCTTCTTTGGTTTCTTTTGCAAGCATACCTAAGGTTTTTGAAACTACTAAGGCACTTTGACGCATCAATTCAATTTCTTCTCTTGTCTTGGCTATAATCATGTTATTTCTTTAAAAATGAAAAGAATCCCTTCTTCGTTTTAAGTGCACTCATATCTGGTTCTTCATTGGTAATCAATTGGTAGACCTCTCCCCAGCCTAGAATACCACCAATATTACGGTCGTCAATATAGATATCTGCATATATTTTTCTGCTTACAGAGTTATCGTAATTTTCTTCAGGGAAACTTTGGTTTACGGCGTAAAAAGTAATACCATTTTCTTTACAAAAAGCAACGGCATCCTCTAATTTTGAGCCACTTCTGTAGGTCCAAAGAATAATTCTGTGACCGTCTTGTTGCAAACGTTTCATGGTTTCAAATGCAAAAATACGAGGTTTTCCTACCTTAGGGTAGGCATCTTCAACTATAGTTCCATCGAAATCAATCGCTATAACAAGTTTGTCTTGAAAATTCATTTGTGCATTTTTATTAAGTTGCAAAAGTACAATTTTTCAGTTTTAGTTACACCAAAGGGTTTTGTGTCATTACTGCAGGTTGCGCAACACCCATAAGTTTTAATATGGTTGGTGCAATATCACCCAAAATACCGTCCTTAATAGTGAGGTGTTCATTATCTATCAAGATGACAGGTACAGGGTTAGTGGTATGTGCAGTGTTAGGTGTTCCGTCTGGATTAATCATAGTTTCACAATTACCGTGGTCTGCAATTAGTAAGGTTGTGTAATTATGTTCTAATGCGGTCTCTATAACTTTTTCAACACAACGATCTACGACTTCACAAGCTTTTATGGCAGCCTCCATAACGCCGGTATGTCCAACCATATCACCATTCGCGAAATTTAAACATACAAAATCAACTTCTCCTTTTTCTAATTCTGGAATAAGGGCATCTGTCAATTCAAACGCACTCATTTCTGGTTTTAAATCATAGGTAGCAACTTTAGGAGAGTTTTTTAATAATCGAGTTTCTCCTTTAAATGGTTGTTCTTGACCTCCAGAAAAGAAAAATGTAACATGTGGATATTTTTCAGTTTCTGCAATTCTAATTTGTGTTTTGTTGTTGCGTTCTAATATTTCTCCTAAGGTTTCGCTTAGATTATCTTTATTAAAGACAACATTTATACCTGTATAGGCATCATCATAATTAGTTAGAGTTACAAAATGTAACTTTAATTTATGCATATTATATTCTTGGAAATCATTTTGAGATAAAACTTCTGTTAATTCACGTCCGCGATCTGTTCTAAAATTAAAGAAGATCACAACATCTCCGTCTTTAATTTTAGTTACTGGTTGCTCATTGCTGTCAACCATAATTATAGGTTTTATAAACTCATCAGTAATATCATCGTTGTAATTGTTTTCTATACTTTGTACAGCATTATGAGATCGTTCTCCTTTTCCATGCACTAAGGCATCATAAACTAATTTTATACGTTCCCAACGTTTGTCTCTATCCATGGCATAGTATCTGCCAGAAACTGAAGCTAAGTTTGTATTGGTGTCTTTAATATGGTGTTCTAAAGAGGCTATAAAACCTGCTCCAGATTTCGGGTCGACATCTCTACCGTCTGTAAAAGCATGAATATACGAGTTATTAACTCCAAAATTATTAGCTGTATCTATAAGTCCAAACAAATGATTGATATGAGAATGTACACCACCATCACTAACAAGTCCTAAAAAATGAACAGGTTTGTTGTTATCTTTAGCGTATTGAAAGGCCTCAATAAGTGTGCGTTCGTTTTTTAAAGTGTCATTAGCTATAGCGCGATTTATTTTTGCTAAATCTTGGTATACAATGCGACCTGCCCCAAGATTCATATGACCTACTTCACTATTTCCCATTTGTCCTTCTGGCAATCCCACGTGAAGACCGTCTGTTCTTAAAGAGGCATTAGAATAATTGCGATATAAAGCATCTATGTAGGGCGTCTTTGCGTTATCAATAGCAGAAACATTTGGATCTGGAGACATTCCCCAGCC
>Ga0115008_10004645_pt1 | contig 11396 bp, 7 predicted proteins | sample FraStrMetagenome_FD_87164 | JGI IMG/M metagenome (GOLD analysis project Ga0115008, IMG submission 87164) | Marine eukaryotic phytoplankton communities from Arctic Ocean - Fram Strait ARC3M Metagenome | ecosystem: Environmental > Aquatic > Marine > Oceanic | place: Fram Strait | collected 2012-06-18
CGCCTCCCGCCCAAGCTGGCCTTCGCCCTGGTATCCTTCGCCCTCGGCGAGCTGGGCGACGGCCTCAACATCTTCCAGGGCATCTACCTCGTCGGCCTGGGATGGGACGAGGGCAGCGTAGGCGCGGCCCTCAGCATCATGGGCCTCACGGCCCTGCTGGTCCAGACGGTGGCGGGTGACATCGTCGACCGGACGACTTTGGACCGGCGCATATTCCTCACGGTGGCGTCGGTCCTTACGGCCGCCAGCGCAAGCAGCGTTATGTTCGTGCAGGGGAACAGCCAGCACGTCCTCATGTACATCACCAAGGTCGTTGAGGGCATTGCCAGCAGCTTCATCGGGCCGTGCCTTGCGGCGCTTACTCTGGCCTCGTTTGGGCCGGAACATTTTGATTCCATCATGGCCAACAACATTCTGTGGGGCCACGTGGGATCGGTCGCCTCGGCCATCCTGGCGGGTGTCGTGGCGTACGTGTCGTATGGAGAGGCCGGTGAGGGGGTCAAGTACTGCTTCCTCGTCATTGGCTTTTCGGCACTGATTGCCGTCATCTTCGTGAGGTTTTGTCCCGAGGGCGATCCCCTCATGGGCCGGGGATTCAAGGGTGCCGTCGCTCTGGATGAGCAAGGCCATTTGGAGAAGGTTTCATCGTACGACGAACAACACGGAGGAGACGATACGTCACCGGAGAGAGGTTTGTCTACAAGCGTTGCTGAAGATTTGGATGAATCCAACGAGGAGCTGATACTGCAGAAAGAGTCGTCAGCTATGCCCGAAGCGGCCAGCTATTGGTCGGTCTTTATGGACCCAAAGACGTGTGTCCTTTGCTTGACGGGATTCTTCTTTCACTTTGCCAACGCCAATGTGCTCTTGGTATTGGGGGAGCTCATGGGAGGTGACAATGACGACGGTTCGCCGAAGCGGTCGGCAATTCCTCTGATTGCTGGTGCAATCATTCTGGCCCAGGGCACCATGAGTGCGGCAACGATTGCTGGCGGTCGACTGACCGACAAAGGAGTTGGGCGGAAACCATTATTCTTGGCCGGCCTACTTACATTGCCGATCCGATGCGCTCTCGTCATCCTTTGGAGAAACAAAAGCGAAGGGTATTTGCTTTCTACACAAATACTGGACGGACTTGGTGGCGGCTTCTTTGGCTTGCTGCATCCCTATCTGGTGGCTGACCTTACCTTCGGCACGGGACGATTCAACGTGGTAATGGGACTCACTGCGAGCTGTTTCGGATTGGGCGGGACAATGAGCAACTTCCTTGGCCAGTTGGCTGTACAGTACTTTGGCCATGTAATCTCCTTGCTGTGCTCCTTGACCCTATCGTTCATCCCAATAATTTTATTTGCTCTCTTCATGCCGGAGACGTATGGCCAAAGGGGAAATTTGGAGGAGCTGAACATCAAAGCCTCTCGAAGTCAGAGCCCAAGGGCAAAATTCACACCAGCTGAGAGCGAAAATCGATACGTACAGATGACCTAAAACGAATCATCAATCGAATCAGTTGCGTTGCAAGCATAAGTTGCCTCTTGACTCATTAGCTATACCTATTTATTTGGCTTAATCTACCTTTCCATCCCTCCAATCTTTAAGCCTCCAAATGCCTTACGAAGTATTTGGGCGCAGAAATCAATCCCATCCTGGCTCCCTTCGATGTTAATGCGCTTTGTCTTCCCGACATCGAAGCTTCCTGTTGGCCGGCCGTGCAAATTCTTTTCCTTCGGTAGCACCTCCAGCAATTTGTCGAGGCTCCTGTCGCTGAGAATTGGACTCACTTCAAAAGTAAGGTTATAGTTGGGTGTTTCGTTTGCATCATTTTGTTTCCACATCATAAACGATAAGATCATATCTACAGCATCACGTATGTAACCATCATCGCCACCTGCTCCACATTTCGTGGTCTTTACTGCCTCGGTCAATACTGCGCTGTCCAGCGTCCAAACCACTGCGCACTCAACCGGCACATCTGCATTGACACCCACTTGCATTCTGAGTGCCTTGCGCATACCAGCCAGGAAGGGGTGCGAGGCAATGGCCGATCCGTGATACTTGCGAACAAACTCCCGGATGGTCCGACGAATGCGCCGCAGATCGTTTCGTGTGGTAACAAATGCTTGGGTGTCATCTTCCTTCTTATCCTCGAGAGAGCTTAATTCGACCAAAATATCCTGCAACATGTGATGTCTCTCTATCATCTTTACTTCATGTGCCTGCTTCCGCTCCTCGGCACGGATGGCAAGGAGCTGCTCCAGCGCCTCGCCACGAATTTGCCGTGCATCGTCGTCCGTCGTCGGAAGACCGCAGGAGGACAAGACACCGACGTTCTCGGCGGACTGGGCCTCCAAGAAGGACGCATATGATTGTGAGTATGAGTGTGAAGTGGGATGCGCGTCATTGTGGGTTTGCCCCACAAGTCGCTCAATGGCCTCCACAACGACGCGGCTTCTCTGGCCATTCTGGTCGTCATTGCTGGCTCGCATATTTGCTCCGGATGTGACCTCCTCATCCAGCAAGCCAGGTAGAGATCCCGAACTCTGCACAACGGACGTACTTCGACGATAAAACTGGCGACATTGGGTGCGGAACTCGGCTATATGTATTGGTTCCTCCTCGTCGGGTAATGCTGTGTTTGTCTGTGTGTGACCACTCATTTTTCGTTTCGCGGCAACTCAACTCCTCAACCTTCTTCACTACTGTTGACGAAGCAATGACACGAGAATGACGAGATGACGAGATTCGAGAGAGGTCCACTGACTTACATGTAGTTCTCTGCTAATTTGTTTTGCAGATATCGTTCACTTTCAATTGTCACTTTCTGTCTGACTGCGGCAGCAGCATGAAAAGACGCCGAAGAAGACGAAGACCTGAAGATTGACAAGATTGCATGCGAGATAGAGGTGCCCCAGCCCCAGTCAGTCAATTGAGGGAATCTACACAATTTCCGTGCGACAGTGCGACATCTTGATAATCGCCGCCTTCGCTACGAGCTCTTACCATTGTGTCTTTGCCCGCCTGAAACGAACGAGAGACGAGAGAAGCAAATAAATATTTCAATATGGCAAATAAATACTCTCGTGCACTTGTAGAGTGAAAATGACATCACGAGACAGCACCAGCACCGACACCGCCAGAAGCATGCACGTATTCCTTCGTCGCAACGCCACACAATCGTTAATCTTTCTGGCAATGACTATTATCGTCCTGTCGTCCAGCAGTAGCCTGCTGATCGCCGCCCATCAAGGGTAAGGGCGAGATGGTCACGTACTGGGTCAACGAAGTCAGCTCTAGTTCGCGGAGGCACCTCCTACCCTCGACTGATGATTCTAAGGAGAACGTGCGGCGATCCCCGCCCAGGGCAACGAAAGAAATGGCGCCGGAAGAAGCGCAAGATCCGCCGAAGGCGGCGGCGCCACAAGATCAAGATATCGAGGCTCAGGATTAATGAAAAAAGCGCAAGATGTTTCCTCGTGTTGTCTGATAAACGTTTTTTTTACATGTTGTACCGTAGATCTACTGTACGAGTATGTAGAAAATCAATCGCTACAGTATTTACAGTACAGTCTACACAGCTGTGCCGGGTCCTGGTGTCCTGGTAAGTGTGCCTACCGGTACGTTGTAGGTATATCCCTGTTTTCGCTTCATTGTAGATTTTTGAGAACTGCGGCGAAAGGTACAATTCTACTATACGTTTCTGAAGGGGCACATGGTGTGTCGGATAGTGACCCCGCAAGTGCTAAAAAAATAAATATGCTCTCTTTTTTGTTTTTGTGTGTGGGCTGATTGCCGCTTCAACCCAATTTCGCCGCATCGATCGTGCCATCTGCGATCGGCAGATGGCATTTCGCAGTACTTTCACGGCACTTTGTCCCAGCAAACTCGTCGAGGGTGAAACTGTCCATCGTCGACCTTGCCTCGGTGAAAGGGTGAGTTGGGTGCTGCTCTCGGCGGATTCATTCGCCTGTGCCTGGTGTTGCTCGGTTCGTCTTTTACTTTTACGGCCGATTGCTTCGTCTTTTGGATTCTCTGTCATATCTTTTCGGCATGGTTTTGCCAATCTTTCTCGCCCATCTTTCTCGGGGCGCGTGGGGCATAGCACAAACATTTCGGGCATATCCTTAGCCCCAGGCGGGGGCAGAATCTCACCGCGCTTTCCCTTGATCTCTGTATTATATTTCCGCATACAATTAATTGTAGTATCTTTTGGTGAGGACCTTTGAGTGCGGACGCGAAGGAGCATATATATTTTGTCACCACCATATCTTCGCTCAACGACCATTTAATTGGATATCGACTAAGACGATCACACGGGGGGACCAAGCAACCACTCATCATCCGTCCCATCACCATGTCGCTGTCCCGCCTTCTGGCCGAGCCAACCACCACGCAAGTTTGTCCGGTGGACCTCCTCGACTCCAGCTTGCTCACGCGCTGCCGCGAATGGCAGAGCACCGAGCAGACCAAGTACAACTGCGATCACGACGACTATCTCCGCACCTTTTCTCCCGGCCAGTATCAGGGCGTCGTGGCCAACTACCTGTCATTCAACACGGCACAGTCCACGGGTCATTTTCTCGATCGGGCCAGACTGTTTGAGGAGTGTACCGGCGGCATCATCAACTTTGCCGAAGCCACGGACATTGCCGAAGATCCCATCAAGGATATCGGGAGTGCGTCTAGCACCGGAGCCGAGCTGTACGACGCCTACCTCATGATCTACTCCTTCACCTCCGAAGCATCGAGTCTCGGTCTGTTGGAAACGCTGAACGATCGGATCCGTTCGTCCAACAGCCTGCTCAAGTACGAGGACATCTTCCCCAAGGTCCGATCGATGGGAGAGTATCGCAAGGATGGCAAGACCAACATCGATCTGCTCATGGCCGACGGGGACTTCTTCGTCCCCGTCGTCCGGATCGATCTGCTGGAACGCGACAACAAACCCCTGCCCCAAACGTGGGACGATCTGGTCGACCTCGTCCAGCACTACAACGGCACCGACCTCAACGACGACGGCGTCGCCGATGACTTTGGCCTGTGTATCTATCCTCGAACCGGGTCGGGCTTCAACGATGCGTGGATCCCGGAGCTCATGTACTCCACCTGGGCTACGACCGATCAGACCAAGGGAATCCAGCAGGGCTTCTTCTTCGACGAGGAAACATTCGAGCCACGCATCGGCCGGGGCTTCGAGAAGGCCATGGACGTTTGGAAGGATCTGTGGGCCAACAGTGCCGACGGGTGCATCACCACCAACTTCGTCGAGGGGCGGTGCGCCGTCGGCCTGGCGCCGCCGGGTTGCTGGAAGGGAACCTTCGTCAACAGCGAGGAGGGTGGCGTGGCCTGGAGGAACAAGGATGGGTCGGTGATGCGTGATGAGAACGGAGAGGCGCTGTGGCGACCAACTATGAAGGACGGAACGTACGCCGAACCCTATCGTCTCAAACCGTTTGGTAGTCTCGAGGTTGTTGATCGAGAGACCGACGAGTTCGTGGAGTGCCAGCCTGGCACTTGTCCCAAGGGTGAGCGGATCCCGTCGGTTTCGCGCCTTCCCAGCGACGACCGCGCCAGGGTCTTGGTCGACTCGTCCCACGCCGGGAAGCTTATCAACCGTGCCCCATTCTACTGGGTAAGTCAACATTGGTATTGGTTCGTTTTGCTTATATATTTCTCACTCGTATCGTTCTCATCAAAGTCACCCTCTTGTTGGCTTTTCTCTTTTTCCATACTACACATAACTTGTTTGCTATCAAAGAGCGGAGGGTACGGCACAGGAATCCGCAAGTCCGCCGAACCTGCAGCAAAAGATCTCATGTGGGACTTCTTCGTTTATGTCAACACCCCCATCACTTCCGTTGATGATGTCGTCATCCCGTCGTGGCTCGATGCCTGGCGGTACAGTCAGCTCTCTTCCTACGAGCGCAACTTCCAACAGGGCGGCTGGTCCTACGATGCCTGGAACGAGCACCAGAAGGTGATGCTCTGGGCACTTGGCAATGACGTCAATTCCGCCCTCACCCTCCGGCTCCCTGGCGTGCTCACGTATACGCGAGACGTCATCCTCGACAAATACCAGGAATACATGAGCGGCTCAATTTCCATGGAGGAACTCAAGGCCACGGTCACTCAGGGTTGGATCGATGCCACCACGACGCAAGGGAAACTGAAGCAGGTCCAAATCTACAGGGCTTCTCTTGGTCTGGATCCTCTGACCGAGTTCGATCTGTGCCGTCTTCATCGTGAGGAGATGGACATGGAGGACAACACCGTGTGTACCAAGTACGACCCCAAGGAGACCAATTCGTCCAGGACTATCCTCATTGCGGTTCTCATTCCTGTCCTTGCCATCATCTTCGCGGGTACCGTCATTTGGCTCTATCTGGAATGGAAGCGGCGCCACGCCGATGCCATCTGGATGATCCATAAGGCCGAGCTGAAGTTTGATGATCCGCCGGAGATCGCAGGTCGTGGTACGTTTGGTCTTGTAGTGAAGGCTGAGTACCGTGGCACAGACGTTGCCGTCAAGAGGGTCATTCCACCCAAAGATCGCATCAATCGATCCGGTCTTCTACTGGGACCATTCGACAAGAACAATTCCTTGCCCGCGGTCACTTTCGACGATGGGAAACTGTCGCACAGTGATTCTGACGACAAGGACAAGGACAGGGCGACGCGTAGGACTTCCGATGACTCGGCGTCCCGGAAGAGCAGTCTGGACCACATTTCCCGCAAAGGTAGTATGGACCACATCTTTGATGAAGAGGCGAACGGTAGCAGTAAAGATCTTGAGGCCGGCATGAGGACAATGGCGCTATCCAAGAAGTCTAGTCTGCAGTCCATTGTGAGTTCAACAAACACCGAGGGTACAAATTCATCCAGTCACACTAATGGTATGAGTTCATCGCAAAAGGTTGCCTTCAATAGATGGTTCGGCTACAAATCCATGAAAGCCACTGAGGGGAAGAATTATGGCAGGCTTAAGAAAGAGTTCGTCGCCGAGATGAGAATTCTTAGTAGGCTCCGACACCCATGCGTCGTCACGGTGATGGGCTCCGTCATCGACACGAGGGAGGAGCCGCTTCTTATCATGGAGTATATGGAAAATGGTTCGCTGTATGACCTGCTCCATAATGCGTCCATTGTCATCGATGGAGAACTGATCTTCCCTATCCTTCAAGACATTGTCCGTGGGGCCCGCTTCCTTCATGCTGCCGATCCTGCCATCATTCACGGCGATCTCAAGGCTGCAAATGTCTTGGTAGATGCACGCTTCAGAGCGAAAATAGCAGGTCAGTATTGTAGTGGCCTACTACGTAGTAGTTAGGACCGAGTATGCATGCATAACATTTTTATATTGTTCTCACTTGAATCTTTTCCCACTTTCTTACTCTCCCGCGCTGCGATGTATAGATTTCGGCCTCTCTGCCAAGAAGTACATCGGCGCGGCAGGCACGCCATTCTGGATGGCACCAGAGCTGCTGAGTGGCGAGTCCACCAACGCCGCCGAGTCGGATGTCTATTCCTTTGGAATTATTCTGTATGAGCTTTACTCGCGCAAGGACCCTTATGAGGGCGAAGATCCGACCGAGGTGCTCAAGTTGATTGTCGACGAGTACATCAATAAGCGCCCGCCAGTTCCGGTTGGTTGCCCACCCAAGGTCGCTGAGATCATGAGTGAATGCCTGGAAAGAAATCCCGAGAAACGTCCAACCTTCGAAGAGATCGATCTTCGCATTCAGCGACTTGATTCTGAGAATGTCGAGCCTGGCGAAGTCGTTGGCCACCAACTCCATACAAAGAACAAGGAGAGGAATCGCGAGTCGTTGATTCATCAAGTTTTCCCAAAGCACGTCGCTAAGGCTCTTTTGGAGGGTCGCAAGTGTGAAGCAGATCGCGCCGAAATGGCCACCATGTTCTTTTCGGACATTGTAGGTTTCACGGACATTTCTGCCAGAATCACTCCGGAAGAGGTATCGGATTTGCTCGATCGCTTATATCTGAAGCTCGATGCTCTGTCGGTAGCACATGATGTGTTCAAGTAAGTACACAGCGCTGAGCCTTTTCAATTGCCCAAGCGTTCCTTTTTCCTTTTGATAAATTCCTCACGAATTTCCGTCTGCTCTCCGACTGCCGAAATGAACAGGATTGAAACCATTGGCGATGCATTTGTCGGCGTGACAAATCTTGTAAAGAATCAAGAGGATGACCATGTCAAACGCATTGCAGAGTTTGCCATCGGCACTCTCAAGGCTGCGGCCGAAACGCCCATCCTTGCCAATGACCCTGCCATGGGTACCGTCGAAATCCGAGTTGGCATACACTCTGGTCCCCTTGTCGCACGAGTAGTGGGCTCCCGCAACCCTCGGTATTGCGTCTTTGGAGACACGGTCAATACAACAAGCCGGATGGAATCCCATTCCAAACCGATGAGAATTCAATGCTCTGACCGGGCAGCGTCATTGCTTAGACTTCAGGCCCCAGGAATTAAATTGAAGGCCCGCGGGATTATCCACATCAAGGGCAAGGGCGATATGAGCACGTATTTCCTCGGAGAGGATGGTCTCACTGCGATGCCACAGGATCTGAAGGCAAGGGACGCCACCACAGCAGCCGCATAAGGATCGGACGGCCCAGCAGGCAAGCATACTAGTAATAGTGAAAATGCTCGCATCGGCGACCCTTTCTCTGCATGGCTGCAGGGTGGTCACGATATCAAATTTCGCCCAGGGCGACGACACAGGGTCCCTGGTGATTGTATTAGGTATTTTAGGTATATAGTGAATTTAGTAGTCAATAGGATTTCATTTTAAGTGCAACTAGTTTATCCCTTCGCACGCGTTATCGTGATCAGGTTCGTTCGGTTTTCATCTCAGCACCCAGCCCCATCCTTACGGAGTATGCCGGCTGGAGGCTCCCGTAAACTATTGACTTATTCACTGTTGCCATTGATGACAAGAATGCTATCTGATCTAGCTAATCCGTCTCACTTGCTTCCAGTGTCTCCGCCGCAATTATATCTTCCATTGCACCGGGAGATGTGTAAGGTGGCACTTCCGTGCCTTCACTGGTCTCGGGATTTACTCTGTAAATTCGGAAGCCCGGATCAGGTCGATCTTCGGCGGTGGCCTCTGGCATCTCAACGGTGGTATTCTTTTTGTTGGAGATAATCTTGTCATAGACGGCGCTTAGGTCGGGTTGCTCCAACTTGAGGACGGTCTCTGTCGTTACTGATTTTGTTGGCGCTGGCTGAGCTTCGGCAGAGTTGATACCCCCGTCGTCACTTCGCTTCACACCAATCGCGTTCTCATCGATTGATGAAGACTTCATGCGATTTTGGATCCGAGATTTTCGCATCTTTTCTTTCAGCTCCTCATCTGTCGATCCCCAGTCATCTTTGAGAATCGCCTGGTATCCGTCGTAAGTCTCTTCGCTATAATCGTCCGAGGTGGCAGCGTCAGAAGAAGGAAGTTTGGCTCGTGGCTCTTCAATCTCCACCTTCGCTTTCTCCTCAACTTTCTCAACCTTATCCCCATCACTTTCCAGTGCAATCATATCCTCCATAGCACCAGGCGACATGTATGGTGGAACCTCTCTACCTTCCCCGGTCTCGGGGTCCACTCTGTAAATTCGGAAGCCCGGATCGGGTCGATCATCGGCAGATGCCTCTGTCATCTCAACGGTTTTCGCTGCCTTTGCCTTGTTGGCTTTGATTTTTTCGTAAACCGATGACAAATCGTTGCTCTTTGAAGACTTGGGCTGAGTTGCGATCTCCTCAGGGTCCACTGACTTCACCCCAATCGCATCCTCGTTGATTTCACCAGACTTCATGCGATTTTGAATACGCGACTTGCGCATCTTTTCCTTAAGGTCGGCATCTGTCGAGCCCCAGTCATCCTTGAGGATTGCTTGGTACCCGTCGTATGTTGTCTCGTCGTAATCACTGCCCGTGCCTACTGGAGTTTCGTCTAATCCAGCAAGTTGGTCCTCAATTTCTTCTTTTGAGGCAACGTCGCCGGAGCTTCTCGCCTCTTCCTTCACCTCATCGATCTGAGATCTGTATTGAGAGAAGAGCGCATCGACAATAGGCTTGCTATCGCCATCGCTGGAACCAACTGTATATGCATCAGGTACCGGCTCTGCAATGATTGCATTGCTCGACACCTTTGCTTGTTCGACATCATCACCCAGCGTAAAGGCGCCGGCGTCAACCTTGCCCATCATTGCAGCCTTCTCAAATGCATCCTCTTGGCTCTGGGACATGCCGCCATCGGCAAAGAGCGATTGTCGATCCCTGGCTCGCTCTTCCTTGGCTTCTCCAGCACCGGAGTAGAATCCCAGTTCCGTCCCAACGGCGGCAGAAACACCAGCACCCGAGCTTCGTCGGTGGACGGGGTGCATAGAAGCCGCGTACCGAGCGTCGGCGGCAAGCTTGTCGCCTCCACCTTCGGCCGTGAAACGATCCCAAGAGAAGGCACCGATCAAGGCTTCGTCTTCCTCGCTGAGATTACCGGCAATGAGGTCACCAACAAGCTGGCCTGTCTTTGGTGCCAGCAATACGCCGTTGCGCCAATATCCCCCGGCGAGGAACAGGTTGTCCCAGGGCGTTTTCCCCAAAATCGGTCCCTTGTCCGGAGTCGTTGGTCTCAGCCCAACCCACGTCTCTTCGATGGGTAGGTCGGCCAAAGCCGGTACAAGCTGAGCGGCATTGGACATGCAGTGCATCAGTCCAGCGGGTGTCACATTGGGATCGAAGCTGCCCGCCTCCACGGTGGCACCGACTACGATGCGTCCGTCGGCCTTGGGGACAATGTACGTGTCCTGAGCGAACAACACTCTGGACAGAATCGGGGGAGAATCCGCCGGCATCCGCACACTGAAGGATTGGCCCTTGTGAGGGACGACGGGCACCGGTAGGAGATTGCGCATCCACGAGCCATTGGCCACCAATATCGATTTGGGGGCCAGATTCCGCCCGTCGGCCAAACGAACGCCTCGGCAGGTCCCTCCTGTCAGTATTGAAAGTAGAAAATATTGGATGTCGAATGTCAGAAATAAAGAAGAGTCACCAGAACGAGAAGTCCTTCATTGCTATATAGCGACTCACCCGATAACTCCAGACTGGTGGCCTCACAGTCACTTCCCACCATGAAGTGTACCCCGGCCCCCACGCAAGCCGCCCGGAGGCTGCACGTCAACCGCCGGGCGTCGACGCTGGCGTCCTCGGGAAACCACCACCCGCCCACGACGTCCCTATGCAGCTGCGGCTCGAGCTCCCGGACCTGGACGGCATCGAGCCATCGCGCCGTGCCGGATTGCGACGGCGGGGCCCACGTGGCGACGGAATCGCCGGCGAAGGCCGGGGCCAGGAACCCCCCGGCCGCCGTGAAGCCCACCTC
>Ga0115008_10004646_pt1 | contig 11395 bp, 12 predicted proteins | sample FraStrMetagenome_FD_87164 | JGI IMG/M metagenome (GOLD analysis project Ga0115008, IMG submission 87164) | Marine eukaryotic phytoplankton communities from Arctic Ocean - Fram Strait ARC3M Metagenome | ecosystem: Environmental > Aquatic > Marine > Oceanic | place: Fram Strait | collected...
AATTGTCGGGCAATTGTCACACTCGTCACCAACGCCGTCGTCATCGTCGTCTACCTGCGAAGGATTTGCTAAGCGAGGACAGTTGTCGTTGACATTGGTGATGCCGTCGTTGTCGATGTCGTTGTCGCAGGCGTCGCCGATTCCATCGCTGTCGCTGTCTTCTTGACCAGAATTCGGAATGGTTGCGCAGTTGTCGGCGCGACAGCTGCTGTCACGGCAGTTTAGAACTAAATTTATTTTAGACCTTGTTTTTTTTTACATTTTTCATTTACCGTCATCAGGAAATCCATCGAGATCAGTATCTTTGCCGCAATCTTCTTTTCCGTTTCCAGCAAATCCCGTTTTACAAGAGCAGAAATGCGACCATGTATCCTCCGCAAATTCGCAAATAGCATTCTCCGCACAGCCGTTACAGTAGCTGAAGCAGCCTACAGTCTGATTGCCAGTAAATCCAAGCTCGCACTCGCCACATTTGAATCCACCAGCAAAATTGAGACATTCTGAGTTTTCAACGCATTCGCCTTTTTTGGTTCATTTTTTAGTTTTAAAAATCATAATGCTGATTATTTTTTTGAAAATTTGTTCTTTTTTTAAACTACGAAAAGTGAGAAAAATTAAAATCGAAATATTCCAAGAAGAGTACCACGATAGTTCAGAACCTTCCTTTTTCACATTCATCAATATCAAAACAGTCGATTCCATTTCCAGTAAATCCATCTGGGCAATCATCACAAGTTCCGTTTGTGCATCCTGCCCAGCAGATGTCGCATTGGTCCTTTAAAAACTGATAAACAAGCTATTTGATCATTTCAAATCAACCTCGAGATATTCGTAGTCGTAATCGTCGTCGTAGTAATAATCTTCATACTCGACTTCGTCTTCTGTGCAATTGTATCCGTCTCCGAAAAAGCCAGTTGGGCAGTTGCCACAAATGGCGCCAGGAAGTGAGTCAACGCACGTGACGCCAGGAAAGCATGGCAAAGAAATGGATTAAAAAAAACAGTACTAAGATTGAGGATAATTTTTGGAATTTTGATCAAGACCCGTTTCTCGTCATGACAATAGATTCGAGTATCAACGCATTTGAGACCATCGCCTTTGAAATATTCTGGACAGAGGATGCATCGCGCTCCACTTTTTTGGGTTTTACAGATGGTTAGTGTAAGAATAATGTTTTGGTAAAAATTTAAGAAGTTTTGGGAATTATAGCGCCTTTTGAGAATTTTTTAAAGAGATATGACACAAATTTTTGCAATGGGAAATTTTTTTTGCCATTTTATGATTATTCAGCACAATTTTCTTTTTATAAAATTTTTCTAAAATTAATTTTAGAGTCGAATTAATAATTCGATTAAAACCGTTTCTTTCATCTTCTTCACAAGCATCGTGGCAAAACAATTCCAAACACGTCACCTTTATCTTCTCCTCATTCATCTTCTCACACGTGACGCCATCCCCAATCCAACCTTCTGGACATGGTTTGCACTCTCCTCCGTCCGCTTTATCCACACAGCCGTCAAAACACTCGAGTTGCTCGCAAGTGAGTCTAATTTTTCGTTATTTCAAATTTAGAGTTTTGGAAAGGTACCCTTTTACAAAATGCGTGAATGATCCTTTTCGGGATATTTTTGTTATTTGAAATAAAATCCTGTTTCTCGTTGTCGTGCAATTTATGCCGTCTCCTTCGTATCCAGCTGGACATGGAGCGCACTCACCGCCGGTCGTGGTGTTTTTACAGGTTGTGTAACATTCTTTTTAGTGCTGATTTTATAAACGTGAATATTTTTTTCTATTTTTAAATTACGTTTCAAAACTGTTCTTTTTATTATAAAAAATCAGCCCTATTCCTAAATCATCGCAGAACACCCTCTGATCTTCACAATTGACACCGTCGCCCTCAAAGAACTCCGGACATTCTTCACAAACCGCACCTGCTAGTGTTTCCTCGCATTCTCCAAAACAGTTCATTTCTTCGCAATGAATTCTTTCATCCTCACAGATTGTTCCATTTCCAACAAAAAATTGAGGACATGGATCACAAACACCACCATTTGGTGTTTCCGTGCAGTTTCCAAAACAGCTTAAATCTGCGCAATGAGCTCTCGTGTCGACGCAAAATGTTCCGTTTCCGGAAAAGAAATCCGGACAAGGCGCACATCTTCCGCCAGATTGGCTCTCAACACATTCACCAAAGCAGCTCATCTCATCGCAGAAAATTCGAGAATCTTCGCAAGTGATCCCGTCGCCAAGGAAGAATTTGGGACAAGGAGCGCAAGAAAGGCCTTCTTCGTCGTTTTCGATACAAGTCGAATTATAACAACCGAGATCATCGCATTCAGGCTCTTGAAGATGGACAGAACAGTAAGTGCCGTTTCCGTCCAATCCTTCCGGACAAGGATCGCATTCACCGCCGAATTCTTCTTCAGTACAGGTTGAATAGCAGTTCAGATCGTCACAATGGATCTTGATTTTTTGAATAGTTGTTCAAATTTTAAGATTATTTGAAATTTTTTTAAAATTAAAAGAAGATCATAAAATTGCGAAGATATGTTCTTACCCGATAATCGATGCAGTCCGTGCCATTTCCTTCTAAATAAACAGGGCACGGATCGCAAACGCCTCCGTGTTCCATTTCCGAGCAACCACCGAAACAGGTAAGCTTCTCGCAGTGAGTTCTTGTATCCTCGCAAGTTGTCCCATTCCCGCGAAAGTATTTTGGACACTGATCACATTGCCCGCCAGTTATAAAATCCGTGCAAGTGCCGTAGCAGTCCATTTCAGCGCAGAATTGACGAGTCTCGGTGCAGTTGATACCGTCGCCTTGGAAGAAACGAGGGCATTTTCCGCAACGAGGGCCACGAGGAGTATCGCGGCAGATGACGGAATTGAAACAGGTTGAGTCGCTGCATTTTATCGTTGTACAGTCAAAACCATCTCCTGAATAAAAATTTTATGATTCAGTTTTTTTAAAAATCATAATTTATGAAAAAATTTTAAAATAATATATTTTCCTCCATGAGTTCATTATACGAGATTAACGTTGATTTCAGTCCAAGCTCTATATAAAATTTTACAAGAACATAAATTACCTTCAAAACCATCAGGACAACTACCACATTCAATCGACCCATCTGGTCCTAAATCGGTGCATTCAACACCCGGCCAGCACGGATTCGGCTCGCATCCAATTCTCGCGCAATCAACTCCATCGCCAGTGAATCCTTCCGGACATTCGCCACACATGTATCCCGATTTAGCCTCCATCACTTTCAGGTCGTAATCGGCGTATTCTTCGTATGCGAAATCCACAAAACCGACGCTCTTTGAAAGATTAGCAGAAATGTCGAAACATTCAACATTTGGAAAACAAGGACGATCTTCGCAAGTTATAAATCTGCAATTTTGAACACCATCGCCAGTCATGAATTCTGGACAATCGCCGCAGACGACTTCGCCGTCTTTACCGTAAAGACACTCGACTCCGGGATAGCATGGATCGTCATCACAGGTGATCCTTTCGCAGCTTCGTCCATCACCTTTATATCCAGCAGGGCAGTCCCCGCAAGCGATTGTCTTTTTGTCAATTTGAGTACAGTCTGAAAAGCAAAGTCCCATTTCGCAAGTCTCAATAATCTCTCTGCAATTTTGTCCATTTCCGACAAAACCGTCTGGACACTCTGCGCAGCGTACACCAAGCGTATCATTCTCGATGCATTCCACTCCGCTGAAGCATTTAAGATCTTTGCACGTCACTGGACGGCAGTCAAATCCATCGCCGAGCATTTCATTCGGGCAGACGCCACATCTGACTTCTTTATTTTCTATCTCTTCGCATTTAACACCCGGATAGCATGGGTTTTCAGCACAATTGAGAGGTTCGCAGAATTTGCCGTCTCCCTTGAAGGCTTTCGGGCATGCGCCACAAGTGAAATCGAGCTCTGTGGAGTTGCAGGAGACTCCAGGAAAACAGGGGTTGTCGGAGCAGCTTATCGAAACGCATGAAAATCCATCGCCTTTCATATTTTTCGGGCATGATCCGCAATTCGGCCCCTTTTTACTGTCCACGCATTTCACACCTGGAAAGCAAGTTTTCTTAGTACAACGCTCTTCTTCGTCTTTTTCATCAGTATAATCTTCAAGAATCACTGTTCTCATTTCTGAAAAACGCTCCCTGTTTCTCAAAGCTCGAGAAAAAGCCGGGTTCTTTTCGCAGCGTGTTCCACCTTCTTCATCGATGCAAAGTTCGTTCTTTTTGCATGGATTTTCTTCCTCGCAAGTATCTGGTGTGCATCTTCCGCCTTCATTATTCTTCCCAAATCGGCATGGAACGACGATTTCTTCTTCAATCATAATTTCATCGCATTTTTCGCCACAGCCATAATCTTCAGAAGCGTATTCTTCCTTGATGCAGGTTATTCCATTTCCAACGTAGCCATACGGACATGCGCCGCATTCGTAGCCAGGATCGCGGTAAGAGTTTATACAGGAAGATCCTTGATAACAAGGAGACGTGTTACAGCTAGTGTGATGAAGAGTTATCTCACTCTGCTGCAGTGTGGCCATTGGCCCGCCAAAGCCGTTTTGTTGGTTTGTATCAAAGTTTTGATTCTGATAACCATACTTGATGTTAACAGGCGGATTCGTAGGTGCTTGATTTGGCGCTGGGAAATTTTGAGGAGGAACTGGATTGTTCCAAGTCATCTGCGCTGGAGGATTTCTGCCAGCGGGTGCGAGGCGGAGATTTGTCGGGTTTTGAAACACTCCTGGTTTGATTTCTGGCTGCTGGAGGCTTGTGCCACTCGCGCCGATGACTGGAGATTGGTAGTTGCCATTTGAGAAGAGATCGTGAGAAGAGGGTGGACGGATCTTTGATTCGGGAAAATCAACGAAATCGGGTTGTTCATAAGCATTTTCTTGGCCTCCGTTGCCGTCCCGGGTTGATGGGGATTGAGTTGAAGGATTGGAAGGTGGATCAGGGACAAATTCAGAACCGTATTCTTCAGGCTCAGTTTCGTACTCGTATTCCTCATAGTCGTACTCGTCCTCGTCGTAGTACTCGTATTCGGGTGTCGTTTGTGTAGTTAGAGTGGTCGGTTTTGTTGTTGGAGTTGAAGTTGATTGCTTTCTTCTTCTTTTTGTTTGGCGGGTCGGTTTGGGAGAAGTTTTTGGTGGAAGAGTAGTCGTTGTTGTCTTCGATAGAATTTATAAGATTTGAAAATTTAGATTTTTTTACCTGAACTGGAGGTTTGTCCAAATGATCAATGCTCGGCACTGTAAAATTGAAATTCTCGACGCCGGTTTCTGGATTTGACAAGTCGCAGTTCCACTTCGAGTCTGGTCTACAAGTACAGCTCAGCACCGATCCGTCATCTGCTGTATTAACTGAAATTTCGCCGGGTCGATAATTGAACGATTCTTTGCTGCAAAGCGAATAACAGTTGATTTCGCCTCGTTCCTCGCAGCGACATTGTTTGTTTTTATCAATGTTAACTGTATCTTCGAACCGGACGATTTTGCCTTTGATAATGCAGCCTGCATTTTTCTTCATTTTACAGTCAACTCGCGTTTCGCCATTCGAATCAAGAAGGCAAATACAGTCCTTTTTATTCGCAATCCATTTTTCTCCGACTTCTTTGATATTTTCGGATTTTCTGTCAATGCAAAACGGGCGACGTTCTTTTGACTTGTTTCGGATGAAACATTCAGTGCGAAGCTTGCCGTTGAATTGTTTACAAGCGCATTGGTAGTCCTTGTTCTCACGCTTTGATTGCCAAGTTTCACTCGGCAAAAACGGAACTCCAGGCATTGTTCCGTCATAACAAGTTTTCACTTTTCCATTTGGACTCTGAAATCCTGTTTCAGAAGGCGTCCTCGCTCCAGCTGGTCGCTGATTGTGATTGTCACACCTCCACGTCGCTTCGTTTCGCACAGCCACGCACTGGCATTTGAGCATTTGTCCGTTTCCAATATTTCTAACAGCAACTTGTCCTGGCTGATAAACGAATCCGTTTTCAACACAACCTGATGGCGCCGCTTTTTGACAAGTCATTTGATTCGCAGCTGGGCAGTTGCAATTCGATGTTTGCGGATTTTGAAACTGGGCCCACGCGCCTTGAGGCCGATTAGCCATTTGTGAATTTCCACAGGGCGTGTTTTGCTGCTGATACGCGCCTGGAGGCGAATAAGCCGGCTGAGGCGGCGCGTAAGTTTGTTGACAAGGAATCTGCTGGTTGGAATTGCAACCGACGCAAGTAAAACAAGTGTACATTCTCCCGTTTGTCTGCCATTGACGCTGGACCATGCGCGGGTCGAAGGAGGATGGAATTTGAGGAACATTTTGGGAAAGATTTGGCTGGTCGTTTTGGTAAGGATATTGCTTGTTGTTTTGGAGTGGAGAGTTGAATTGTTGAAACTGCGTGTTTTGATGGGTATACGCAGCGGAATTCTTTCTTGAGATAGAAAAATAAATGCGTTAATTCTGGCTTGATAAGTTTATTTTTATTTCTTAAGCAGAATTTCTGACAATTTAAGTTTCAAGTTTCTTTCTGCTTCATTTTAAAATTAACGAGATTGCCAATCTCAGATTGGTTAAAAATATAAAAATGACAAAATCTATCCTCTCCTTATTTTTCTTCTTTTTGCTTCCACCCATTTCCAGCGAAAAGTCCACCTGATGCGCCATCGTCGGATAAACCGATCTATCCCTTTTTTGTTTCGCCAGTTTTCTCTCTAATTTTATCGCCTTCCTTATCGCTCTATCATATCTTATCGTCAGTTTTTGTTGAAGTCTTATATTCTTTGCTTGTAACTCTTCGTTCGTCAGTTTTGTGTAAGCAAAAGAAAATATTAAAAACTGCCTCAAAATCATTTTGAGCTGTTTTAGGAACTTTGAGCTTTTGAGAATATGATGCCCTGCTGGGTCGGAATCAGACGAAGATTTTTGACTTGTTGACTTAGGAAATTACAAGCGGTGGCGTTACAGGCAGAGCAAGGCGATAAGAGGTTATGAGGGCATATTAACAGGTAAGCGCCGAAAAAGGAGGTGCGCAAAAGGTGAGAAAGGATTATTTTTAATTTTCTATTTAATAAATTTTCAATAATTGGATCTATCGCGAGTTTGATGTCAAAACGGTTTCACTAATAACAAATGGATTCGGACGAAAAAAATTCCGTAATGTTTTGGTCCGATATTTGCAACATGCTTGTAAAAAACAGCTTTTTCCAAAGTCTAAATTTCCAAAGTTCAATTTTTTGCGATTATTCAATAATTAAAAAATTTCTGGATAAAAGTTTTTATTGAGGATTTTTTCAAAATACAGATTTGGCTTAAAAACGTCTTGAAGAGAAAAAGGTGAGAAAGGATGATCAAAGAAGTGGTAAATTATGAATCGCGACAATTTTTCAAAGAGCTTTTTATTTAGCGTTTTTTATTTGACGGTTTTCTGTATTTCACTGAACAGGCGTTGCAAATCGTCTTCTGAGCGCATTGTCTGTCGTGCTTTTTCCATCAATCTTCTCGCTATTTTCTTGAAACTTGTGAAGAATCGCAGGAACTGGCAGCGCAAAGCTCAAAACTCCACTAAGCGCGCAGAAACAGCTTAAATTTTCTTTAATCAAAATCGGTCAAATTTTGAAATCAGAAGCTGATTCTTGCAAAACCAGCGGCCGCAAACATGCAAGAACATGTCCAGCTAAATCAAATTAACTCTGAAGCTGATTGCTCACCCGACAATCCGACCACCGGGAGTTGTTGGATGCAGATCGCCGTAGCCAATTGTCGACATTGTTACGATTGCCCACCAAATTCCGTCTAAGATTTGTTATCTTTAATATTATTATTTTTGCACGAAATGCTTTGCTAGTTTTTCTGTATTTATTTTTTCGAATTGTTTTCAAATTATTAAAAAACAAATCTGAATTTCAAGAATATTTTTATGGTGCTTGAGCCAAGTCAAAATCGACAAAAAAGGCTCTTCTCTTCAAAAATTTATTTTTTACCTGGAATTGAGCCGAATTTTTCATTTGTCGCGTTCTCGAGCTAAATTATTTTTCAACCTCTTTCGTTAAAATGACGCTCGCATACCTGATAAATAACAGAGCCATAAAATATGCCCGAAATGGAGAGAAGAATCATCAAAAACGAGATCTAAAAATTGCTCAATTCATAATTTGCGCTCTTGAAAAGCCGCGATAAACGGCCACATCGGAACGGCAGCCAACCTCGCGCGTGCTGTCGCCCATCGTTTTGATCATTTGGCAGAGAGATTCGTTGTTTTTGCTCAGCTTGATGACACGAAAAATGCGGAAAAGACGCACGATCCGCAAAATGTTGAGATTGATGCTTTTGTCATCTCCGTTTGCGCTATTTGAAATGTAATAACTTTGTTGTACTCAAAAAATAATAATTATTTTTTCGAAAAATATGATATTCTTTTTTAATTTAAGAATTTTATTTCGCAGAATTATAATATTTGAGTCCGTAAATAGAAGTAATCTGTTCGAAGAGGTGATCACAAAAGAGAAGCCGCGTCCCGGCAACACGTTAAAAATCAATTTCTCGCTCAATTTTTAGGAACGTAATACTAATCACTCCCGTTCCGATTCGACGACGAAAGGCGCAATTGCCAGCATGTCCAGAATAATGCTTGGCGATCTGAAAAGATCTTTGTAAACATGAAATTTTAGAATATTATTGTTTTCGCGAAAAAACCGCGAATTACATGACAGGCGCGCCATAATCATCTTTCTTGACAAGTTTGAAAACAGCAGTTTCTAAAATGATTTATTCTTATTCTGAAAAGACTAAGCGAAGCGAAGCAAAAGTGTGAAGCGAAGCTTCTCGTCAATATTTATAACAAAATAATAAATTTTAAAAAGTATAAAAATATTCGAGATACTTTGACGCGAAGCTTCGCTTCACGATTAACGCTTCGCTTCGTTTTATTTACTAGAAAAAGTAATTTTTAGAAAAAACTTCACCCAAGGGTTTAATTTAATTTTTTCTGTCTTTTTTAACTTTACCTGACTTTTTTTTGACGATCTTTAGCAACATAAAGAATAAACGAAATTTCAGCCAAGAAAAACAGATTCGTGAGGACTTCGATAATGAAGAAAATAAAGGAGGTTGAGGTTCTTGTAATGACGAAACCTGTTGCTTCAAAAAATTGGACATTTATGTCCTCTTCGGGTTAAATAATTTTAACTTTAAATCAACTACAGAAAAAAATTCCAATTTTTTTTATATATTACGATTTTCAATTGATTATTGAAAAAAAAATTTAACCCGTTCCTGGTGCATAGCTGGCAAGGTGTCAAAACAAAGCGTCAAAACAGAGAGCGTAGTCATGAATAAAGAAATCTGGCTGATTTTCTCATAAATTTTCGACTCGGTCGGGTTCGCCATCTAAAACGCAATTAGCTTGCAAATTGGCGAATTTTGGTGGTTGTGTTACATAATGACGAGCGCGGCACCGAAAATAGCTCATGTCATCTGCGATGTCGTCTTCGTAAACTAAAAAGCCGATAAAATTAAAAAAAAAACCCGCATACAAAGAAAAATAAGCATTTTTTGGTAAAAAAAGTATTTTTTTTTCAAAAAAAAACAAAAAATACCGTTATCGTCTCCAATCGCTTCTTTTTGAAGACCATAAAACTTGATTTCTTCAACAAATCGTTCTAGCGGAATATTGCTCGGCCGCTCCAGAACTCCGTCTTGATAGAACACAAAAATTGCCTGAAAATAATTTTTAAGCAACCTTAAACCAGGATCAGCTGGTCGCAAATCTAACCTCGAAATAGTCCGGATTGCGGTCGACTACATGGACCTGGCTGCGTTCATCCCAGAGCGCGAAACGCAGATTTTTATCGCCCTAAAAAGAAGGTTTAATTTTACGGTTCAGAAATGATAAGAAACAGAGCGTGAAAAATCGCGCATAAATTATTGAAAAAATTTTAAATTGACAAAATCACAAAAATGAAAATTTAAGTTTTTGAAATGAAACTAAAACCACTTCTTATGTTGAAATAATTAGCCCTACCAATAAACTTTTTGGCGCTCTTTGTAAATTCTTCTCTTGTGTTCTAAACAAAACTCCTCCGATCTCAAAATCAACCATAATTGGAACTCGGTTTATTATTTTTCGAATGCTCATTTTTATTGTTTTATAATTTTTTTTTCAGCGAAGAAATTTAGCAGATGAGGAACAAAATGAGGCTCTTTAATTTTTTATTCTTTGCGGAACAAAAGGTTCGACATGCTTCCTAATTCATGATTAAAGAAATGGGAAGGGTCAGCGTTAAATCGCGCAGCAACAAAAATTTAACCAAAATTTCAAGACCCCAATTTTTTCAAATTTAGGTGCCTCAAATAATCTGTAATAAAATTTGAGAAGTGGGAAGAGCTCTTGTAAAATCGCGCAGCGACTATTTTTTAAATGAAATCTTAATTTATCATAATTTAAAAAATTAAACGCTTCCTCCCCAAAAATCAGCGGTTTTTAAGAAGCATGTCGAGCCTGTAAGCTTGTGAAGCAAATGCATGGAACTACGTGTTTGACGACTTTGAAAAGGGGATTTCGGCTGGTTTGCGTCGATGAGCTGGACCGCGGGGCGTCGCCTGATCCGCTTTCGTTGATCTTCGCATTGCTCGACAGTTTGCGCTCCATCTGTATTTATAAGGCTTATTATTTTTTTGATTGAAAAACTCAAAATGTCATGTTCGGAACATGTGTCAAATAATTCATGACAAGAAAAACGCAAGACCTTAGCTCTTGAATTTCCAGTTAGTATACGGTCGTAAGCAAGAATGAGCCGTTTTAATAAGCTTTCCTGGACAGATCTTCTTCTCAAGAGACGATATTCCTAAAAACAGAATTTTGGTTAATAAATGGCTAAAACGAAGCGAGGCTTAAAGTGCGAAGCGCAGCTTCGCATCAAAAACAAAAAAATTAATAATATTTTGACGCGGTCTATGAAGCATAAAACCGTTAATTATGCTGATCTTATTTTTTAAAATCGCTCTTGAATTCCAAAATTTCTAAAAAAGTACCTCTTCAGAAAATCCACTCGACATGATTTTCCTCTTTTTTTTTCAATTCTGTTCTTTCTTTTTTCAATTCAACAATTTGCCAAACGTCGAAAAAAGATTAATCTGCTCAAATTGAGGTCAATCTTTTTCTTCTTCTGTCTCGCACTAAATCTGTCTATGTTGTGTCGACTTATCCTCTTTTTGAAATTAATTCAATATGTTCAAGGAAGCTTGTACTCACAAATTCAGTCTCTGCATTTGCGCGGCCGTTTAGAACACTCGCGATTGAATTATTAACAACAGCGGAAAAAACTGCCAGCTGGAAAAAATTATCATCACTTCCGATTTTGATATAACAATATTAATTGG
>Ga0115008_10004648_pt1 | contig 11392 bp, 9 predicted proteins | sample FraStrMetagenome_FD_87164 | JGI IMG/M metagenome (GOLD analysis project Ga0115008, IMG submission 87164) | Marine eukaryotic phytoplankton communities from Arctic Ocean - Fram Strait ARC3M Metagenome | ecosystem: Environmental > Aquatic > Marine > Oceanic | place: Fram Strait | collected 2012-06-18
TATAGAGTTAAAGACCTCTGGATCTAACTCAAGTTCATTTAGTTTCTGGAGACCTTCTGCCATCTCATCGAATGATCTCATGATAGCAACAATAGAAAGTGCTACGGCGGCAATACCCGCACCCGCAAACAGAATACCTTTACCCATACCCATAAAGACAGCACCGACACCAGTACCAACACCTTCAAGTATGTCTTTAGCACCCTTACCAATACCTTTACCCATATCACCAAGACCTTTCAGTGAACCACCAAGTCCACCTTTACCACCAGCGGCAGTATTCTTCTGTATTTGCTTCAGTACTTTTAATTGATTTTTTGCTTGTGCTTTACTTTCACGTTTGTTTTCAGCACCATCAAGTTTACCAGAGTTTAGGAAGTTTCCGTTTTCTTGTATAATAGTCTTACTGAAATCTTCGATTCCTGTTATAAGACCATCCATCTTTTCTATAATTATAGTTAGTTGACCAGAGTAATCAGTAACAGTAATCTCACCATCTTCGCTTTTAACAATACCACTGAACGTATTGATTAACTCTCTACGTTGACTACTTGCGATATTAGTATCCATTTGACTCTGTCTACGAGCATTCATGGACTCTTCTTTGAGAGTGTCCTTCACAGACTTAAAGGAGTTCTTACCATTTCTGCCAAGATCACCTTCACGGCGTAACCTTTCGATTACCTCTGCGAAATACTGTCTTTGATTGTCATCTGCCATAGTGTTACCTATTGTTTATTTTCTTTAGTCGTTCGTTCTCTTCCTTTACATAATCAACTAACATGCTAACATAAATCTCCCTTTCCCAAGGTATCATCATTTCTATATCACTCAAACTATAGTTATGATGTTGCATTAACGAAAAATTGGTCTTATAATGATTGACCAAATTATCATGGGAAAGGTTTACACTAAAAAATCTTTCATTCCCGAAAGAGTTAGGTTATTGTGGTGACCACATTTAGTGCAGTCAAACTCCACTTCCTTTTCCAGTTTAGGGATGCTTCTTAGGAAGTTACCCAGTAAGTTAAACTTATCTGTCGGTAGTTCCATGATGAAATCCATAATCTCAGCAGGTTGTAAATCTTTCTTATCAAACCTTTCTTCTTCTGTTAAGATTGCTTGAATTGATGATGCAACCATATGAATACCATCTTCAATGGTTTCCCCTGTTGTTTCCACATCAAGTATATCACCAAATGATGGATATGCCATCTCAACAGTAATCTCATCTGTTACTTCTATCTTCTCGCAACCGTTCTCATCTGTATCAACTTCAATGTTTAACTGATCGATCATTACATCGACTTCGTTTCCTGTTTTACATTCAGTACAGTTCATAATAACAGATGATTTCTCACCAACTGCCTTTGAACGGATCTTAGTAAACAAGTACTCAACATCAAATGTTGTTAATTTGAATACGTCAATGTCACCCTTGATACAAGAATTTAAAGTGTTACCGATTGCTCGTGTAACTTGCTTTTGATCTTGTGACTCAAATGCCATCATTAATATCTTTTCTTCTTTTACAAGATACGGACGATATGTAATCCGTGTTCCAGTTGACGGTACCTTCTCATCAAAGAATGGTGCCGTGTTAAACTTAGGTAATGCCATTATATTCTCCTATAATATAAAAATAATTTACTAACCAAATTTTCCAAGTAGTTTTGATAAACCACCTGCAAGGATCCCACGTCCAAAACTTTCACCTTTACCAGTGTGTTCACCCTTTTTGGATGTCCATTCACTGAATGATAGTTGAACTGTGAGTTCCATCATACCCTCTTGTGCATTACCTAATTGTTGATCACTCAACGTAGTAGGATAGCAGTCGAGGAGACTACACACATATGTAGACTTCTTACTAAACGAAGCACCCAAGTCAATCTCACCTTGTGCTAAGTCGAATGGCCCAATCGGAGGTAACCTGTTCCTAATGAAACTTGGTACCTTGTCCATGAACCCTAATTGTTTTTTAACGATAGCAAGACGTGCTCCCCTTGCTAAATGACTGATATGTACTGGGTAAGTATAGTTGTCATAATACCCAACAGTCTTACTTTCTTGATCATGTGCTTCATATTGCCATGCTTCAAAGTATTGTCTTACCTTATGGTCGTTCATAACCATGAAACTTAATGACATGTCGGTTATAGCATAACCATTAGCAATCTTACGATTGACCGTTCCCATTGCTTGATCAATTGACGTTATCTGTCGGCCAGGCAATACTGTAGCACTACAGAGCAAAGACAGATCTCTTGCGTCTATATTGATACTTGCCAATTGCGGTAACTGTACCATGAACTGGTGCGGTTGTGCCATGCCACCAGAATTGGTTATTGTTGCTTTTAACTCTTCTACTCCGAATCCTGCACTCATTAGATTAACTGCCTACTGTCGTAATGTACTTTATAACTATTTGCTTTACGGAATTGTGCAGTCGGTAGGAAGATAGCAATCTCCCATTCTGGTGCAGGTACTTCCGCAAACTTACTTGTTACTTGAGAATTCAAATAATGCTTAACACATGGTTTGAAGTATCTCAAGTTAGATGATTTCTTTAACATTCTATATGTTAGTTTGAACTTACTATCATCGTCCATGTTACTACCCTGTATATCCATTAGGTTTGCAAAGAACTGCATACGTAACTTAGGTGGTAAGTAGTGTAGGTTCAATCCAAGGAACCCACCCTTTGCAGGGCCGATGACAATAACAAGAGGGAAGATATCGTAGTAGGGCAATGTATCTTTATGCTTCGGATCATATGTGAACATATACATGCCACCAATGATCTGTTTACTACGTGACTTGATCGGATCTTCCTTCATCAATGCTTCACGGTTAATAGAACGCATGTTCATTGCCTTCTTCATAAACCACTCACGTGATTCTTTGGTACGGGGAGTTATTCCCGCACGGAATGCATTACGTTCTAACCTGTTAAAAATATCAGACATATAGTGTCTCTCTAAAATCCATAATGTTATTTATACGTTTTATTATCATTTCTTTCTCTTATATGGTTTTAACTTCTTCAGCGGTTTAAAAGGTTTCTTTCCCATAGGTTTTGGTAATAATCCCATGGCACGTAACTCATGTTCAGTCCAGATCTCGAAGTGCCACCCCCGATCCAAAGCATACTTCTTTGCCTCTTTCCACTTACTCTGGTTTTTAATATAAGTCATACCCTCATTCAATACACGTCTACGAGAGATTCCTTTACCAGTTTTGGGTGGTAATGTCTCTTTGTGTGGTTTCACTTCAACCAATACTGTCTTACCATCCTTATATTTTACCACAAAGTCCATGAAGTATCGGTGTATTTTCTTATCTGTTTCGCATAGATAAGGTATGACACACTCTTCACTCCCCCATTTGACCACATTAGGTGAGGTATCTGCCCAGTTCATAACGGATAGTTCCCACCCAGAACGATAAATAACGTTAGATGGATCCCCCAGATATTTGTCTGGATTCTTAATTTTATACTTTCCCTTGTAAGTTTTCATATAAATAGATTCATAACATTTACAAACTACTATTTATGGAACAGTTAAATGCCAAGTTTTAAACAATTACTAAAAGATAAAGCGGATCGTATAGGTAAGGATATCATTGATAACTTTACAGATCAAATAGATGACAAGACTAAAGAGTTCACAAGTAAGGGTGGTCGAGTAACCGAATCTATTGATCTTGGTAGTATCAAAAATATGCGATACCCGTTGCACAATGATGACTACAAAGCAACTGTGTCTTTTACTATCATCGAAGAGATCTATAAAAACCAAGCAATTTTATCTGATATTGTAAAGGAATCAGAAGATGCTCAAAAGGCAATTGAAAAGTCTGCCGCTGAAAAGGTTTCAGAGGAGGGTGGTGATAAAAGTAAGTTAGAAGAAACTGTTAAATCTGCTGTTGATGGTACTGTCAAATTTTTCGGTAACACCGCAAAAGATGTGATCGGTGGGAAGATCAAAGTATCGGGAGAGAGTATTACCATGTACCTACCTCTTGGATTAACCTTTAATGATAACGTAGCATATAGAAATATTCAATTAGGACAAATGGGTGCCACCATGGAAACTGGTATGGGTATGGCACAAGCAATGACAAGTGGTATCGGATCCTTCTTAGAAAACTTCAATGGTTCTGCACCCTCTCAAGGTGGAGATTTAGCAAAACTTGCCGCTGTGCAATTGGGTAAAAAGATACCAACCTTCGGTGCTGAAGTAGGACAGGTAGCACAAGTCACTGGTGGTGTTACTCTCAACCCGAACGAACGTGCAGTTTTTGATCAACCAAACATACGTGAGTTTGCGTTTAACTTTAAAATGATTGCCAAGTCACCGAAAGAACAGGCAATGATTACTAAGATTATTAAAACATTTAGAACAGAACTATACCCAGAAGATATTACATTACCTGTTGGTGATGATAGAAGTATATCATTGGGTTACAGGTTCCCGAACAAATTTCAATTAGCATTTCAATATGATGGTAAGGAAATGGAGAATCTTGCAAAGATTAAACCATGTTTCCTTAAAGGTGTAGATACTGTATTCAATGCTTCATCGATGGCAATGCACGAAGATGGTAGTTTTTTAGAAGTTGATATGACACTACGTTTCCAAGAAACTGCCGCTCTAACCAAGAAAGATATTATGGAGGGTTTCTAAATGTCATACTTCAAAAATTTTAAACCAACATTATATCGATTTGGAAACGAGAAAAGTTTCGCTCTTGCTACAGACATATCAAGTTATGTAGATATGGTAGATCAAGTTAAGTTTACATCTATGATGGTAGATGATTATACCATACCTGTAAATGAAAGACCAGACCAAACATCATTTAAAATATATGGTACAACTGATCATTACTGGACATTCTTCCTTGCAAATGACCACATAAGAGAAAGAGGGTGGCCCTTAACTCTAAAAGAAGTTGACACGGCAGCGATAGAAAGATATCCTCACAGAATGGTAACTTGTAAAATGCAACACCAAGATGTTATTGATTACTATGATGCTGATAACAAACCCATTACTCGTACAAAATTAATTGGTACTGCTCCAGATAACTTTCCTGTCGGGACAGTTGTTTCGGGTAACGTATCTGGTACTGTGGGTATAATTATTAAAAGAGATTTGTCTCACGGTACGTTTATCATTGATACGTTGAATGCCAGTGTTCAGAGTGATGTGACAGAGCAGACAGTGCAACCAAATAGTAATGGTGTTCTTGTTTTGGAAAGAACAGATGTGGCAGAAGCAGAAACATTTGTCCGTCCTCTTCAGTGGGTATTAAAACGTGACGGTCAAACACTCACCAATATTGATATTAATATAGATTCTTTTGGAAGAAAAGTCACAATATCTGCTATTGGTTTCTCACCAAATTCAACATATACACTGTCGTATGTTATCAATACTTCAAATACTACGGATGGTACGTTCAGAGTAGGGGAAGATCTTATTTATCCTAACCCCGCAGGTGGAACTACATCTATGATTATTCATGCAGAGTCTTCTCAATTAAAAGGTGTGCATCATTATGAGGATGCATCTGGTGATTGGGTTGACATAGATCCACTGAGTCAAAGTCTTGGTGGTGCTATTGCAATTAGTTATCTTGAAAACCTAAGACAAGAAAATGAGAAACTACGTCAAATAAAAGTAATTGCACCAAATCAAGTAGCAGGTGTAGCATCCGACTTCAATAAAGCAATGCAAGAACAAACATAATGAAAAGACAATCGCAGTTTAAATATGAAAAGGCATTAATCACGAGCGAGAGATTACCGAACCTTAATTTAGACATACGTCCGTTAATAGTCGAACTTGTATTATATGAATCATTAGATAAACCATTTCTTACTGGTAGGATTGGTATAGCAGATGATCAAGGTATATTCGACTCTACTAATTTCTCTGGAACTGAACGATTACATATCCAAATGCAATCTGAATTTGTAATAGATGGATCAACTGACAATATTGTGATGGATAGAGTATTCATCATGACTGGTATTGAGGTGATAGAAAAATCATCTAACGCTGGTAATTCTTCAATGGTTATTGTATCATTGATGGACGAACACGCATTTATCTCTAAGACAAAAAATATATCTCGTTCCATCAAGAACAATCTACAAAGAGAGATTGTAAAATTATGTCAGAACGAAATCGGTAAAGATGTTGATCTATCTTATTCGGCAGGTACAGTGCAAAGTAATTTCCGTGGAGTTATACCATACATGCATCCACTTGAGGCGGCAACATGGTTAACCAGTAAAGCAACTACGGATGTTGGTGCACCTTTCTTTCTATATGCATCGATGCATGATAACAATCTGAGGTTAGGTAGTTTAGATACAATGTTAGAACAACCTGCATGGAATGCTTCGATACCATATACCTATTCACCATCTAATGTGCAGATGCAAGAAGAGAATGGTACTCCAGATTTACAGTATTTTCAAATACAAAGTATGAAAGCAACAAAGATGCAAAATACTTTGACTCAGTTAATGTCTGGTGGTATCGGATCGAAATATACTGTCACTGATTTAAGTACTGGTCGTACAACAGAACAACATTTTTCTATAGAAAACCTCTTGACACAAGCAGACGAAGCAGGTATAATAAACAAAGAGAAACAGAACATATATAATCCATCTTATAAAACACCAGATTTCGAAGATGTTAACATCGAAGGTTCACATCTACATGACACAGATGCGTGTATATATCATAACGTAGTATCACGTGGTGTATATGGTGATAGTAAATCACTACATGATGAGGTAACAAGTGCTATGTTCTTAAAGAAGATTCAGAGTGCATCCTACCGAAATATGATATTTAAGAACATGTATGACATAACAGTCCCAGGCCCAGGCTTCATTAAGTCGGGTGGATCCGTAGGTGATAAAATACGAATCAATGTTATCAGTGATGATTTAACAGGCAATCCAGAGAATGGATTAGATCAACTTAGAAGTGGTGATTTTATTGTTTACAATACAAGACACCAGTTTGGTGGTACTGCACATCATGTTGCTATGACTGTGGCAAAACTTGAAAGGGGTTTGAGAGATGAATAAGTATTATGGTGACAATACACGATGGTTTGTTGCAGATGTCATTGATGCATCTCCACCTTATGGATATGAGGGTCGTGTGCGGATTAGAATACATGGTGTACATGATCCTGCCACTCGATTTATTCCACAGAACGATCTTCCTTGGGCACAATGTATTGTCCCTACTACCGAAGGTGGTGTGTCTGGTTTAGGATTCTCTCCATCATTACAAGCAGGTGCATTAGTATTTGGCATGTTTATGGATGGCAAAGAATCACAAGTCCCTGTTATAATGGGGTCTATGCCAAGAACAGAGTTCCCAACACCAATTCAAAAATCAGTAGCATATGACAACCTATTAGAGAGAACAACTGCTACTCAAGATTTTTATAATCAATCAACATCTGGAGTTGACGAAGATGACTCTGCCTTGTATAATGACCTTAGAGATGAAGAACCTACAGGAAAGACAACACTCTATAGAAGAGATGTTGCGATCAAGTTTTTCTTATCTAATGGATATACAATTAAACAAGCATCCGCATTAGTCGGTGTCATCGAAACAATCAATAGTAAGTTTGACACTACATTTGAAAATGATGGTGGTATAGGTCTATGTGGTTGGTCTAACGTAAGATTTGCCAGATTAAAATCATTCAGTAACACATGGTGGCACTTCTCCACTCAATTATCCTTCATATTATTTGAACTAAATAGTTCACATGTAGATGCAAACATTCGTATTCTTAATTCAGATGTTATTGATAAAAATAAAGGAAGAGCACTGGGTTCTATCATAGGAAGACACTATGCTCCAATTAAGAACGACTATGATGCGGGTGCATTAAGACTGTTCGAACTATATTCGAATAAGAAGGTATAGGATGTCATTAGATACACTTAATAGTAAATTAAAAGCAAACACCAAATTAGGTTCTTACAAGGATGAAATTTCTACGTCTGTAGCAAAAGTAAAAGACGTACAGGTATTAAATACAAATACTGTACTCGGAACAGATGTTGGTACTACCGTAAATGGTATTAAAAGTTTAGATAATAACAAAGATAAAATTAAGCAATCCATAGCAGGAAGTAGTGCAGGTCAATTAGCACAAGTACTCCCTGGCGGTGGTGGTCTACCTAAATCAAATGCAGATGCATTTTCGGTAGGAGTATCCGCAGGTGTTGCTACAGTTACAAACGTGGCAGAACAAATATCCACGTTATCGTTTGATAGTGCAGGTGACACCATTGGAACGGAGTCTCTGGTTGCAGGGGCATCAATCCCCACCGTCTCTATGTCTGGAACCGATGTGGCATCTGCACTCCCTTCATTAACTTCAGCATTGACAGGTATTGTTCCACCAGTAGAACCCATTACTATTGTAGCACTTGGTGGTGCAGTGCTTGATGAACTCGTAGGTGCAGTAGAAGTATCTGCCGAAAGAAAAGGTTCTCTATTAGGAGAAATATCTGCTGTTGCAGGTGCCGCCACTGCTCAAGCAGGTGGACTGGGTGCTGAACTCACAGCAAGTGTTGATGCGATGAAAGGTGAATTGGATAAAGCAATAGCAGATGTTAAGAGTGGAACTGCAATGAGTGATATGGCAAGTGCTGTATCTTCGGTAGAAGGTGTTGCAAATGATGCCGCTAATGCTGTAGCAGATGCCACAAATGCCGCCTCCAGTGCACTTGATGGTGCTGTAGCAGATGCAACGGGTGCATTAACAGAAGGATTGCCTAAAGACAAATCACCATTGGGTGGTTTACTTGACACGGTTTCAAATGCAGTTGGTGATCTTGTTGGTGCAGTTGGTGCACAAATAAAAACTGGTCTTGGTACTGCACAAGATTTATTCGAAGATTTAACTGGTTCTGTTGGTAATGCATTACAAAGTGCCTTGGGTGGATTTAACCTCGACAAGAATTTTCTATCTACCATACTTAAAGATGTAATGGAAGGTGGAGATATTAATTTAACAAAGGCGGCAAAATCTATTGCATTGAAAAGTGATAATACTTCTGCTAAAATGAAAAGTATTATTAGTAAAGCAGATGGTGAAACTATTGATGGGTTTACTAAACAAGTCAAGAACCTTGCAGAAGCAGAGGGAGTACCTCAAGCAGAGATAGACGCATTTGATAAAGAAATGACCTCTATATCATCTGCATTAGATAAGGTTGATAGTACTATCTCTGGATCTATTGTTTCAGAAGCAGGTGAATTCTATACAGAAGATGTTGCACTGAAAGAACTTGCTAAAAGATATAGTGGGGCAGATACAAAGGAATTTCCATATATCAATTCTAAAGAAGAACTTGGTTTAGAGTTTAAAAGTAATGTCAGAGCAGTATCAGAGTTAATAATTCATGCAAGTGAATCATTCACAAATGCTAATATTGGTGCAGAAGAAATTAATATAAGACACAACGAAGCAGGTCACGATGGCATTCAGTATCATTTAGTTATACGAAGAGACGGTACCTTACAAAGAGGAATACCTCTGGACACCGTAAGTACTGCCAGTGACATATTAGGTCACAGTGCTAATTGCATTGACGTATGTTTAGTTGGTGGTATTAATGTTGCATCCGAAGCACAAGATCCTTTACTTAATCTATCATCTGGATCCTTTACACAATCACAGATGAAAACATTAGAAGCAATATGTCAGTCGTTCTATCATGTAGTCCCTGGCGGTCAAGTACTTGGGCATAATGATATTGACGAAGCATCAAGAGATCCATACATGGATATCAAATCTTATGTTGAAAACAAGTTCGGTAAGAAGTCAGTATATAAAGACCCGTTAACCGAACAATCTAAATCACCAAGTGAATTGGTAAGTGCGAGTGCAGTATGACAACAACAACTAAAAAACGTGACATAGGTACAAATCCTTCTATTGAAAATACAGAAGGAATACCACAGGATGGTTTCCAAGATCCTACTGGTGAGTATCCCAAACAGGAATATCACTTTGGATCTTCTATTCATAAATCTGCCCGTGGATTAAAGGTAGAAAACCTTTATCTGAGTGGAGGTTCTATAGGAACAGACTTAGATCTCGAAGATCAAGAACCATCCAAGTTTCCGCATAACCAAGTAAAAGAAACAACCTCTGGTCATATCATTTCATATGATGATACGCCTGGCGGAGAACGTATTCTACTCAAACATCGTACAGGTGCGGGTGTAGAAGTCCGTGCGGATGGATCCGTTGTTATCAGTGCAGTCAACAATAAAGTAGAAGTTACTGGTGGTGATCAGACAGTAATAGTTGAAGGTAACGGAAAATTAGTGTATAATGGTAATCTAAACCTTGAAGTTACAGGAGATTACAATGTAGATGTTGGGGGTGACTATAATGTCAACGTCAACGGAGATGTTAATAGCAACTACCGTAAGAGCAATACAACTAAAGTAGGTCTCAATACAAACTATACAACAAAGGGTTCTGCTGTATTTAAAACAGTTGAGCATGAAGCAAGAACCGTATTGGGTAATGAAGATCATGTTGTAAAGGGTTACTGGAAGAATAACATTGGTGCGGAGTGTGAGATCTTTACTGCCAATAGATTTCAAGTATCTGCCGAAGAAGAGTTTGCGATGTCTGCATTGCAGGGTAACATATCTGCCACTGAAATATCGGTATTAGGTATGAAAGGTGCCATGGGTGGTGAACAGGTAGAGATGACATCTCCTGTATACATGGGGCCGCAGGGTGCAGTACCATTTACAAGTGGTGCATCATTCTATGGTTCATTCCACGGACAAGCACTTGAAGCAATCAAATCTAAGTATGCACATAAAGCAGAGAATGCTAAGACTTCAGAGAAAGCATCGAAAGAGTCGCCAGGGCAACCAAGTGGTGGTGCACCAGATGTACCTACAAATATGGAATCCCTCACACCGTTGAAACCAGTACCTATATGTGATGCAGTTGCAGGTATACTATCAGAAGGTCATTTATCAATTAGACCAATCGTAATTGATCCGAAGGATGATCTACGTAACAAATTACTATTCAGAGATGACTACGCAGGATTATATGAGAAAGTTCCTACACTTGATGAGGTACGTTCTACATTGAGAGATCCTGCAAACAGAACAATCGCAAATGATGAGGGAACTACAGTGGTAGATCTACTCGTGACAGATGGAATATTATCTGGTGAGTGGAAAGTTCCAACACCACCTAAGACTGGTCGTGTCTCACCTGCCACAACGTCACCAAGATTTGGTTATAATGCACTGGGTAACTCAGTTGATAATAGAGGCAAGAGATTTAA
>Ga0115008_10004650_pt1 | contig 11390 bp, 12 predicted proteins | sample FraStrMetagenome_FD_87164 | JGI IMG/M metagenome (GOLD analysis project Ga0115008, IMG submission 87164) | Marine eukaryotic phytoplankton communities from Arctic Ocean - Fram Strait ARC3M Metagenome | ecosystem: Environmental > Aquatic > Marine > Oceanic | place: Fram Strait | collected...
AGTAATAAATGGATTAGAATGAAAATGGCCTGTCGACTGACAATATTTATGTCATTTGTTGCTTGCAATTGTCCATCAGCTCCAAATCATGATTAAACGTGCAGTGATGCAACTTTTGGCGCAAGAGAGCCAGGGTGAAGCGAAATTCGCAAGATATGCGGATGACATGCCCTGCGGTGTTGGGCACTCGCAGCACTTGAAAATGAAAAGCACCCAGTGAGTTATGAATGATAGCTCCTATGCTTATCCAGTAGAGAAAGGAACTTGGCTCGAAATTGTAACAGTAGCAGTCACTGTACTTGCAGCCTGCTCCAGAAAGATCAATGAGTGATAAGCATCAAGATCTAGCCAAGTGATAAGAGAACGGGATTTTTTCAAATTATCTTATTTGGGGATTTGGACTTGCACTTGTAGGTAAGCATTGTAGGGTAGCACATTTAAATGAAAAACTTTTCAAGAGAAATTTTAGCGAGGCGAATTTCGCAAAAAATTTTCGAAAATTATCAAAATAAGATTCGTTCTATTGAAAAAACACTTATCAAGAGAGAAGAAATCCGAAACTAGATAAATATGATCTCATCATATCTGTTTTAACAATTTTAATTGACGCTCAAAGCTTGTTTGATGGATTTAACTTCACGTTATTATTTTATGCGATGATTTTATGACACGAGCTGATAAATTCTATCAACTCGTTTTATACCATCATTATGCTGTGTAAGCTTTTGGCAAACAATTCTGCAAAAAATTGGATGGAACAGATAGTTACAAACCCCTCAGATGATTCTAGTGTTCACGGATTAATCTCAGGAGCCACGTGGACCAAATGATACAGTTAGAGATTCAGTAACTTGAAAGGTTGCGAATAATGCCGTCATTCGGGATTTACGCAGTAAGCCACTTTCGCGTACTAATGCGTTCCATTTCCTACCGGCTACCCGCTTCGCATAATAACTGTAACAAATCTACAATCTCTCTTACAAAAAAGACCTTCCGCGAAGAAGCAGATTTTCAAACAAAGATCAGTTGACTCGCTGCGATATTTTTCTTGCGCGAGCTTCAACAGGAAATTTCACATTTTGCGATAATACTCAGAACGAACCGTGGCCGGATTTTTGCATGACCAGAAATCATTATTTTTTCAATAATTTTTTACCGTACCTTTTCGTTGTCGAAAAATCATAGTATCGTCAGATTCTAGCTATAAAATAGTTCGACGCGTTGAATGCGATTAATATTGTCCGATCTTCTCAGTATTCTTAATTCATCAGGGCCAGAATGAACGACTTAAAACACTGCCGCAGTGCAGCGAAAACTGACAGCCTTCGCTAATTCATGATGAATTTGTACATTACGCCAGCTAAGAATGTTTTCAGCTATTTTTGTCCACACGTCGATCAAAGAAGCAATCAAAGGGATGAGTTCTTAGATTCAAATTTTCATCAAATTTTACTGAAGCGCCTTCAGGTAGATATTCTTGGACAGTAACGTTTATCAGCCCTGCCCTCGAAAGCCGATAGGCCTCTTTCATGATATCCCTATCACTTGGGAGGTGTTCTATCCTCCTTTTTTTGTTTATTTTTTGTTTATGGAACTCTCGACAGCAAACAAGAAGAAACACGAAAACCTGGTCGAAGCTCGGAAAATGCTGAGGCTGAGCGAAAAGGTTGCCAACTTAACTTCGGAGAGTGTTATCTCAGAATCTTCAAATTTTGATCTCGTAACGTGGCTCTACTTATTCAATTTCCGACAGGGGAAAGTGATTGAGCAGGACTCCGTTTCAATTAGAATTAAACCCCTTTTCAGACTCAAAGATAGCAAATACTGTTTCAAATCGAGTTTGCAAAACCCCTGAAATTATGATTTGCTCGAACACGTCGCTTGACCCGCTTAAATTCTTACGCTAGAATTATTATTCCGAAAAAGGCTTTATTGCGACTTATAAAACATAAAAATTATTGAATTGATTTTTAAAAATGAATATTTTATTTTTTTTCCTTTTTTGGTATCATATCATTCCGCACTATTTTGGACTTGTTTGGACGATAAGTATTTAGTTTAATCAAGCAATAATTACATTTTTAACGATAATAAACTATCAAGGTTAGAAAAAAGAGGAAAGCAAGTAGAGTATAGCTTTCGATTGGACAGGAGTGGGGGCTTTAATGAAACAAGAAATGTTCTGGTATCAAAATAATCGATCATTGTCGAGTGTCAGCCCGGCGTCTAACATATAAATCATTCCTGCTGCGTTTAATTTGCATCTCAAAAGAAAATATTTGCTCGTACAACTAATCAGCCAACTACTTATCTGTTTTCATGAGATCACCCTTAACAGAATGAACAACAGAACAAACGACGAACAACAGTGTTAATCTGTAATGAGGTAAGCCCAAGAATCTTTTCCTAGAAGCCTGAGCTACTCTGGCCCTAATAGTCCAGCTGGCCGTAGACTTATCCCTTGTCGATATACGTCAGGAAGTTTCTCTCCCGAAATCAACGTGGCGAGAAGTTTTCAGCTCAAGTGCCATAAGCCCGACTTAGTTCGAAAGTTTGATGACCCCTATCTTATAACGAGTTCGTTCAGAGGATGTCAATTGATATTGGAGACTCAATCAGGTAAGCCGTGAGGATTTTTTTTATTGTGGAATGACCGCAGATAGAGCTCCCAGAAAGTTCGTTCTGTAAAAATATGGTCTTATATAAGAAGTACCAACCGTATTATTACAAAAATTGAAATCCCTTTTGAGCACGCCTGACTTTATTATTTCAGCGCTTCGAGTTACGAAGAGATTCCAGAGACGTAACCTGAGCTGCCTCGGATCAGCTGGGCGCTATTGCAAAGTGACTAGAGTTATACAAAGTAATAAAAAGTCCTCTTCTGTCAGCTTTATTCTTGTCTCGACATATCTATCTACCGCGCTCAAATATAAACTATCGTGACTTTTATTTCTTGAAAATAATTTGGTCAAAAAATCTTGCATCGGCCTCATGATACATTTTGGGCAGAACTTATTTCGCGCTGCGTCGTAATTTCTATCAACGGTAGATATGGCCGCGTCACTGGGCAATGAAATCTTCATTGCGAACATTCCTTCCACTATCCACGCGTGAAAATGTTTCCCACCATCTTTTGGGTTCCTTGAAGAAATGACAAAACCTTCTGAAAACTTGAGCCCTGGCATGATTTACTACCATCATTTATGATGGTTGGTCAAGATATTTACATAAAACAATAAAAGTTCACACGCATCAAAGCCCCTTTTGAAGAAAAAAAAAGTGTTGACATTCGGTTTCGTCCGATTGACTCTCATAACTACTAAATAAAGGCCCTTTATTTAAGATTATTTCAATGAAAAGGTTAAACGGAATGAAACGACATTTTTTTCCTAAGAAATTCAATCAAATTTACAGAAAATGCAGATTTTAGTGCGCTCATTTACGAGAAGCGATTCATCATAACTCGCACTTCCTTAGTTCCTACGCTGCCAATTTTAACTACTTTTAACAAAATGACGATACGATATTATTCAGCTCAGATCAGATCCAAAAATAAAAATGACGCCAACATCGTTTTTAACGCACAAACTGTTTTACGACTTTTGAATAAGATCATGGCGTGGAATTAAAAATACTACCGTAAAATTTCCACATGATTTGCTACGATTAAGTACGTCACAGGAATTGAAACCATGTGATGAAAGGTTTAAAAGGCATTTGGGAATCGTAGAAAGTCTTCCTGTCGTCGAAGTCATCCGAGATGAAGGGCAAGAATGTCACTACTCGATTATTGCTGATTGTCGGCAAACTATTCAAAATTGCCAAGCATTTATTGGATACCTTAGAGAGTTAGCAAGCATGAACATTTGTTTCACAGGAGTACTATTCAAAAGTTCACGGGCGTAACTCGATTGTTTTAATTGTCATTCTTTTATTCTCATGCTTTTTGATTTTGTTATCAGATCGAGTCGTATACGGTATAAAGTAAACCGTATACTCATGAACACATTACTTCTGGGGCTTTGTTCAAGTATCATCATGCCTATGAGTATACTTTCGCCACTAGGAGGATTTATACATTTGAATTTGGCGCTGTTTTTGACCCCCAGAGGAATTTTCATGACCGGTAGTTGAACTCTTGGATGACGTTCTCAAAGTTAAATTATTAATCAAGTTTATATCCTTATTGTGACATCTGGCTTATTATAATAAACTCTCGCTCTCTTTTACGGGAAATCTTGTTTTCCATTAACTACGGTCTTTATTTTTCTCAGTCTATGGTCTAAAGACTTCGATACATTATTAACTCTTAATAAATTGCGACGCGTGTTACGTAGTAAAAATGCCCTTTGCAATCACTCTGCGTCGAAAGGTGAGGATTCACTCGATAATAGCTTCCCATACCAAAGACAGCGACATCGTGACGACACAAGCATATATAAACGAACATATGGAAATAAGTATCTAAAGAAAAAAAAAATGAACATTTTGATATTGATTGCTTGCTGGAAAATTATTGCAGCATCTGATTATCAAGTCGTCGAAATCGAAGAGACATGGGACGGCCGAAGAGTTCTTAAACGACGAGTCAGACAAGCGGATGAAGACGAAGAAGGATCAGGCTCAGTGGAACCTCCGCCAAGTGTCTCAAGAGTAAGTTTTGTGTTCATATCTGCACTTTACAAAATTTTACTTTAGCTCGATGTCCTGATACGAGTAGAAATGAATACGAAAATTTCATTCACCCAAACTCTAAGAAACAAGGAATCTGATGAGTATAAAACGAAAAAAGCAGAAATTCTGGAAGAGCTGCAAATAAAGCTTGAAAATATTGCAAGCATAGAAAACGCGGAGCTTCAGTTCGAACAAATAGACATTGATTTTGAAGAAACAAGGTAAATTGACTTATAAAACCTGACTTATAAAATTTATTAATTGCTTCAGCGGTGAGTTACGACAATCGACGGGACAGACAATGAAAGCGGTCATCACTGTTCCGTACCAGCTTGAGTATTCTGAATTCCTTAATGAAGATCAAGAACAGACGATCGAAGATGATCTCCGAGAAACGACAATAACCACACTATCGAGTATGCTGGACGAAGGTCTTTCAGAAGACAGTCTGCTGCAATCCGATCCAGACTTCAGATTTTCGTCAACGCGGCAGAGTTTTGACCTGACACGGTGGAATCACGCTCGCTTGAGTTTTAGCTTTTATAATGCAACCTTGCTATTATTTATTTCACTGAAATTACTTCTTTGAGATTTATTAACTGTATTTCAATAAACATATATTTAAATTATTTACAAATATCAATCAAAAAAGTGCTCAATAGCTAACAAAAATACGGTATTTTAAATACCTCGTTTTGGCACCGGATCATAAATTCTTTCGTCCTATTTTATCATTCGGATCTAGCGACCTCCCAGGATTTTTTATTGACTTGCCGAACCTTTTTATACAACCTGAGACGAATAGTCAGTTCTCGAGAAATGAAGCTCTTTAACTTTTTACTTTTCACGTTTTCATTTGTCTTTGCTCAAGAAGGTTCCGGTTCTGGAGATGGTTCTGGAGATGGTTCTGGAGATTTCGGTTCTGGAGATGCCGGTCCGGTTAAAGCTCAGGTATTCTCTCGAGATAAAGAACTGATAAATAAAGTATGTTACTTAGATTGAGACAACTGTAGAAATGGACCTCGAGACTGAAATCGAATACGATGCCAAGCTCGAAGACAAGTCTTCTACTGAGTATGCTGCGAAAAAAACTGCTCTTTACACTGAATTAAAATCTGCGCTTGATAATGCCGCTCAAGCTACTGACTCCGAAGTCGTCGAGGATGGTTTCGATGTTACTTTTTCGGAGGTTGAAACTAGGTGAGTCTTATGGTTTATTCACTTCAAAAATTAGCCGAGCTGTCTAGTTTGTCTGAAAAGTAATTAAAGTTATTTCGGTTCTTAATTCTTCTTCTAGTCGTAAACGACGAGAGGCCGATAAAAAAATGAAGGCCAAGGTTACTCAAACATTCCTGTCCGAAAGTACTGAGGAATTCTCCGACGAACTCAAGAATACCATCAACGAAAAAGTACGAAACACTGTTGAGGGCGAGGTTACGAAAGTAACTGAGGACCCTGGCGCGAATTCACTGCTAACTGCGGGTCAGGAGGTCAAAGCTACGGCGACTTCGCAAATGGTCGCTTGGAATTCCGGAAAAGAACTCAAGGTTTGCAGCACGGTGTTTTTCGCTGTCGTTGCTCTTGGACTCCTCAACTAATTGTGATCAATTGGAGAACATCAACCTCTTATTTTTACAGCTTCATCTTGTTTTTGTTTCTGTTATTCTGAAAAAAAGCTCCGCCTTTACTAATGACGAATATCATTTTGCAAATAAATTCTTTTGTAGTTAAATATAATTAAAATAATGTATTGATCGTGTGACAGTTTTGAAATGGTTTTGCAGGTCCAGAAAATTTGACGATGTTTAATTTATACCGGCACGTGATTAAAAATTCTCGAAGATTTAATGAACAAAAGGGAAATCTTGTTGAGGCACTACTTATGCTTGTATATCTTCGAACACAATGCACAAATAAAAAAAATAAGATGCAACAAAGGAGTTGCAGCTTAGAATTTTTTTTAATAAATGAAGCAACATACCTGTAGGTACAAAGCCTATGCTTATTTCAAGTTTTTTCTGATGGATTCATGTTCATCGTCAAAAACTGATCTAGATTTGTAATTTTTCGAGGAAAATGGATAACTTTTAATTTCTAATGAGAATTCCTATACATGGCCCCCAGACAGAATTACGAGTCGTAATTAACGACTGTTCACTTATCTTCCTACAAGTCAATTCAGAGCGCCCGAGCGACCTCATCTTTAACAAATTTCTTCCTCCATAAAGTTCCCGTGAAGTATAACTTTAAAAGTCAAAATACTTTTTCTCATAAAGCAAAATTCATCAACAGAGATGAAGATTTTTTCAAAACTCTTTTTTGTCTTCGCGACAGTTTCCAATGCTCAAGAAGCTTCGGTTCTTGACTCTCATGGATTTTCCGAGGGAGTATTCGACAACACCGTCTTATACGAGTCCGTGGATAAGCGAGTGAGAAGACAAGTAGATGATATTGAGGGATCTGTTGAACCTGATGATATTCTTTCTAAGGTAAACTTACTTTGTTCGAATGAGGAAAAAGCGAAGAAAAATTTCAACTAAAAATTTAAGCCGGGAATTAAATTATTTTATAGATCACAACAACAGTCGAAACAACACTCATAACTGAGATCGCTTTCGATGAGGATCTGTTGAACAAAAATTCTGACGCTTACAGTGCCAAAAAAGCCGAGATTATCGAAGACTTTACTCCAATCCTTGAAATAATTTCCGATGATTCGAGCGCGGAATACACAAAGGAGGAGATTGACGTTACTTTTGTCAGGGCAAGCGAAAGGTAAACTCGTTATTTCATTAAAAATCAATCGATAATGGAGGATTTACGCAGAACAGTCGTATAAATTATACGGTATAATGTCAAACAAAAAGTCATCATGACTGATTTTTCGAGTAGTTAAAAGTTGGACTAATTTTATTTTTTTTATCTAGGTACCCTCCCACCCTTCCAGTCTTTATTAGCTTCTCGATGCTGCTCCTAATAAATAATGATAATTAAGCCGGCGTCGACGCCAAGCAGACAGCTCGATGAATGTCGTCCTAAAAATTCCTTTCGTCTCTGAGAGTACCGAAGCTCTAAGCGACGAGTTGAAAACCAGTGTGCAAGATAACATCGAGAAGATCACCACTGAGACAATTACTGAAGAACTTACATCTGGAAACATTGATGCCGACTCCCTCTTCACCCAAAATCAGGAAGTGTCTGTTGACTCAGTCGTTGATGCAGAGGACCTCCGCGAATGGAATTCTGGAAGTCAATTAAAAATCTGTAACTCTGTTTTCATCGCAACAATTTTGTTGAAACTTCTGAACTAATTTATTTCAAAATTTTCTACTAAACTGAATGATTTCTTAATATTTTAAAAAGTTTTCTTACTTAAAAATTGTGGTCATTTATGATCATATTTGATGATAGTTTTGTTAACTTTAAACGATTTAACTTTTACAACATTGAATAAAAATGCCTTGTATGAAAAATATAGTTTGTTTAATTCTTGTATAGAAAAATAAAGTCCATGTAAGGGCACTCAAGCAGCAAGACTTCGCGTTGTGTTTCCATAAGTGCGTGCGTGTTCAAATCGTTTGCCGGGCACGAAGCCTGTGTACTTAGGGATCAGGCCGTCTCTGAATGTCAATCAGTGGATCTTCACGCTTGTTCCTTATCAATCGCAAATACTTACTCTTTGTAGATTCTGAAACTGTGACCGTTCAATTTCACGTCAGATGGAATAATCTTCTTCGGCAGGTGACGGGCTTCGTCCACTCTTAATTTAAATAAATAAATTTTGAATTAGAAATTTTATTTGCCCGCCTGATGATTCATTTTAAATTTATCTTATCATATGATCTGTCACTATCTCGCCAACGTAGGTTAAGAAAATTGTATCTCCATTTTGACTCGCAAAAACCGAAAGATGTCGAAAATGTTTATGCTTGTCGACATTAACGAAAAAGAGAACGATAAAGAGTCTCCAGAAATCAAGAAGGCAAAGAAATCAAATAAACCAGGGGAAAAATCAATGGAACCAGCTGAGTTCAGCTCATGGATAAAGGAGAAGATGAATTTACCAGAGGAGAAGCAGAAGAAGATCGAAGAATTTGAGGTGCAGCTTCAAATAGGAATGAGGTTTAAAATAAGTTGATAGTTATTTTACTAACTAATTCTGCTGAGCGATTTTATGACCAGAGTCTGGTCACCAGATATTAACTAATAAAACCGTAGGAAATTCCTACAAGGAATTTTAGTTCACAAACTGATAAATTACTTGCTGAATATTGCGATATCTCAAAAAAAGTGACAAAGAAAATCGGATCACTAAAAGAATCAATGATCAAAAACCAGCACCGAGACCCTACTACAACAAAAGAAGACAACGAGGACAAGCTGCGAGAACTTATGAACGAAAAAGAAGAGTTAGAAAGTAAACTCTTTCGACTGACTGTCTTCCGCGCCTCTGTAACTATATGAATCCGAGTTTTCCGAAATACACGAACAGCTAAACAAGGCGTGGTGGTTTACCTGTTGAGATAAGACTTGGCGAAGCGGTGCTGAATTCGCGGGACAAAGCCAGTATAGCCAGATATGACTCCAAGATCGGGCACAGATGAGGTCCTTTAGGAAACATAAAGATAGGGTTTATCTGACTACGTTTAACTTACGTTCTAGCCACGTCAAGTTGGGGCAGAACAGTTGTTTGAGATCGTTCAAGGCGCTTGAGGGGAGCTTCAAAATGTCGCTGCCTTTGTTAAAAATAGGTTTATATTTTAATTTCTCGAAAACTTTTCAAAAAATGATGCTTTTGTTACCTTAGATCTTGCTCAATCTGGCGACGTTGAGAAAAGACGGATGTTGACAAGTTGACTTTGGGCACGAAGCTCTTCCCAAAATATTGCCGTGAAACGGGAACGTGTCCGGTGTATCCAGAAATCTTTCCGGAGTCCCTCTTTGATTAGAATTTATTTCCTTTTCAAAACATAGAAATCTTGGAACTTACGGGCTCAAAAGATGCGGGCTCGAGATTTTCGAGGACTGATGTTTTGCTTCTTCGAACGCCTTCGTCGTTAAGGATGTCATGAGTCGTTCGGCCATAAGACTTGGAGTACCGAAATGCTTGCTGAGGAATGTAACCGCTATATCCAGGAACAAAGTAGGGGTCTTTTTGGGGGATTTTACTTTTTTTAAAAAAACAAAAGCTAGCGATTTCGGGGAGAAAATATCTCTTATTTTTATAAATTGTCGTAAAACGTTTCTGGAGCAAAAGCTTTCAGCGTCGAAGTCATATTCTCTATACGGCGTATAGTATAAGCTCGAACTTTTCCAAGTTTTCAATCTGAAGAATCAAGTCTGGCGATCGTTATTAGCAACTGTGTTATTTGACAACCATTATCTCTGAATTGCTTTCTCTCTGTGTATCCACTATGAGACAAAGCTGAACTACCGTACTCGCTCCTCACGGTCACAGAGGGTGGTACAGTTATCAATTCTTGAATTTTGGAACGATTTTCCATTGCGTATGCAAAATCACACTTGTGTGTTTGCTGAGACAGTCCTTGCTGTTTACTCTATTTGATATCTGAGCGATTATCAATTCTGAGGGTGCGCGAAATTATCCGCTTCGGAAGAAAAAAGTAAAAGCTCATTAAAAACATTAACGGTGATCGACAATCAGTGATTTTTGAACCTTTGAGGTAAAAACTGATTGATGTTTCTCTTGTGAGAGCCATTTTATCAAAAGATCTTGTTATGGGGCGGTACAGTAGCATGCTTCACAACTTTCTTGAAAAGAAGAGTCAAGTCGCCTTTTGTCAGAATGCCTGTTCTAAACAGATCCTTCCGCTCAAACACTTGCCCTTGAATCAACCATCAGCTTTTCTAATTACCCGTTAATTACTCGCACAAGAACTGGCATCAGAATCAGACGAGGATTATTTTGTCAGACACGCTTCGCTCAAGCCATCGTGGTTGGAGAAGTTCCGGCGACCGGACTGATTGATTATCTGATAAACGACGTCTTATCCAAATTTCCGATACGATTTGCTTTTATTATTCTGGTTCCATGAAATGACGGACTAAACCACCTTTGCACGTTTCCGGCCCGGTTTGCTTATTTATTGAGCAAATAAAAATTTCACCCTATTTACACGTCCCAGATATCAGTCACAGTTACTTCGTCTTCACCGGCTTCTGTTCGATTTTATTAATTTTGAAATTGAATAAATGATGCTTCTGGCGATTTTCCTGCTAGGCGTCTGTCACGGTCGAAAGGGATTAGGGCAACTAGAGAGCAAAAAATTGAATAATTATAACCAAGAGAACGCAGAGAATCCTCATCAGACCGGAAAAGGTCACAGAAACTGCTCCTTCTTCAGGTAAGAAAAAGTTACAAGCAGTCAAACTCATTACAATCAGAGAGAAATCACGCTCGCTAAATAAAATGGCGACGTCATGCTCGGAAATTTACCAAAAAGGTTGTAAACAGACTGGACAATATTATATCAGACTTGGAAGCGGGCGGAAAATACAAGTTCTCTGTGACATGGACACGGATGGTGGTGGATGGACTGTCATCCATGCACATGGAGTGACCCATCCGGAGGATTTCAGGAAGAGCTGATAAATGATTTGTTCTAGCTCAAGCTACTTATTTTGACAAATGCAAAAATATAGCCCAAATGAAAGATGCTACAACAACCCAGTGATCGAAGGACGCCGATGTCGAA
>Ga0115008_10004652_pt1 | contig 11390 bp, 18 predicted proteins | sample FraStrMetagenome_FD_87164 | JGI IMG/M metagenome (GOLD analysis project Ga0115008, IMG submission 87164) | Marine eukaryotic phytoplankton communities from Arctic Ocean - Fram Strait ARC3M Metagenome | ecosystem: Environmental > Aquatic > Marine > Oceanic | place: Fram Strait | collected...
CGTGGCTGAACTGCACGCCGAACGAACGGACTTTTACCCGTTCGGGTTTCCTTTTTCCTAAGTTCGAACGAACGGAGTTCACGAACGTTCGTTCGTTTCCGCAGTTCGCGCCTTCCGCACGCAGCCGGCGCGGTCCGTTCAGTCTCGAGGTTCGGGCTGGGCCCCGCCGGCTGCGTTCGTTCGAGTTCGAAGTTCACGAAATCCGCGCGAACGTCAAAGGCTGGAGGGCGGGGCGCTTTTGTTTTTCTTTTTGCATTAAAGAAATTCTGGCGAGTCGAGGCCCCGCCAAACCAGGGTACTCTCTCCATTGGGGCTCTGCTCCCTCGCGGGTCTCGAAGGAAGGGGGTAAGCCCTCTCCATCGACTCCAAGAGACCTCGAGAGACGGAGTTGTGCGCTGGGCGCTCGAAATGACGGAGTCGAACAACCTGCCGTCTGCCCTGCTCCCTCGCTCGCCTCCGCTCTCCTCGCGCCGTGCTCGCCGTGCGCGCGAGCGGCTCCGCCACACCATAGTGCACGTGATTGCTGCGGCCAGGCTGGAGCGTGCCCGAGCGGAAGGTGCAGAGCCGCCGCCGCCACCGCGCCTGCAGCTCGCACGAGAGTACGTCCGCTTCCTGCTGCCCAAGGGCGAGGACGGCGACCTCCTCCCGCTCCGGTGCGCCGAGTCGCGGTTCGCGGGCCATGTGGGCGCCGGCGTCGCAACCTACATGCAGTTCGTGCGGCTGACGTGCCAGATGTTTGCCATCGCGACGGTTCTCGCAGCGCCGCAGTTTGCCGCAAACTTCTCCGGCAGCCGGCTCGGCCTGGCGTGGCCCTTCGCGGCCGCGGGCCGCTGCGCGAGCGCCTACGCCACCGCCGCGCAGAGCGGCCAGCTGGCGCAGCTCATCGCTCGCGTGACGGCGCCTCTGGCGTGGCTGCTGTACGCGAGCATGCTCGGCAACGCCAACCTCGACGCCGACCTCGGCGGTGAGGGCGGCGAGGGCGGCGGCGGCGAGGGCGGCGGCGGCGAGGGCGGCGGCGGGTGGGTCGGCGAGGCGCACTTGTGGGGCGAGCTGGCCCTCTCCTCCTTCTTTTGCCTCTACACGTACCACCTCTACCGCCGCCACCGCGCCGCGCTCGCCCGCATCGAGGGCGAGGCGGCCGCGGGGGCGCGCGCGTCCGACTACGCCGTCACCGTGTCCGGCCTGCCCGCCAGCGGTGTCTCGCCGCGCGGCCTGCGCGCGCACTTCGCGTTCTTCGGCGCCGCTCCCGTGCGAAGGGTTCCGCGCGGGAGACTCGCGCATCGCATCCCGTCGGACGGGTCTACTAGGCGAGGTCGCGTCGGTCGCAATCTCGAGCAACAACCAGCGGTACGTCGCCGCACTGCTCGAGCTGCAGCGGCTGCGGCGCGAGTGGACGCACGCCAAAACACGAGCAGTCGGCGACTGCTTCCCTGAGCCTTCCGGCGGCTCTGCCGCAGGCGCGAGTGGCGCCGCACGCACGAGGAGTTCGCGCGCAACGCCGCCGCTCTCTCCCTCGCGGAGCCGCACACACTGCTCCGCTCGATGGAGGCCGCCGCGGCGCGGCACCAGAGGCGCGCCTTCCCGCGCCGGGTCGAGGCAGAGGCAGCGGCTGCACAGAGAGCCCGGCTTCACGCATCAGGCGCGCCATCCTGCAGCGGCTCGAGCGGCTGCTCCGCAAGATGCTCACGTGCGGCGTGCGGCTCCGCGCGGCGGCGGCGGCGCCCGCCTCGTGCACAGGCCACGCCTTCGTCACCTTCGTGCACGCCGCCTCCGCAGCCCGATGCGCGCGCCACTTTGGCCGGATCCGAAGGCGAGGGTGTCGCCGAGAGATCGCCGAGATGTGGCCACGGTGGCCGGGTTCTTTAGGCGGGGTGCTCCGGCACGCCACACCACGCGTCGGCAGTCTTTTCAGCCATCCCTCGGCCATCCCTTGAGCCATCCTTCCGGCCATCCCTTATCCCTTCCCTTTGGCCCTCCCTCCGCCACCCGCCCGGTCCGCAGGCACGCTCGCCAGCACGGCCTCGCGAGTGGCGAGGCTCGGCGATCGGCGTCCGGCGCGCTGCTGCGAGGAGCATCGCCCACACCCCACGCTCGGCGTGCGTAGGTTGCGGTGGACTTCCGGATGGCGTATTGGCGCGGCGCAGCCAAGCTCGAGGTGAGGCGGGCGCCCGAGCCGTCGGACGTCATTTGGGAGAACCTGGCCGCGACGGGGGCGCAGGCGCCGTCGCCGTCGCTCCGGGAGGGAGGCGTGGCGGGCCGTGTGGCGGAGTGGTGTGTGAGGGCTGGCGCCGGCTGCTGCAGGCGCTCTCGTGGAGGCTGCGGACGAGCTTGCTGCTGCTCGCTCTCTCCCTCGGCTCGACCAGCCTGATTGTGCTCGCAAACACGTACGCCGTCTACCACTCAGCGGGCGTGCCCGCCGCGGCGTGGAGGTCACGCCGGTGAGTCTGAGCGCCTCATCCAAGCCAGCCCGTGTGGGACCACAGGCGTGCTCACCACGCTGTGGACGACGACGCTCATCATCGCCTCCAACGTGGTCATCTTTGCCCTCACGCCCGTGCTCTCCCTCCGCTTCGACCGGCACCATCACCGCTCGTCGCAACACGTGCGCGTGATGCGTCGAGACGCGCGCGCCGGCACCTCGGCTCAGCTCGGCGCTTCTCGGCTAGGTACACATGCTGCTCAAGATGTGCTTCTTCCAGTGCTTCAACACCATCGCCGCCGCCTCGACCTTCTTCTTCGTCCTCTGGCCCACTGCGGAGCCGTCTGGCCCGCACTGCCCCCTCCCCGCCGAGAAGGCCCTCCCCCCCGGCCTCTCCTGCGCCGACGGGACCGGCTGGAGCGCGGGCAAGCCGCGGCTGACGTGCGTGCTGCACTGGTACACCTCGGGCGCCGTGGCGCTGCTCAACGCGCTGCTCGGCGACTTGTTTGCCATCCTGCTCCTCGTGGAGCTCGGCATGCACGGCGGGCCCGACAAGCTCGCGAGCAGGCACGCCCTAGACACGTCCTAGACACCTCCTAGACACCTCCTAGACACCCCCTAGCGACAAGCTCGCGAGCAGGCACGTCGTCGCGCGGCTGGCGCGCACGCAGGCCGAGATGAACGCGGCGTACAGCCTCGACGCCGAGCTGTACCTCCCCTTCCGGTACAATCTCGTGCTCAAGGTTGCGCTGCTCGCGATGGCCTTCTCGCCCGCCCTGCCGCTCCTCCTCCCCTTCGCCGCCCTCTTCCTCGGCCTCAACTACGCCGTCGACCGGTGCAGCTCCGATCCGCGCGCTCAAGCCGCCGCTCACCCTCACCCTCGCGCTCGCCCTCGCCCTCGCCCTAGATATAACCTGCTCCGCGTGCTCAAGCCGCCGCCGCGCACGTCCGACCTCGCCGTCACCACGTCGGTGCTCTACATCCTCCCGATCGCCTGCTGCCTGCACATCTTCTACGCCCTCTTCTTCTACTCCAAGCAGGCGGCCGAGCCTGTGATACCGAGCCAGTGATACGAGCCAGTGACACGAGCCACTGCGTGACTAGTGAAGCCGGGGAGGGGCGGCAGGCAGACCTCTCCTCTCCTCCTCCGCGCAGGCGGGCGCCGACCCGACCTCCCTCCTCTACCTCGCGCTCCTCCTCCTCGGTGGCGGCGTGCCACGGCGCATCTGACCAAATGGGCCCATCTGACCGGTTCCGTTGCCTTCCTGTAGGCGGCATCGTGCTGTGGCGCATCTCGGTCGCCATCGCCAGGCCGGAGCCGGAGCCGGAGGGGGGGGGCGCGGGCGCGCCGCCCGAGGGACGGGACCCGGGCCGACCGGACGGTCGGCCGCGCTGCTTGTCGCGCCCGAGCCCTGTGGTGGGCGGGCAGCTCTCGCGGCAGCACATCCCGCACATCATGGCGCGCGGGACGGCCACGCGCGCCGTGCCCCCGTGCATCACGCCGGCGCGCGCCGAGCTGCGGCTGGCGGCCGCGCCGCCGCCCGCCGCTGCTGAGGTCGCGGCCGATGACGGCGACACGGTCTGGGCGCGGCTGGACGAGATTGGGCAGGTCTACCTGCCGCCCCTCACCACCGCGCTTCTCACCTCGAGCTGGCTCGATCACGAGCGGCCGGCCGCGGCGGCGGAGATGGTGGAGCCGTCGGCCAGTACACCGCCGCGGGCGGCCAACGCGGACGACGCGCCGGGGACGCAGCCGTTCTGCAGCTTGGAGGAACCGGGCGACGCGGGCGCCGTAGAGGAGGGAAGGAGGACTACCTAGAGGACTACAGACGTCTGTGTGGAAGCCTTGAAGCCACTCCACTCTGATCTCTGTCATCCCCCGATCCTCTCCGTCGCCTTAAGTTGCCGCATGCCAACACGCAACAGTCGATTGTGCGTTTTCGTGTGGGGAGCCTGACTGTTTTAATGGAGGGACCAGTGTGGCATCTCTTGTGCGACTCGCATACACATTGTTCATTGTACACAGTGCTATGATATGACCATCAAAGAAAGAGGTCAATCCCAGAGTCATGGTCCATGAAGGCTTCTGGTCGGCCTGTGGTTGCGCACGCCACCGACCCCATTCGACATCCCGCGGTATAAGCAGCGCGCGCCCGCCTCGCTATACCGGTCGATGGTGCTCAGCTGCGCGCAATACTCTCCGTCGCGCTCGCAGAAGCCCGTGTCGACGACGAAGGGCAGTCCGTTTGCCCTGGCATGGCATGGCCGAGAGTCACCGGCGATGGGGCATTGAGGCAGGGTGGTGGCTCAGGGTGGTGGCTCGCTGCGTGACTCGCCTGCTCGAGTGGTAGACGGCACACGGATGCGTGTAGAAGCCCGCCGGATCGTTGGCGGCCGAGGTGTTGAGGTAGCATCGCGCGTCGCTGTCGGTCAGGTCGACGCGCCCCTACATTGGGGAGGCGGGCTCAGCTCACAAGGCCTCGTGGGCCGAATCAACCATCATGCGCGCACCGCGTCGTAGTTCGGCGTCGCGTCGCGCGTATAATGATAGTGGTGCACCCGCACGTGCAGGCACGCGTTGCGCACCTGTTTCACAGTAGCGCGTGTGAAGAGGGAAGCCTTTTGTAGACACGGCGCGTGTTCGGACGGTGAACCCTGACGCCGGCGCGCTCGAGACCGCATCGCGCGCGCGCCTCGGCGCCTGCCCGGTTGGGCGGAGTGTCGAAGAAGCGGCTGAACTCACGTAGTTTTGCAACTGCCAGCGGTGGCCGAAAGACGAATGCGTCCCAGCTCACCTGAAGGGTGGGGGCAGGGCTGAGGGAAGGGGAGACGAGGGCGATGAGTGGCGCTGGATTTGTTGCACCCGCGCATGCATCGATGGGCCTTCCACATCTCGGCTACACTACATCTTGTGCCTCGATGGGACTGCTGCAGCGTTGCTTCTTGAAGAGCTGCTCCACCCGGCTGCGCGGCGGGATGGTGAGCCCGCCCGTGGTCATCGTGTACTGGCTAGACATTCGTCGCCACCGCGCAGCCGCAGCGCCGTCCGGCGCCGCGCCCCCTCCACCCGACGCCGCAGAGGCGGCAGCGCCAGTGGGCGCGACGCTGGCGGCGCTGTTGGTGCAAAAGTCGCACAACTCACTGTTGCAGCCGGGCACGGAACTGCAGTCTCCGCGCTTCCCCCAACGGATGTTATAGCACGTGGCGCAGGTCACTCCACCTCCGCCGCTAGCGATGGGCGCTGTCTGCATATGTCTGCTCCGCTCGGCGGCGATAGAGGCGGCGGTGGCAGCGGCGGGGGTGACGGCGGCGGGGGCAGCAGCGGACACAGCGGCCGTAGCCGCAGCCGGAGCTACAGCTGGGTCGTGGCTGTTGCCTTTCCTGGCCGGCACGCCTTGAGGTGCTGCTGCTGCTGTGGTGGCTGCGGCGGCGCCAGCCACCTCTGCCTTCCACGGCCTTCCCGCCATCGCCTCCGCAGCGGCGGCGCCAATGCCGCGATGCCTGCGTATTCGTGATGCCGCTTCGCTCGCAAGCGGCGCGCGCTCCTCGCCTGCCTCCATTGCTGCGACGGGCTGCGCGAATCCTGCGGTGAAGTCTCGCGATGGCTTTTGGGTCCACGTTGCCGAGGGGTCGCCGGCCGCACTCTCTGGCTCGCGATCGCCTGAGGGGGCAAGCCAGAGACGTGTCCTGGACGTGCCCCTGATCCCTTACGGGCCGGCTCGCGCTCACCGTTGACGGTGAGGACCCACGCTCGCTCCTCATCGAAGCCGAGGGCCGAGAGCATGTGGATCGTCTCATCAAAGACCAGGTCGGCGTGCGCCACGATGACGTGCGTACCTGCAGGAGAGGGAGAGTGCTGGCGGTTGAGGCCTTTCGCAGCATCGTGGACCGGCATTGCCCTGTGGGCTGCTGCTGCTACAGCTTGAGCAGCTGCGCACCCGCGGGGCGGCCATGTCTCGACTGCACTCCGATACACCTCGGCTACACATCTCGGCTACTTCTCGTCACTATCACGCGCCAGCGAAGTTGCCATCGGGCTGCTGCGAGGCGTACGTAAAGAGATCGATATAGCGCAGCTGTGTGGACTCCCGATCAATGCATGAGAGCTTGGGCGTGCCGCCCAGCGTGGCCAGCTCCTGCAGCCGTTGCCTCCACGGCGCGTTCGCCTCGATCCGTCCGCGGAACTGCGCACAGCCGTCGCCCGGCCGCTGCTCGTACAGCACCCACACCTCCGCCAAATCCCTCCCGAGCAAATTGGAGCGGATGGCTCCCTCAATCTCGGCGTAGCGCGCCGTGGAAGTGGGGCCGCGTGGGTCACGAGCAAAGTGGGAGAGGAGGAGGGTGTAGCTCGGCACGCGCGGGGTGTTGGCTGCGACAGCCTGCAATGTCGCCTCCACGTTCGCCGCCACGCGTGCCATCGTGCCATCGTACCACCAACGCATGGCACGCGCGCGCTCATCAAGCTCGGCGGGGCGGCTGGCGAGGTCCTCCATTGCGGCGATTGCTTGCGAGACCTAACGTAAGGTGAGGCCGGGTAACGGTCTGCACCTGGCGTAGGGCAAGGGCTTGCGCTGCGAGACCTCGTCGACGACGAGGAATGGCACGTCCGCGAAGACGGCGAGGTCGCACTTGGCGACGGAAGCGTCGATGTCAGAGCGCGAGAGGACGGGAATTGACCCTGCCTCGGCGGCCTCGTACCAGCGGAAGCACTCGAGCGTGTTGCCGCGCGGGGAGAGCGTGAACGAGCTCGAGAGGAGCACCTAGGGTCAGGGCCAGGGTCAGATCGGGGTCAAGAGTCAGATTCGGGGTCAGGGTCAAAGGGTTTGGGGCCGAGTCTAAGGGTGTGCATGGGCAAGAGCGCGAAGGAGCACCTTGCGGTACTCGGAGTATGACATCGGGTTGGCAGAGACGGTGGAGATGCCGACCGGCCCCTCGACCCCACGTCCACGGCCGCGGCACTGCCAGAATGTCGACGCGAAGCGGTCGCCGCGCTGTTCGTGCGGCATCCACTCCTTAGCCTCAAACACAAAGGCACAGCGCGTGGAGAGCCAGCCAACCGCCGTATCGAGCCAGGCGCGGCGCGACGGGTGCGTGTTGGCGGAGGCAACAAGGTTGAAGAGGTAGGGCCGCTTCGACGCGGGCACCGTGAGCGCCTCGGACGCCGTCGTGATGGGCATGCGCATGTGAGGCGAAAGCGGCAGGAACGTGGCGCTATCGGATCGCGTCGGGTACTGAATCAGCTCGGCATTCGTTCGCGCCGCCTCTTCGAATGGTCCGCTATCGCCGCACCTGGCCAAGGGGGGACGGGTGGGGTTGGCAGTGGCTTGGACAAGGGCGAGGCGGAGGGGCGTTCGCACTTCTCGCTCGAGAAGACCGTCGCAACGCGCCGATTCCACGTGTGACTGCGCGCGATTGTCGCCGGCTTGCGGACGGCGAAGTGCCTGGTGCCGTTGAATCGCGGCGGCGACGTCGCCAGAAGGCGGACTGCGACGTTGCAGTCTAGCGGCCCCGGATGTTCGGGTGAGTGTATGTAGTACTCGACGCGCCCCGACCCGTAGGTCTCGGCGCGGCTTCCTTGTCCCGTTGCGAGGGCGCTGATGCTACCACGCTGACTGATAAAGAAGGACAGGCGCGAGTCGTGCGGCACGCAGACCTGCAGCAGACGACATGCAACGGCTCGTCGTGGGCGTAAAGCCGTACTGCGTGCGGAACCGTGCCGCCCTCACGTATCGTGGCTGGGGAGCGCGAGCTCAAGAGGGACTGGGGCAAGGGTGCTTGTGATAGCCCAGAAGTCATCAGAGATACGAGGATGTGTCTCTGGAGCGGCTCGCGGACCCGCAGCGTGCACTCCCAACTCAGCTCCAGGAGGCTGACGGGGTCGCTAGAGGGGTCGCCAGAGACCGCGCCCCGCACCGCCTGGATAACACCGCGGATCCTCTCCCCGACCCGGAAGTCGTCGCTCGACGACGGGATGGTCGGGTTGCCCTGGGGAGGGTTGGGGTCGGGAAGGTGATGGATGCTGGCGGTGGAGCGTTGTCTGCGCTTGGCCCCACGCGGGCAGTGGTGGCTTTACAGGTGGCCCTTCTGCGTGCAAACCGCCGGCGGCGTCCGGCTGCGGTCGAATAGTGGCAGCTTTGGGAGTCTTGCGGGGTCCATCGCACCTCGGCCTTGCGTAGTGCCATCACCGAATCGGTCAGGTTGCGTGCGGCCAATTTTCGTCCGTGATCGGAGAGGGGAGTGAGTTCATAGAGGAAGCGCGCAATGCGATGCGCCGTCTCCATCGGCGCGGAGCGAAGGTCGTTGGACCGTAGGTTGAGCACCCGATGGGATCCCCGCTGCAGCGAGATGATGCGTGCGTGAGTGGATTTGTGTGTGGTTGGTGGGCGCGGGAAAGCAGGCGGTGGGAGGTGGGCGGGGTCGTGGACGGCTTAGCAGGGGGTGCTGTGGGCAGCAAGGTGCCTGCCACATGCCATAGTGTGCGAGCTGCGCTCGCAGAAACTCCTCCAGGGGCCTGCAGCGGGGTAAAGCGCGGCCTCTAAGGCCCTGTAGTCGCGTGCTACGCGCGCGCTCTCTCCCTCCTTGCGTGCTCGAGGCAGGGGCGGGTGGGTGCCTCTGCTCAGCCTCCACCCACTTGAGTGCAATCCACGACGCCATCAGCTCCGGTAGACAGCGGCGCGTCTGGAAGACGAGTGTGCGGTCGCAGAGCGAGGCGAGCCGGTCGCTAAACTCGTGCGACTTGTAGATGACGACACTCGAAGGCTGGAGTAGCGTCCAAGACGCACGCTGCCGCGAAATGTAGTCGGCGACGCCCGCCGCCGACCACGTCTCGTTGACGACGTGGTATTGGAGCGCCCAATAGCCAAAATCGAGGAATGGCACGCCATTTGCATTGAGTACTGCGATGACCAGCTTGTGCAGCGTCGTGGTCGAGCTGCGCTGTAGCCCCGCAATGACTATTGCAGTGTGGCAACGTCCCGCGCGAGGTGCCGGAAGATAGCCCTCGCGGTCTCTAGCCTCAATCGGCCGGCTGTCGACGGCTGGGAGGCGTCTGTCCAGTTCCACCGCCCAAGCCTGCGCCGCGGCCGCGGCTGCGGCGAGCAGCCGTACCCATCCTGCCATGCAAACAAGAACTGTCCTCCCGACGCGCTAACCGGCGAGAACGCAAACTCCTTTAGGCAAAACTTGTGATAGAAATGTGGGCTTGAAGGCGATTTTTGGCATTGGCCCGAAAAACCTTCCTTTCTCTTCCGTACATTCGGCAAACATTGGCTGCAAGCAACGCGGGTTCCGTCCGTGGTCAACGGGCGTGCGACCACACCACCGGCCAAGGCTACGTCAAGTCGCAGCGTGGCCACTACCACGACGGGATCTTCTGCAAGCGAAACAAGTTCAACCTGCTTCTTCACGAGACATTCGGCGGTGGCTTCTCAACGCCAGCAGTTGCAAAGATCAACCGCCTGGCGCGCAAGGCTCAACGCTCGGGCGTTGACCGCACCGCGTACCCTCCCCACTCCCGCCTCTCGTTTGTGTCACACCACGCGGAACGCATCTCCATCGTTCGGTGAAGGGGGTGAACCGCGCCATCCTCGATCGCCGTGCAAAGCTCGCTTCCAAGCTCTCACGCCGCGCGTAGGGCCCTTAGGGGCCTAGAGAACACAACCCCCTCTTCCCTCTTCTCCCAGTAAGCTAAAAGTGCACATACACTGAAAATGTCTTCACAGTCCCGGAGCAGACGTCCGTCCAATCATGTTAGAACACACATATGGCGACCGAGGCTGACGCCTCTACTTCAGAGCTTGTTGCGGCACAGCCTACAAATCGCGACAAGCTGCATAGAGTCGGCGGACAGACAGAAGACGAGAGGGTGGCATGGCCTCCGCTGGCCCAGGGGACTTACGTTTATGCCGGTCGCATGTCCGCCATCCGGTCCAGTGACGTCCTCTACGGCCCCCTGGATGGAGAGTGTTTTACGTGCGTGCTGAAACGGGTGCAGGTGTTTAGCACTGACCTCGCTGAACCAACACCTTACTCGGCACAGCAACTCTCTCCGCCATGAAAATAACCGCCTGTCACGGGCTCATTGCGACCACACTTCCTCCGCTGAAGCCAACCGCACGCTGTAAGCTGACATCCCGCCCTCTGCTCCCCCGCGTTCCATTTAGGGCCTCGTGTATCCAGTCGTGCACGTCACCTCGAAACCGCAGCGCATGACAGACAGTGACATCTTCGACCTTGTTCACTTCCTTGAGCGGTGCCTGAGCGCGGCGAAACCTTGCGGATTCCTGCACGATCTTCGCCACATCTCGGCGGTCTCGTCGCGGCAGCAGGTGCGCCGCCTCCGCGACATCCACGACAGCTTGCGACGGGAGACTCCACAACATGCCTTCCGCAGGTGAGGGCGCTCGTGTCGTTCGTGGCTCGGAACAAGCGGACGATGGACACGCACTTGCTGTGCACAGCTGTCGTGGTCGGCTCGCCGCTGCTACGCTACGTCGTGAACGGGCTATTTACGCTGTTCCGCCCCTCACAGCCCGCCTCGCTTTTTGGTAGCCTCGAGGAGGCAATCGCCTTTCTTGGTCGGCACATTTCGCCCGGGGCGGTCGCGGCGCCGGCAGCACCCAGCGCGTAGTTCAGAGCGGGCGCACGTGTTTCGAGTCTCCCCAGATGTACACCGTGTGCGTGTACGCATCATAGGGGCTGCCTGCCGCGGCTGGGTGCGACGGGGAAATAAATTTGAAGGTCAGTCAGCGCGTGCCGCGAGGGACGAACGAGGGCCGCGACGGCGGCTCAAGCGGGAGGGAGCGGAGACAGTGGGCAGCGAGCGAAGTGGTGAGACTGATGATGCTCCTTCGACTTAGGGAGCGGTTCAGCTGCTGGGCGGGCTTCAGGGTGGTGCTAACGCGAAAGGGAATCGACGCGATGTGTAAAGCATACAAGAAGAGGAGAAAGAAGATGAGAGACGCGCCAGTGA
>Ga0115008_10004656_pt1 | contig 11388 bp, 9 predicted proteins | sample FraStrMetagenome_FD_87164 | JGI IMG/M metagenome (GOLD analysis project Ga0115008, IMG submission 87164) | Marine eukaryotic phytoplankton communities from Arctic Ocean - Fram Strait ARC3M Metagenome | ecosystem: Environmental > Aquatic > Marine > Oceanic | place: Fram Strait | collected 2012-06-18
ATATCTTTAAATGGATTTGTCATTGCGTTTTTCCTCTTCTTGTTTGCAAATTCCTGCGATAAACTGATCATATACACTGTATTTAAATTCATCTTCGGTCATTCCAATATGAGGACCATATAAATCCATTTTTTGCCAAAGACAATCCCACATGGGCATCGGAGCATGATCTTCTTGACCCATATGTAAATCATTTCCATCGCAGGTGTGCATATTCTCATCAAACCATTTAAATATACCTTTTACAACCGATTCTCGCATAGGATATTTTTTTTGGATTTCTTTGACACGAGCATTTGCAGCAACACGGTTTGCTTTTACTTCATTCTCGTATCCAATACGGGTAAGGTTTGATATTCGAATTTCTTCGTCAATTAAAATTTGAGGGGCGCCTAATAGTTTTAGTCTTTCGACTCTTTGTAAACGCTCTTTTCTAAATTTTCTAGTTCTAGTTAGTTCATCTTCAATAACTTCTGCCATTAAGTTCTCTTTCTTATGCGTTAATAAATGATGATGGGTCTACAGTAGCGTGTTCACCGTCGGTGTATTCAGCGCCTATTTGGATGACGTTATCTGGCTTTGTCTCACTATAAGCTAATATGCTTGTTAGTTCAACTTTTCGTATTTCAACTTCACCAGCTGACGTTTCAATCTTCAATCCACGAGTCCATCTGCCGTGTGATATCAAGATCCAGTTACCGACATTATACTCATCTTTATTTTTCGGTCCTTTAGAAAACACCTTAGCCCAACGAGGATAGATGCCACGGGTTTTACCATCGTCGTTGCCTAGTATAATGCCGCTTTCTGTAGTTTGTTCGCCGAAGTGCATATCGGTTACTAATACATCGTCACCTTTAGCACGTATATCGCCTTTAATTGCATTTATATTTTGAGCCATTAATCACCCGCTTTTACAAAATTGCCATCGTCATCTTCGACCCACTCGTCATCTTCAAATAGCTCTAGTTCTTCTTCATTTAACTCTTCTACTGCAACTGCTGCTGCTGGTTGAGATTGAGAAGCAGACACTTCGTCTACTGCTGCACCTTGATAGTGCTGCTGAACAATTTCATCACGGTTACGTATAATTTTGCCGCCTGGTCCTAACTCATCACCGCGGGCATTAACTTTTGCATTACCTACTGCCGGGGTTAATTCGTTACGCTTGCGTAGTAGATCCATGTCTACTGCCTTGCCTCGCATACTGCGATGCTGTCTTTTTCCAGCTGTTACTTTTGACATAATCGTCTCCTTGGTTGTTATATACTTACTTATCTCAAGAACTCGGTCCAGTCCAGGTCAAACTGGATTGAATTAATTCTATGTACACCTATTAAGTATAGCACATAACTTGCTACACTACTACCTCTTCCTACTCCCCAAACTATATTATTCTCACGCATAAAGTCTACAAGGTAAACCATATACCGTAATAAGTCAAGCATATTTCGATTATCGTACTCTTTGTATTCTTCGTCTAGTCTAACAACTTCGGCATTAGTTTCACACCGTTGTTCTAAGTAGCTATAAATATCCATGTCCTTATATTTGTCAGGCATAAACCATTCCGACTGTAACGCACCGTCAAAAGTCTTTTGATCTACATCTATTGGGATATATTGTTTAAGTTCGGGTAGGTATTGTTCACGCATTGCTTTATTAAACTTGTCTATGTCATCTGAAGGATCACATAGCACAACATGACACTTATCAACATGACCACTATAGATCATGCTAACTAAGTCTTTGTTTGTAAATCGTGGGATACCGAGTTGGTCTGTTTTCATAAGCATACACTTATTTTAACTTACTTTGATTAAATTGTCAAGTCCTGTTTGGCCATTATTTTCTCGTTGTCTATGTGCTTCAATTATGCGCCGAGTTGACAATTCCTCTTGATAAATTTCAATCGCAGTTTGAATTTGTTCTTGTAGATAAGAGTTTTGTGTTAGAAAGTACTTACGTTGAAGATCGAACAACCGATCTTCAACTTGTTGCGCTGTATATTGAGTTAAGTCAGTTATAAGCGGATTCAACATTGTTATACAAATATACCTTTATACTCTGTAAATACAGTTGCGCCCGAGTCGTGTGTCCAAAATTTAATAATAATTGGATTAGCAAGGGTAGCAATTGTAACATTAGATGGAAAGTTAGCAGATTTCTTTAATGAACCATTTGCTGCTGTAAATGAAATATTGCGTACAGTATTTTCGTCTGAATGTATTTGTAATGATAACTCTGCATAACGTCCTGTTGCAGGCCATCCATCTATTTCAATATTAATATCTGCTCCGCAAATTATTCTTTGATAATCGCCTTCAGAAAAATTAACAATTGCATTAGTTATATACGGTTCGTTACTACCTTTATTAAGATATTTACTTGTGCATGTGTCTAAGCTTGCGTCAACTATAGCAGTACCTGCAAATGTATTAGATACATCTTTTCTTACTCCGTGATTTTTAAAATCAGAAAGTTCAGTTTTCGCTACAGTTAATCCTGCCTTAATTATGTTAAAGTTATCTCGAAAGCCCTGTGTATCATTATCAACACCGGCTACTGGATATGCTTCATCTATTGTACTATATACTATATCGCTATCAGCCATTTTAAATCCTCTATGTTACATGTATTTATATTAATTATATATTGAATTGGTAGTTTGCGAACAGTATGTATTGTTCTTCATTGCTTTCTGCAGTTCTTTCAACAATGTATCTATCAATATCAAAATTTATATTACGGAAATCAAACCCGCTACTTTTTATATTCCTTATTATTTCGTCTGCTGCTCCAGGAACGCAATAACAAATAGGTATAGCACTTACGTAATCTAATTCTTGTAAGCCATTTTGCGAAGTGCGCATCCACAACGGTAAATAGTTTCTTTCATTATTGCCTACTGATTGAATATTATCTCGCATATTTGCTATATTAGATATGTATCGAGTATTATCATTAGACTGACTAACCTTTATAGCATCTGAATCTACCTTAATAGTATTAGTAACGGGTTGTATTTTATATGGTTCGCTATCTGTTAAATTTAATTTCACACTAGCACTACTATTGTTTCCTAATGTAACTATAAAGTCATTATTGTCTACATTTACTCCTACAGCACCGTTTTCTCTAGTTTCGATTGTTATTGTGTCTAACTCTGAAAATATTAATTTGACAGTTTGTCTTCCGTATATAGCTAACCCCGAGTCACCGCCGGTTTCATTAACACTATCGTCTGCTTGTTCATATGATATACTATCAACAGTTATCTTATTGGGTGACAATATATTAAAACTCTTAGCAGCTTTACCTGTTTTCGGAGTATAAATATCAGCAACATCAACATACACTACTTCGTAAATAGTATCGTCAGAACCAGGATCTTTTGCTATTGCTTTCTTAATTTCGCCTAAGTTATAGCGTGTACGTTTATGATTCTTAGCTGCACTTGCTACAAATTTATTAATACTAGATGCTTCGATTCCTGCATATACTAGCATTTTTAATTGACGTTGTAATCCAAAGTTTATATCGTCTGCTCTATAGATGCTTTGCGGCGGAAATATATCCGATTGCGAAACAAGATTTGTGTACATAGTACGCTGACTTTTCTTCAACATTGGTTTAACATATACATCAGTATATACAGTGTTGTCTAAGTCTGAAACTGTTAATATAAATTCACGTTCTATTGCAGTATAATTAAATCTATCTCTAGCTTCTACTGTAAATTTAAAGTTTCTATCAAACGTAGTATCACCTGGTAGTTTACCATCAAACGGCATTCTAACTGTATCGTTATCAAACGTAGTTAAGCCTGTTGTGTTACCAGTAGCATATTGATTTGCTTCGCCTTGAATCTCCCCTTTATAGTTTAAGTACATTCCATTAGGCAATTTTCCTGATTTTAATATATATACCATTGTGGTATCAGGAACAGTAGTCTGTGCAATTAATTTTAAGGTGCTTGTAAAATTAGCATTAATAGTACCTAAGTTGATAGGTGTAATCCATTTAATACTACTATCAATTTCGCCGATTACTTTAATATCAAAAGTTTTTATCTTATTAGGTATTACAACTTCATCAGTACTTACTACTGCAATGTTTTTAGAAAAGCTTTCTCCTCTGAAAAGAGCAATACCTATATTTCTGCCAGCATTTAGCTGACTTGATAAATTAGTATCAAGACTTATTCTATCTTCGTTGTCTCTTATCAATCGTACAGTTATTTGTGTACTATCAGCCGCTGCTGCAAAGAATTCTCTAATATTAGTTAATATTCTAGAACTAGCAGAACTCTTTAATAATAGTCTCCAACGGTTTTGTTCTATAACATTAACGTATGCTACGCCACCGTACTTTGCTTCTAATGCTTGCTTAGTTGCTATTACTCTATTAGCTTCAGACATTAGAGATAATTCTGCTGCTACTGCTGTCCAATTCTCGTTTACAAATGTAATATTAGTACTAGTACCGCCGATTGCGTGTGCTACTACACATTTATATATTGCATCATCGCCGCCTACATCAGCTCCATAAACTGCATATTCACCTACATAAAAATTATCATTCAATTCTATTTTCCGTGGTGCGCCGGCTGGCAGTATAGGGTCGTTTTCTGCATCAGTTTGTTCTATTTCGTATTCAATATACGGAATGATATCTTGTATTGTATACGACTCGGTTTCGCTAAATTTTAACGTTCTACTTTGATATTTTTCTTTATTAGCATCTGTTAGTCTAGTTACAAATGCATAGTCGTTTCCTGCTTCCATTCCTCTACTTACTATTAAAGGTATCTTTGGCCCAATAGTTTGATCTACAAAGATAGTATCATATAATAATTCTCTGTTATCGATATTAACAACTTTGTATGATGTGCCATTAATCTTAATATATTGGCCTCTTAATTCTTTTATGTCGTCAATATCGTCAGTTTTATTGGCATCTAATTTTCCTACTTTAAAACTAGCTGCTCCTAAAAGTGTATCTTCATAGTACGATCCAAATATTGTTACAGTTTCAATGTCGCCTTCAAATCGTGTAGCACGTACTGTAAATGAATAGTCTTGTGTGATAGCAGGCTGGTAAGGAACTATACCAGTTATTTCACCTGTGGCGCTATCTAATGTTAGACCAGGCGGCAACTTACTAACTGTTCCAGTATCATTAAAGTCTTCTAGTGTATAAACAACTGTTCCGGATAATGTAGAATTATCAATAATATCTAAATAAATTGTTTGGTAGTTGTTTGCTCGACGAATTCCTAAGTTTCTTGGTGTTATCCATTCTGGAGTTCTAAGATTTGTTGTGTCAGCAGTAAACACTCCTGAGCTTGCATACATTGTAGTATTATCAGCACGTAGAAAATCATCACCTACAACATATATCTTAAAGTCTCTTTTTATAAAAGTCTCACCGTCTGTAACAGTAACAGCAAACGGATAGTATCTATTTAATTTTCTTAAACTAGTAGTAGCTTCTGCAAAATCATAAGTCTGAGAATCATAAAAGAAACTGCTAAATCCATTACCTGCTGCAACTCCGTAATCTAATACAAAATCACCATATGGTGCCGAGTCATAGGCGCCGCCGATATATCGTTTATCAAGTGCTAAGAGAGGTTCAGTTGTTCCTGATATCTTACCAGCTTCTGACAACAAAATACCCGGAGGTAATGTTCCGTCACCCTCTGCAATGTAGTATTCTAAAGTATCTCCTGCAGGTAAGTCAGTATCTAGCGCCAATAATTGAAAATCTATAATTTCATTATCAAGTATAAACAATGTATCGTTAGATCCAACAGGCAGTAAGCCTGTATTTGTGACCCATGCCGGATCGTCTGCACCTACAACTATAATTTTAATGTTGCGATCATCTATATAACCTAGATGAGTTGCTCTAAGTGTTGCACTAAACACAGTTTCACGAGATACCTCGTATGCTGTTCCTCGGATTGATGTTCCGTCAATCCGTAGTCCTGTTGGTAAACTTCCTGCAATAATTTCTACATCAATTCCGGTAATCCCATTTGCAACAGGTAATGGAATATCAACAGCTGATCTTTCGATTAATGTAGTTATTTCTATGCCGCTTCGTATATTCCAGAGTGATATTGATGCCATCTGTTACAATTCCTTTTTAGTATTTATCGTAACTAGGATATCAGATTATACCAAGATCAATTGATCTTGTATCTGGATTTTGAAATGTGCCGTTATCAACATCAGCACTATCTATAATCCATGTAATTGCGCTGTCATATGCAGCACCTAACACTCCGAAGTCCCAATAATTTTGAAAATATTGATTGATATCTCTAATATCAATGTCGTGGACATTACCTACGGTATTACCAATATGTAATCCAGTAAGTAGTGTTGCTGCAATTGTACTTGCATTACTAATACTATTTTGATTAGCATCTAATGTACCACCAAGTTGCGGAGTTGTATCTTCAACTAATGATTCCCAGCCATTGTAGTTTAATGTCACTGTTCCGTTTAAAACATTTGTTGTAATCTTATTTCCGCCAGTGAAAGTTAAGTCTGCATTACTATCTGGAACATTCCAGCCTCCAGTGTCTGCAGACACTGATATACTTTGTATGCCAGCATCAACATCAACAAGGATAGTATCAGTACCTTCAGTTAACGTTACATTTGCTCCTGCTGTTAAACTCTTTAATTGCAAATCATAATTAAGCTTTTGTTTAAAAATACCTGCACCTGTGCCTACGTTGCTAACAGAAGTTTGTTCGTCGTCCCGTAGATCAATTTCTTCAAAATTTGCATTAATTTTAAGCATTGCTTCACGAAGATCATCACCTGTTCCGTCGTTTGCAATGTTTCCTATGTTTATTAATTGTACTGCCATCTTCGTTTCCTTATGATACTGTTATTGCTGCATTCATGCCGCTGTGTAAGCTACACTGATAGTGGAATGTACCCGTGCTTCCAATTGTCCAGTTAATTTGTGTAGTGCCGTTACCTTCTGCACCACTTGCTTGGTTACCTGTTCCGCTACCTGTTGCTGTTTTAATATAGAACGGGTGTGAACTAGCAGTACCTGAGTCTACATTAAATTGTACTTGATCTCCGTTATTAAATGTAAGTGCCGGATACGCACCAGTTACGTTACCGTTTGCATCTGTTCCGCTTAATAAATAATCAAATCCAGAATTTGTAACAGTAATAGTCCAGTCTGGATTAAACGACGGTGTTACACTTGTGTCATTAATTGTTATTGGCGGAGTTGTAAACACAACAGCACCAGCGTCACTGCCAATCCTAATTTGAACTGTAAATGTCTCTGAACCTTCTGTTGTAGTGTCAGCTGTTGGTGTTACACTAAACGCACCAGTGTCGTTTGTTAATGCAAATGTTCCTGACGATGTGCTAAAATCACCTGCATTTGTAACAGTCCAATATAACGAACCGTCTGCTACATCTGTTGTAACAACGCTAATTGTTAATGCACTTCCTTCGTTAATTGCCAGCGCCGATGGATAAGCATAATAAGTTGGACCAACAGTTTGACTTGAATCAGTAATACTAATATTCTGTGACGCTTCGCCATTATCAAGCGCAATTGCAAGTGTCTTGTCACCGTCAGTAGTTCCGTCTTTTGACGTATTAATTTCAAGTGTAGCAGAGTTTGAAGTGACTGTAAAGTTTCCTGTAAGCGGAATCGCTGCGTCTACTACATAGCCTGATGAGCCTGCTAGTGATGGATTACCTGTGTCTCCATCTTGGAATATATTTCTAATAGTTGTAAGTGACGGTTTACTAATTACATCTCCTATATGCGTATTAAACAAAGCATACCCTAATGGATTATTTGATTGTATGCCTGCTGGTGTACGCATAAGATTATTCCATTCCGGAGCAAGACTTCCGCCGGACCATAAGTCGCTATAATCAAACATACAGAAGTTAAGCAAGTATAAGTACTCTTTAACACCGACTTCAAACTCGCCTGCGTCAGTTTCCCAATTAGGTGAGTATCCACTTGGATCCCACATACTTGCATCTGCTGCTTCCTTCATTGCAGCATGTAAGTCACTAGTTGCCCAGTCTGCACTTATAGTTGGATACATTTTTAATGTTGCTGCATCTAATCCGTGCATGTGTAATGTGTGGAATACGTGTTCAATAACTTCTTGTGCATCTTCGTCACCTGTTCCAGGAGTACCACTACTGTTTAAGTACCAAACCATATCGTTAGCTACTGTTGCATCAAACAGCGGTGATAGTCCCCAATACTGTTGTCCTGCATCAGTTAAGAAGTTAACTGTGTAATCGCCGCCTGCGCCTCTTGCAATTCTTTGTATAGTTGGATATGGTGCATGATATGATGTTGTATTACCTAGCAATGTTTCAATTACTAAATTTTGTTTGTTTGTGTTAATGCCTGAACCTGTTACGTCTGTAAACAATTGGAACATACGTGCTACTTTATTTACAAACTCGTCTGGTACTGCTGTTTGGCCGCCGATTGTGCCTGCACTAACTAGTCTAACACCGCTTGTCCTAATTTCTTTAGTAAAGAAGTTACTTCCGTATCCTACAGTATTTGTAATTGCACTACTTGCCCGTGGTCCTGTGTTTAAGTCATCTGATGCTACGCCTGAGATTGTATATGCTAAATTAGTTGCATCTGCAACATTAGTTGTAGTTAATGTAACTGTTGTTTTCTCGCCTTCTTGTAAAGCAGTTGAACTTGCACCTAATGAATAACTAGGAGCGCCTGCAGTACTTGTGTCGTTAATAGTAACATTACTTGATGTTGCAACTATTGTTCCACTTATACTACTAGTTCTAATTTGCATTGTAAATGTTTCTGAACCTTCTGTTGTAGTATCCAGTGACGGAGTTACACTAACCGATCCTGCATCACTTGTAATTGTAAAGTTACCCGACGATGTGCCAAAATCACCTGCATTTGTAACAGTCCAGTATAGTGTAGTTGCATCTACTACGTTAGCTGTAGTGATATTGAATACTAATGCGTTTCCTTCATCAACATTATTAGCAGCTGGAGAAACAACATAAGTTGCTGCGCCACCAGGCGATTCACTTGTATCGTTAATAGTAACACTTTGACTTGCACTTAATCCATCTAAACTAATTATGAATGTTTCTGAACCTTCTGAAGTTACGTCAGCTGATACAGTATATGTTATCGACGCTGTGTTATCTGTTACTGTAAAGTTCCCAGTTAACGATGCATCTGCTATATCAGAATTTGAAACTCCTGTAATTGTATAAGGTACATTTGTTCCGTTTACAACATTTGTTGTTGTTAGTGTAATCACAAACGTACTACCTTCATTTACTGCTGCAACAGAACTTGATAATACATAAGTAGGTACTGCTACTTCATCTGTAGTGGTTGATCCAATTTTAAGTTGAACTCCGCTATTAAACGGATTAAAGGTAAATTTATTTGCACCACCTAGTAGACTCCGTTCCTGTGTGTAATCATTATCTAAGTTAGTAGTATACAACAAATTTGATTTAGATTTAGATAGTAACCATGCTTTTGTTTGTGCAGGCGTTGAGTCTGGATTTGCTTGTAGATACAATGCAGTTAAACCTGCTGCTTGCGGTGTAGCCATAGAAGTACCAGATATATTAGTTTGTTTAAATGTAGCACTAGTATTAAGGTATGCCTGAGATCCTGCGCCCCATTTATTTACTGTGCTAGTACAACTCATTATGTTAGTTCCTGGAGAGTATATGTCAACTCCCGGACCTGTTTCGCTGTATGATGCTTTCTGCTCAATGTCAGATGCATGAATTGCACTATCAGTACTACCTACCATAATTGCTTCTTCACCATACGGACTAGATCCTCTATGATAGAATATTGTTCCGGTATTAGTTACAGCTGAGTTATTATAATCAGCACCAGTAGTTGAATCAATCTTATGGCTCCTATTTCCTGCTGCAATAAAAACATGTACGCCTTCGTCAATTAGTTCTTGTATATCAGCATCTACAGATGCAATGCGTAGGTTCGTTGTATATCTTTGATTAATACTATCCCATATATTAAGCAATCCGTAGTTACTGCGCTCTGATGCTGTATTAACTTGAGCTCCGGAATATGTTAGTCCTTTAAATGTTATACTAGTTACGCTTGTATAAAATCTACCGTATCCCCAACTCATATTAACAACTGTTGGTCTTTTTACGCCTGTGTTAGGGTCGATAGGTTTAGCTTTGTGCCATTCTTTAATTACATCAAAGCAGTATCCGCCACTAATAGGTATTCCGCTATTTGGATCTGCAGAGCCTTGTAACCCTGCAACTTTAACTGCATACACTTTTGAGTTCTTTGCCCATCCATATGTTTTACCTGCTGCAATGCCTGCGCAGTGTGTACCGTGTCCGTCATAGTCTGTATAATGCGCTGGAGGCATCGCACCAGATAGCCCACTAGCTGTGTACCAATCAAGTTCTACTACCCTACTTGCGCCGTTAGCATCTTGGAATTCTGGATGGTCTATTTGTAGTCCACTATCTTGTATAACAATGTCAATGCCAGATCCGTCTAGTGTATAGTTATAATTACCTTCAACAAAATTACCTGTATAAGTGTTAGTAGCTTCGTTTACTCTTTTCAATCCCCAATTTATAAAAACTCCAGAATCACTAGCAGTCTTTGTAAAATCACCTGTTTGTGTTGCTACATGCCCGATGAAAATATCGTCTTGTTGCTCTGGCGGAATTTCAACTGCCATTACTCTTGCATCAGCACGGAGAAATGTAGCTTCGTCGTCAGTAAGCATGTAATGTGTATTTCTTTTAGAAGCAGGTCTAGCATGTGCAATTCCAACTATTCTTTTAGGAATCGCGCCCGCGCCTGTTACATTAACCATTTCTGCATCAAATGCCTGATAATCAACATTCTTTTGTAATGTAACAATATATTCTTTTTCGCTCATTTAAAACTCCGATTATAACGCTGCTATTGCTGCCTGGAAGTCGGCATATGTGCTTGCTGCGCCGACTAATGTTTTTAAGTCTGTTATACTAATGTGTCCTACAATAGACGTAGCAGTCAGTTCCCCGACTGATATATTATTAGATGTAGTTGAGTTGTTGTCTGTAACTACATCTAATGTAATAGTGCTTACTAGTGCATCTACCCCTGATACTAAAACATAGTCAGCTAGTGTTGCTGTAAGTGCATATCCGCTTAGATTAGGCGGAGTGTATGTAAACTCGCCTGTTGTATTATTGTATTGTATTGCGCCTGCGCCATTAGCACTTAAAGGAGCACTGACTGATAAAGAAGTAAGTGCAATTCCGGCTGCACTTGGTTGCCAACGATCGTTACCGTCGTCCCATGTTAATACTTGTCCGTCAG
>Ga0115008_10004658_pt1 | contig 11386 bp, 12 predicted proteins | sample FraStrMetagenome_FD_87164 | JGI IMG/M metagenome (GOLD analysis project Ga0115008, IMG submission 87164) | Marine eukaryotic phytoplankton communities from Arctic Ocean - Fram Strait ARC3M Metagenome | ecosystem: Environmental > Aquatic > Marine > Oceanic | place: Fram Strait | collected...
AAATCCACTACATGAATGTAATCACGAATGCATGTTCCGTCTGGAGTATCATAATCCTTTCCAAAAACCGTGAGTTTCTCCAAGACTCCTGCTGCCGTTTGAGTAACATATGGAAGAAGATTGTTGGGTTTTCCTATCGGAAGCTCACCTATATTCCCTGATTCGTGCGCCCCGATAGGATTAAAATATCGAAGATTAAGCACCTTCAATGCTGCACCACTCTTTACAACATCCTCGAGAATTCTTTCACCCATTTGCTTTGTAGCTCCATAGGGAGAATTTGGTTCCTTCTGTGGAGTTATTTCAGTTACTGTTGTACTGCCATCAGGATCACCATATACAGTGCAGGAAGATGAAAAAATAAAATTATCCACGCTAAACTCTAATGCACACTCTAGGCAATTTATTAAACCACCAAGATTGTTCTTGTAGTATTTGAGAGGTAAACTAACGGATTCCCCAACTGCTTTATCAGCGGCAAAATGAATAATCCCAGAAAAATTATACTGTCCAAATATTAAGGATAAACCTTCCTTGTTCCCTATGTCGACATTATGAAATAGAACTTCCGATCCTACAATTTTTTGAATTCCTTCAAGCATTTTTGTATTCGAGTTTCTAAAATCGTCGACAATAACTGGTACCATCCCATTTTCGATTAGTTCTACCACTGTGTGAGAACCAATAAATCCAGCACCACCGGTTACAAGTACGTAATTCTTATCTACCATCACGCCAAAGGTACTAGAATTGAGTTAATTTTATAGTATGAAAGATGATCGCTCTATCGATTTAAAACAACACGCTTTACCGAAGGTATCAAAGTGGTATTTGGTGAGGATTATCTTTTACGTCATTATGCTCGCAATCATAGGCATTGTCTGGTATTACACACGAGGAAAGGAGAAACCAGTTAAAGATGGTGCTAGTGTTGAAGAAGTAACTGACGTAAAAATCATTTTAAGTGATTAATTGACTTACTATACCCGTGACTAGTCCTAGGTTAGCACTTAATAAGTCCAGCCGAACACCTATTGAAATTGTAGACGCCCAGCATTCGTCAAGCCATACATTAGATGAAAAACAAGATCTATGGTACGCTTTTATAAAAAATCAATTTTACCCTCCCCACTGGTTTCGCTTATTTTTTTTTCAGCTTATTTCTACTTTCGAGTTGGGCACAAGTAGCAAATGACGACTGTGCAACGGCCGTATTTATTCCTGGAGTCTGCGAGACTGCAATATCAGGAACTACTGTTGGAGCAACATTCGATGCCGTTGGCACTTGTGGAAGATCTGTTACGGCTCCTGGAGTTTGGTATCAGGTTAATGGGCGCAGGTATAATTACCGCTTCAACTTGCAACCAAGCCGCTTATGACACCAAAATAAGGATTTTTACAGGTACTTGTAATTCAACAACGTGTGTTGGTGGTGCAGATGACGCAGCTGGATGTGCAGGGTTTACAACAGAATTTAGTTGGATGGCTAATACATATTTGTACATGGCTTCGGGTCTGCGACAGGCACTTTCAACCTTACAATCACGAGAAGTTATGTACCGACAAATGAACAATACACAATTTGCGCAGGAGATAGCATTTCTCTGAACGATCAATTCGAATCAGTCGCAGGTACATATACTGAAACTCTACCATCAATCATTGGCTGTGACAGTGTTGTAAATAGAGTTCTTACTGTTAATCCGACCTATTCAAACGGTGATACTCTGACAATTTGTTCTGGAGATTCAGTATTAATTGGGAGTAACTATCAAACAACTGCTGGGATATATTCTGACACTTTGCAATCTCTATTGGGTTGTGATAGCGTTCTTTTTACGAATCTTATCGTTAACCCAACTTTTGCGGACACTTCATTATTTGGAAACTACCAATCATCCGAAGGATTCTATTCAGATACGCTGCAATCACTCCTATTAGTGGTGCAACGAATCATCAAGATCTAACCAACAGCTTATAACGAAAAAGAGGTCGTCAAGTACTTGACGACCTCTTTTCTGTTTAGTATTAAACTATACTTTCATTCCATTAACGAAGCGTTCTTTCTTCTTCGTTTTAGCTAATTTTTTCTTTACTACTTGTAAATATGCCGTCCCACTCGATGTAGTAGCATAATAAGTCTTTCCACTATATTCAATCGCACCTCCTTTTTCGGCTTTCCAATCTGCCAACAAGTAATACTTTCCTGAAGATTGTCCTTGACGCATTCCAAAAGAAATCGTGTGACCTACTCCCGGCTCAAAACGTACAGTGATGTTTCCATCCGCCTGCTCTTCGAAGATACATTTAGTTCCGATTGGAATCGTAATGATATCTTGCTCGCTGTTTGAACTAGAAATCAATGTTCCATCTGAAGTCGTACCCTGGTTTCCAGAATCTCTACTGCTTTGAAGTTTAATCGTAGCTGAAGTATAGAATTGAACTTTAGCCATAGACTTATCGTTATCCAACCCAAATTCATCTTTTACTTTGCTAGTAAATGGAATTTTGGTTCCACAACTCACAAGTAGAACTCCAACAAATAATAATAATGCGTATTTCATTTTATGATTTTTGACAAATATAGGAAAGAGAACCTTCAAAAACAGTGCCTTAATGTAAAATCGTTCTAATTTTACGCTTGAAAAGTGCTAAAAACATCAATTATGGCTATTAAAGTAGAGAAATTCACCTTTAACGGATTCCAAGAGAATACTTACGTTATTCATGATGGAGAGGTATGTGTGATTATTGATCCAGGATGCTATGAGCGACATGAGCAATCGGAACTGTCAGATTTTATCTCGAGCAATAATTTGTCGCCTGCTGCTGTTTTAATGACACATTCTCACATTGATCATGCACTCGGGTTGGATTACGTATTAAAAACATACTCAGTTGATTTTTATCAGCATACGATAGATGTAGAAACACTAAGTTCTATAACGTCATATGCTCATGTATACGGATTCCCGGGATATTCTGCCCCATCACGGAGTGCAACAAATTTACTTTCTGGCGGCGAAACACTCACGTTTGGAGAGATGACTTTTGAGGTGCTTTTCACTCCTGGACACGCACCGGGGCATGTTGTTTTCCATGACAAGTTGAACAATTATGTAATTAATGGAGATGTTCTCTTCAAAGGTAGTTTTGGTCGAGTTGATCTTCCAGGTGGAAGTATGGAAGTGTTAAAGAAGACCATTATCGAAACAATGTTTGAGCTCCCCGAAGAAACAATTATCTATTGCGGACACGGTCCAGAAACAACGATCGGAGAAGAAAAAAGAACCAATTTCATACTAACGCAATAATCTGCGAGATTCTTTATCAAATCCTCGTAACTTAGTCAAATGCGCATTGCGATCAATACTCGTTTTCTACTCACTCATAAGATGGAGGGATTTGGCTGGTATACGTTCGAAATTGTAAAGCGACTCGTTGAAAATCACCCAGAACACACATTCATCTTTTTCTTCGATCGCGCGTACGATGAGCGATTTATATTTGGGGAAAATGTTACTCCTGTAGTCCTTAAACCGCAAGCGAGGCATCCAATATTGTTTAAAATTTGGTTTGATCGATCCGTAACTAAAGCATTAAAAAAACACAAGGCCGATATATTCTTTTCACCAGATGGTTATCTGAGTTTAAGAACGGAGATTCCTCAAATTGGGGTGATCCATGATATTAATTTCGAGCATTTCCCTGAGGATCTTCCGAAGAGCCCAAGAAATTATTTGAGGAAATATTTCCCAAAGTTTGCCAACAAAGCAAATCATATTTTAACAGTTTCTGAATCATCCAAGCAGGATATTTGTGGCACGTATAATATTGATCCTGACAAGATCTCAGCTTCATGGAATGGAGCATCCGATGTCTTCAAACCTCTTTCGGATGTGGAGCAAGAAAAAGTTAGAGCTCAATATAGTAATGGGAAACCTTACTTACTCTTTGTTGGGGCACTTCATCCTCGCAAGAATCTGAAGAGATTATTAGCCGCGTATGAGCAATTGAGTAAGAGCGGGCATTCTGCATTTGAGTTGATAATAGTTGGAGAAGCGCTTTGGAAGGGTTCTGAGTTGGAGTCGGAGATTTCCAACTCTCTTAAGGAACACATCCATTTTACTGGACATGTGCCACTAGAGGAGCTAGCTAGGGTTATGGCCTCAGCAACAGTATTTACGTTCGTACCCTATTTTGAAGGCTTTGGTATTCCACTTGTCGAAGCGATGAAATCAGGCACGGCTATTCTATCTGGGAACAAAACCTCATTACCTGAAGTTGCAGGAGATGCAGCACTTTATTGTGATCCCTTCGATGTTGATGACATCCATGAGAAACTTGTTACTCTCCTCGATAACAAAACATTAAGAGCAGACCTCATTCAGAAGGGCTTAGAAAGAAGCAAACTGTTTTCCTGGGACAAATCAGCAGAAAACGTTTGGAATGTTATTGCTAAAACTGCAGAAAGAAGTTAACTTCACGGTACTATGAAAAAGATAATCACACTATTTGCTCTAACAGCTATCATATCGAGCTGCGGTAACTCAAAGAAAATTGAGATAGCTAACATTCAAAGTATCTACATTGAACATTCCCCTGATCAGAATATGAACTATGGGTCGAGTTTTAATGGGAAAGTCGTTGCGCTGATGAATGACGGTGAAGAAATTACGATCACCAATCATAGAAAATTGGAAATTACTTCCTGGGATTTAGATTTCACTTCAGAAACAACCATGCAAGTTATTGGACACCCGACAAGCTTTGAAAATCATGCAGCGAGTGCAGTGTTCACTATGTCAGACAAGGATGAAACATTCACGGCAGTCGATAGTGTACTCTTGAACTACCAAGGAACGATTAGAATTAACGAGACATCAATAGATGGTTTGGATGGTGAAGATCAAAAAAACGCTGGAAATCGATGGATTGGTCGTGATGGGAAAGATGGAAACAATGGCCCAAATGGAGGAAACGGATCTCATGGAGGGAATTACACCATCCATGCCTGGAAAGATGGAACCGAAACAAGAGTACGAGTCGCAAATAATACGACCGGAGAAGTTTGGAAATACAAAAGCGTCAACAGTGATAACCTTGTTATAGGTTTCCCGGGCGGAAATGGAGGTGATGGAGGAAACGCCGGAGACGGTGGAGATGGAAAAGATGGACGCGTAACGGCTGAATCAACAAAAAAAGTTGGAAACGGAGGTAACGGAGGCAACGGTGGTAATGGAGGTAACGGAGGTAACGGTGGCACAATCACTATGATTGTACACCCAAATGCTCCAAATGTAAGTAGCGCGATTTCAATAAGCAATCCTGGAGGCCGTAGTGGCAATTTTGGAGAGTCTGGTAAGCGTGGAGAAGGAGGAAGTGGTGATACAGGCCAAGCAGATGGATTAGATGGCCTGCCTGGTGTTAGAGGCGTAAATGGCTCATTTGGAAGCAATGGCCCTCTTGTTGTTATTCGTGTTGAAGACTTTGATCCATCATCATTATAAAGCAACTAACCTACGAGCTACAGTATAAGAAGAGACTACATCTCCTAGGCTAATTGAGAGATATAAGCAAGAGGAGAGAACTTCTAGCTTGATGAGTTGATTTACAACTCTATTAAGTACCTAATAAGTCTTAATCGACATTTCTTGATGCGTTAATTTATTCACAAGAAAATCTTTATCCTTATCACTAAATTCTGGGGAAGCCGATGAGTTAGGGTTCTTTGTTCCGATTCCCACGTAAAGCTTTCATCAGCCTCGCCACCAAACAAGAGAAAGTCCTCATCTAGAATTATGACTCCCTCAGCGACTGATTCTACCTCATTGCTCACTGGCGATGTTCAATTTTCATTTGTTAATTGTACAATAGCATTATCTGGTTATGCAATTACTGCTACTGTCATGATCAAAATCAGACTTGTTATGAGAACTTTTTCCATGCTTTCTAGTTTAAGTGAGATTCAAGCATCTAATGCTTCCTTGTGAAAAACCGCAACTTAAAATGCTAATCTCTGACAATTAAGAATTCGATACTGAACAATTATATAAGTAGTCGCTCTATTAAATAATTTGTGCATGTATAGTATATTAAATGAAGAGTGAATTCTTTTTCATAAATATTCATCGGCAAGTGTAAAAAACTCGCTGAAATGACTTTTGATCAAGCAGACCCCTTTGCTAAAATTAAAAAGTACTAGACCGACAGAGAAATTGGCTACGTTTTAAAGGAATTCTACGTGTAATAAGGAGAAATCATTAGATAAACTACGACGCCGCTAACTGCAACAAAGAGCCAAATGGGGAAAGCGAAGCGCGTCCATTTTTTGTGTTTAGTATAATCCCCAATCCAAGCCCATAAATACGTTAAGAGCACAATTGGAATAACTAATACACTGAGTAGAATGTGAGCAATCAATAAGGGATAATAAAGTGCCCCCAATGTTCCTCCATATGGTGTAGCGTCAGAAGTTATGTGATAAGCTATGTAGCAAGCTAAAAACAGCAAAGAAAGCACTAGACAGGCTCTAATTAAGAGTCTATGTGCTTTAACGTTCTTTTTCTTAATCGCTAGAACCGCAAAAACCAATAGAACACCAGTAATACCATTGATTGTTGCATAAACTGATGGTAGAAAACTTAAATCAACCCCCTTTACTTTAATGCCAAAAAGAGCAGCAACTGCTATTGGAACGATTATCGAAACTGCATAAATCAGTTTCTTTGTTTTGGCAATATCCTTTGGTTTACTTAATTCCATATTCCGCTGAGAAAAGCAAGCGTAGATCTTTCTCAAGTTTATCTACATCTTTTGTGTTAGTTCCTAAATAGACACCACGCACGACCCCTTCTTGATCGATCAATACGAATGCTGGAGAATGAGCAAAACCACCTGGTGCATCCTCGTCAGATTGTGCGTGTACCAAAAAGTGATCAACACCCAATTCGTGAGTCTCTTCTTCATCACCCGTCAAGAAGTGCCAATTAGAGGCTTCAATCCCATGATGATCTATGTAATCCCTTAAAACGGATGGTTTATCATGATCTGGGTTAATAGAAAATGACAAAAACTGCAAATGCTCCTTAATATCTTCTGTCATTCTATTTAGGCGCTTCATCTGAGTCGTCATAACAGGACAAATTGTTGGACACGTCGAAAAGAAAAAATCGGCTATCCATATTTTACCCTTCATATCCGAAGATTTTACGAGTATAGAATCTTGATTCAGATAAGAAAATTCCGGGATTGTTGCATAGGTTGTATCCGTGACCTGCTCACCATCAACTGTCTTATACTCCGCGTCATGAAGACCAAGATGAGGTAGACCAGAATCCTTAGGTTCTTCACTACAAGAAACAGATCCTAACAGAACTATGATCAGTGAAAGGAAAGAGATATTTCTAATCATTTTTTTGCTTTCTCTTTGTCGTAAGCTTTCTGAAGTAATGACAGATGCTGCTTCATTTCCCTAACCCAAGCTTCCGTAGAACCAGAGCGCACCATTCTTAAATGGTTAGCTTTATCCAACAAAAGTATCAACTCCTGATACCCGGATTCACCGTATTCCTCATCGCTTTTCTTAAGCAATGATTGATTATTATTCTCAAAATCGTAGATTTCTCGACAGTCACCAGAAGCAACTATCCAAACATTCGGATCATATCCTTCTACACGATCCTTCATCATCTCTTGAACCTGCGCAACGTCTTCCACTGGATTTCCATCTTTATCAGTGACAAAAGAAATGATTCTAACCGATCCAGATTTGTCCTTACTAGATCTTACAGGTTGATATACATGTTGATCAATATGCCAAAATGACACCGCACAATTCTCCGGGCAATCAACCTGGAGAGTAGTTATAAGAACAACATGATCCGAAAAGTCCTTCGACGATCTTTCATTACCCATGCCGTCAATAAAGTGGTAATCTACCGCCGCACCGTAGTCATCTAGTACTTTAAATTTGTGTTCGCATCCACGCGTACCAATTAGTACCAATAAAGTAGCCGGACCAAATACAAGAAGTAACATAAGTACTATCTTGAATCGTCCGGCTGCATTTTTTTCCACCATTATATGTAATGTATTACGCTGCTACTCAACTGTTGCTTTCGAGAACAGCCAGACCTTCATAGAGAAGGATTGCTATAAGGTAAAGTGCAAATATAAAGTAAGGAATAAGTACTACCCACTTCAAAATCTTTCGTTCATCTCCCAAGTGCATGAAAACAAGTACAATATATGCAGCTTTCACCAAAGTAAGAATGATGAAGAATATTTTAACTGTTGTCCAGTAATCTGAATCTTGGTGAACTGTTGCACCAATTGCAACCTCTATCGCAGTGATTAAGGTAAGGATACCTGTCACCATCCAAATTTTCTTCCTGATCTTCTTTCCAGCTTCTTCGCTGTGATGTCCATCTAAAGAATATTCAACTATGTCGTCTCTTAACATATCGCAGTGCTTTTAAAATTATACTAGGTAGAAGAATGTAAATACAAATACCCAAACAAGATCGACAAAGTGCCAGTACAATCCTGTTTTTTCAATCATTTCGTAATGTCCGCGTCTGTGGTATAGTCCCCTTAGAACTCCGAGAAGAATAATGAGATTAAATACTACTCCTGAGAATACGTGGAATCCGTGGAAGCCGGTAATAAAGAAGAAGAACTGACCGTACTGTTGTGGTCCGTATTCGTTTTGTTCTAGATTAGCTCCGTAAATAACACGACCAGCATCACCGGCGTTTACAACTTCCTCATACATCTTAGCAGCCTCCTTGTGATCTTCGATCTTTTGGCCTTGTTTGTACTTCCCTCCTGCTTCTTTGACAATTAGAATCATATCATGATTCACAGCTTTATTTACTCGCGCAACAGATCCATCATGAAGAGTGATCATTCCTTCGTGCAAATGACCATCTGCTACTGCATGACGGTACGTATGCTGAATGTCTTCCTCTTTCATTGTGATAACGTCACCTTTCTCGTGGTGATCACCATCTACAGTTACTGTGAAGTTTTTCACATCTCCCCAATGTCCTTTAACGATTGCTTGAGAACCATCAGCTAGTTCAACTTTTCCAAACTCAGATCCGTGAATGAAGTGTGACCACTCCCACGCTTGAGAACCAACGAAGAAAAAGCCACCAATTACGGTCGCGATCATCCATTTTGTAACTCCTTTCCGATCCATTCTATGACCTGCCTCAACAGCTAGAACCATCGTTACAGAAGATACGATAAGAATGAATGTCATCAATGCCACATAGATCAAAGGATATCCATGACCCAAGAATGGAAGCGAATTAAACGTTTCCTCTCCAATAGGCCAAGAGCCCTGAAAGGCGTGGCGTGTAAAACCGTATGCGATGAGTAATCCACTGAATGTCAAGGCATCCGAAACTAGGAAAAACCACATCATCAATTTACCGTAGCTCGTACTGAAAGGCGATACCTTTCCACCCCACAGTGTTTTCGAGTCTATCTCTTTGGAAGCATGTCCAGCCATACTAATTTTTTTTATGCAAGTTTAATGAATTAAAAGCAAAAAAAGCAACAAATACGCCCACAATAGTCCCAAAAAGTGCCAGAAGATTCCGGTCATACTTAGTCCAATTGTGTTTTCACTATTTATTCGACCTGTAAACGAACGTATTACAGCCTTCAATAGGAATATCATTGTTACAATAACATGAATAAGATGCGCAAAGGTTATCAAGTACAAATAAGATGAGGCCGTGTCGGATGATTCCATCGCTTTCACTTGCAAATAAGGGGACAAAATTGCCCCTTTCCAGTACAACTGACGATTATTATACTCAAGCTCATTTCCCTTGTAATAGATGTGAAAATCCTTACCCATTTCACCATGAACGAAGAAGTCACCACGACCATCCCTTACGTTTCTCGCAAGGTAGAACAAGCGCTGACGATCTAAATACGTCAACTCTTCACCATCTTTTGTTTTAAGGGTAGAGCCATCCAATTCCAACTTCCCACTTTTCAGTAGTAATGTATATGGCTTACCGTAGCTAGTCACTTTGAAGGGTTCTTTTTCATCGAATTCTGTGAACTGTTCCATGAACTTTTGAAAGTCCTTCATTTCGGAATCAGTCATTTTCTTCCCACTCAACAGGAAGTCATTTCCATTCACTTCAACAAAGTCTTCCCCTTTTCGTACTTCAAAGTAGTCTCCATATCGCCCGTCCGTTACAACGATTCCGTTGAACGTAGCATGGACACCTTGATCAACAAACTGAGCGTAGCCCTTAAACTGAAAGTAAACAAACAACAGCGCCAAAACAAAGGTGATCGACATGACGACTTTCACACCGCCTTTATTGTTTGCTTTTGCCATCCTAAGTGCCAAGATAATTCCTAAACTACTAGCGAATATTAACGCTGTACTAATGTAAAATGCAGTTGGAAATGGGACTTTAAGCCAAAATGAATCTCCCATTGAGACGATGTACGCCGAAGAGAGTCCTGCGAAAAGCATGATTACGCTAAACATACCTACATAGGTCAAGTTCTTTTTGGCGCGCTCCATTTGATCTTTGGTTCCGTCAATTGCTTCAAAACTATCCGTATTTTTCAATTCTTCGTTTTTGATTTCTTCACTCATATTCTTTTCAATTTATATGATTCGATCGAATACGTATACGAACTGAATCACAGGCAAGTAGAAAAACGATGCAAACATTAATTTGCGCGCATCCTTATCATCCAGCGTGAGAAACAGACGGTAAGCGTATAAGAAAAATCCAGCTCCAAATATCGTGGCAACTATCATAGACCAGATTCCAGTATAGCCAAGCAACCATGGTATTAAGCTAAATGGGATTAAGATTAACGAATAAGCTACAATTTGAAATGCAGACTCTTTTGATTTACCTTTTTTGGAAGGTAGCAATGAAAAACCACCTGCTTTGTAATCATCATAAGCCACCCAAGCAATTGCCCAGAAATGCGGGAATTGCCATGTGAACTGCACGAAGAAGAGAACACCTGGAATCATACCAAATCCGACTTCGTCATGTGCTACAGCTCCTAAAAGTGGCGGTATTGCACCCGGAAATGCACCAACAAAAACAGCCCATGAGGACTTTCGTTTCATAGGTGTATACATAAAAACGTATGACACAAAGGCGCCTAGTCCTAACAAAGCGGAAGACAAATTCAGCATAAGAAGTAGTGCAGTACCTGAAATCAAACAGAGTATAACAATAGCATACGCTTCGTTAACAGACATGTGTCCAAGTGGCAATGGACGTTTAGAAGTACGGTTCATCTTCTTATCAAGATCGCGTTCCCAAATCTGATTAGACCCGTTCGATGCGGCAGTAACCAATAAACCACCCACTAGAAGGTAGGT
>Ga0115008_10004659_pt1 | contig 11385 bp, 6 predicted proteins | sample FraStrMetagenome_FD_87164 | JGI IMG/M metagenome (GOLD analysis project Ga0115008, IMG submission 87164) | Marine eukaryotic phytoplankton communities from Arctic Ocean - Fram Strait ARC3M Metagenome | ecosystem: Environmental > Aquatic > Marine > Oceanic | place: Fram Strait | collected 2012-06-18
AGAACTTACTAGAGAAGAATGTCACAACACCATCAATGAAAAACGTCACAAACTTTAAATGAACAAAATTAATCCAAATAAATACAATTAATTCTTATTTTTTATTTTGATCACTTTAAACACTTTCCTTCACAGGAGAGTCACACAAAAAATGCTCAAAAATTAATCCATGCTGCTGAAGTGATCAAATTTGGTTATCTCAAAAATATTCAAGATTCTGTATTCCGGATGAAGATAATTTTGAGTATCCTTTTCTAACCTTCTCTATGAAAAAATGTGAAAAATCTTTTTTATGCGTATGTTTTCAAATTTCAATGTTTGTTGCTTTCATCAGCTTATTTTCATACAGCAGAATAAGTTTGAGAACTTTCTCAGTATCTTTTTGATTTTCCATAAAAAGTTAAAGAATACTTACTACTTATTTCTCATTTATCTTTTTTTGCTTGAAAATGGTTCAACTTTCATTTTTTGGGGAATTGCTAATAAAATTCAACGTTTCTGCATGCTTTGATAACAAAGATTCGTCCAGTTTTATATTTGTACATGACACAATCGTTTGCCTTCGTAACTTGTAAAAAACTGGTTCCAATCGCACCAGGTACTTTTTTACGAGATTTTAATTCATGACCTATTTCGTTATAGGTAATTGAACACGCAATTAGATTGTTTCGACACATCAAAGATAATCATGTTTCAACCAGATTAATATTTATAAGGAAGTTATGAAGAAATGATGTATCCACTCAATTTGTATGATGGCGGGATCAAAAGATTTCCTCCTCCTAGGTTTGAATCAAAGTTAACTTGAACTTTATCCCCTCCTTTGATAACTACTGGATTATCATTCATGATCGGTAAAACGGTTTGCCAGTGACTTTTTTGATGCCCCCCTGAAGGATAAGATCTTGAGTTCACTTCGATCTTCCCATCTGTATCCAATACTAATCGAGGCCAGAGTGCTACACCTGTAAAAGTACTCCCTGCTTTTAGTGACAACTCGTCTGCTTCAATATTTTTTATCCCATTTATACGAAATTCGTTATTGAATTTTTGGGTATTTGCTTGGATTCGTTTACCATCAATAATGAAATTGACATCAGTAGCAGATAACTTATATTTTTCAATGTCACTAAATGACATGTCTTCCAATAAAGCTGGTGATGATAACAGTTGCAATCCTTCATCACGGCAATTGAATCTTACGGGTTCTCCGTTGAGTTTACTCCAGTCAAAGGCAGGGGGTTGGAATAAAGTATGTAGAGTGTATGACGCTGGAGCAGCATATGTTTGAATTCGATTTGGTATCCACGAACTGGATTTATTAGGTTCCTTAACTAGTCGTTTGTGAGCATCTAGAATTGTAGCATATGCCCCCTCTTCAGAAGCCACTGATCCCACAATTTCTGCAATTACAAGATCGGCTTTTTCGTTGTTGGGAAGAGTAATTTCTGACGAAAATCCTTCCAAAACAGTGATCACATCTTCATAACCATATTTCTTTATGATAAGACGAGCTAATTTTGCTGCTTCCTTATTAGCTTCAACAGCATAAACTTTTCCTGCACCAGCCTTTGCTGCCATAAGAGCAAATAACGCGTATGGACCTGTTCCCATATCTAAAACGATTTGACTTGAAGGTCCGTCTGGAGCTTCTTTCGGATCATTCAAACGTTCTTTAATGGCTTTTTCAAAAAGAGGTGTTCGCGATGCATCATCCATCATCGCTTTGTACGCAGATGGATCAAAAGACACAATTTTTTTGTTTTCTTCAAGACTATTGAGACCATCTACGGATTTCCAAGATGCTGAGATTGGTGTTTTTTGCATAGTAGATGACATTCCTTCGTCTGCATTTCCGATTAAAGGATATGTTGACATTACATTACAAAGTGCTAATAAACTGGCAGCACTTTTACTAGCTGATAAAAGGGCTGATCTTCTGTTGATATCAGCAGTGTCGTTGAAATTATCTTCATCCTCACTGAATTTGTGACTAAGTGAGTGCAAAATGGAACAGTTCCTTGATTTGAAAGTTCTTATTACATCCCGGCTATTAATTTTATTTGAGAAAGTATGATGCGAAAATGCAGAAGCTTCATTATTACTGATGATGGTGGATGCAACGAATGTTGCGAATACAGCAGTCGAGCACAACATATTTCTTTTCAAGTGCATTTGACACTAGTCAATTGGAGATGCCATCATTGAATAATTCATATTCTCATACGCACTTTTTTCATCAGCAGGCTCATCAAAATTGTCTATTTTTTACAAGTATGTATATGCATACGTAAGTAGGCAGGTTTCTTTTACAATCTCAACAAAAAAATCGAAAATGGCGTCTTTACTCTGAGGAGTCAAAATAGATAGTACCCGATTTTCATTTGGACTTCCGCTTCGTTCCATATTTTTGGCAACATAGGAAAGGCAATGAAAAATTCTTCTCATCAAATGATTTATCTTACCAGCAGTTTAATGTATGGATATAATACACTATGATGGTTCAAGTCCTAGTGAGCAGAAGACAGAATATGTTCAACTAAATTAAAAAAATTAGAACGGACAAACAAACTTCGAAACTAAGTTCTACAAAATTCCAACTAATCTTTCACGAATTCAGTCCTGTTGATAAGTCTTTTTCACTTTTATGTAGTAATGAAATTTTTGTTTTCATAACATTAATTGTAATCAGCAGCTTCTACAATATCTCTGAGTCAGATGTCTCTTTTTTTATTCTCGTCGAAGAAAATGTGATTGATTCATCTTTTTTCACTTTTGATGAGGAAAAAATTGTGATTCAAACATATTGTCCATCTTCTCTTTTTAAAAATAATCACATGGTCCAAAAGTCTAAATAAATGCTACGATTTAATTTCGAGGGCTAAATATAATTACTCTATTAGATATGGAGAAATTTTAATTATAAAATTTTAGTATTTCATCTTGTGTTTTTAGGGGTAAGTTTCCTAATTAAAATCGATATGGTTCCGCAAGCTTACCGTTAGATGTTGTTTTATTTTAAAAAATCACGAAAATCGTGACTGGATTCTGTGCCAAAAAATGTGTGCCGAAATAAAAAAGTAATACGAAATGAATGCGAGTCGTGCGAATTATATCCTAATATCAACTATTTGGATTGAGATATAATGAGCATATTCAATGTAGAAAGATGATACATCAAAGGACAGAAACTTGTATCGCTTAAAATATCTGTGAATAGTATATTTTTATGAGAAAGAGAAAAACCATGGGTTTTAGATTTGTCTTGAAGAGGTTTTCAATATTACCATTACTTTATCTCACATGTAAGCTTTGCATGACAGCAGCTTCCATTACAAACAGCAGTGATATTAAGGAGAGCAATTTACAAGCACTAATTGATTATAGAAAACTCCGAAAAAACAAAAAAAAAGTCTTTCAGGATGAGGATGACCGGGAAAAGAAGAAGGAAACTGTTCGTAAAGAGGCCTTAAGGGATAAACAAAACAAATTTGGTAAACAGAATACCGATGGATCAGGTAGAGAAAAATATGAGGAATTTAGTAAGAAAGATTCATCAACGATAGAGTGTACACAAATTTCTACAATAATGAATCAAAATTGCACCACATTATCACTTACCAAAAGTCCCCTAACTTCATCAAGTATGAGCAGTTTCCCCACAATTTCCCCCAGTGAAAGTGCAAGCTTTTTACCAACACTTTCCCCAAGTATAGAACCAAGTTTTGATTCCTCTTCATATCCAACCAATACTCCTAGCTATAAAATATCTGAAACCCCAAGTGTCCTACCAAGTCATGAACCAACTCAAACACCTTCTATAAAACCCACAAAGTCGAGCATACCTTCTCTATATCCATCCCTGAACCCATCGAATCTTCCATCAACTGAACCAACTTTAATGCGTTCATCATTTCCATCTATGTTACCATCAAGTCATTCTTCTGTTGAGCCGACTCTCGAACCATCTAATCACCCATCAACTAAACCGTCTTCTCTACCGTCAACTGTACCTACACATTTTCCGTCACGGCTACCTTCCATATTACCAACACATAAACCATCGTATGTTCCATCTATTGAACCTTCATCTTTTCCAACAGAACATCCAAGTAACCCACCCTCCAATTTTCCATCTATAAGCTTAATGCCTAGCATAGAACCAACGCAATTTCCTCAAAATACTTGTTTCTTTTCTCAGGAACTGAAACCAGAATCAAATTGCAAAGACCATTTAATTTCAAATAGTACTGATGACGATCGCATTATGCATGTAGATGATTTTTTATGTTCTGAAAATAAACGCTATCGATTTGGAATCACTACGGATAAGTATATATGTTTATGTGATGGCGATCAAAAGATCTGGTGCGCGGATAGTTGCTGTGAAAGAAGACGAGATCCATTTTTGAAGCTAAAGAGAAATGGATGTGTTTCAGCTTATGCTGATCGATTTGTTGGAAAAAGAGAGATTTGGGCATCTGATCCAAATGCAATAGATGCATCTAATGATGAATTATCCGACAAAGAAAAAGAACGTCTAATACGTAGAGAAAGAGAGATCAGGAGGCTGCAAGTAACCAACACTGGTGAACTTGTTGTAGTCGATCATTTTGATCCCAACACAATATTATGGGAAGCAAATCTTGACTTTTATGTTCCGTTTCATCCTCCTACATCTGTACCAACCATTTCTATTGCTCCTTCTGTACCTCCTACAACTAGTCCTGCTCCTTCTATTTCTTCCATTCCCTCGTCCTCGCCTATAATTAAAACTAATTCTCCATCTGTGCAAGCTACTTTTAGAGCAGGTGTTTTAAGAGATGATATTATTCTGGGAATGCGTGTATCAGGAGGTCTTAATGTGCGAATAATTGGTGAGGCGGGGAAGCGAGCACGATATGCTAATCGATTTTATTCACAAAATCCTGTTCATAAACAGCCCGATGCAGGTGGTTGTTTTGATCAGCCTGATGGGGGATGGATTTATGTGTCTAATTCGGAAGTAGATAAGAAAGGTGGGGGGGTTGGGGCATTCGAATTCAATGCAAACGGGGATCTCGAAAACTATCATATGATTCAAACAGGTACAAACATGAATTGCGGTGGCGGGAAATCTCCATGGGGGACTTGGTTTTCTGGTGAGGAATTCAATGGTAATCCTAAAGGGGGGATGTGGGAAGTAGACATTAGAGGTGGAGGAGCTAGAATGACTCAATTTGGTCGTGGCAAATTTGAATCAGCAATTTGCGATGACAGGGATATGCATAAATTAGAATGCTTTGCGACTGTTGACGAAGAGGATGAATCCTTGCGGCGATATCAACCCAGTCCGAGAGTTTTGCAAGATGCAGTTTCTGAAGAGGATTATTCTAATGTCATGCATTCGCCTGGAGGAACTCTAACATATTTGTTACTTAATCCAGCCCTAGGACGATATACCTGGACGGCCAGCAAAGCAAGTGCAGATGCAAATGCTAAAAAATATTATCCGAATTTAGAAGGAATAGATCATCATGATGGAAAGCTATATTTTGTTAGCAAAATAAGAAGAGAATTGTTTGTGCTTGATTTAGATGGAAATACGTATCAATCATCAACAACAAAAAGTGGTTCTTTTGAAGCTCAACCTGACCAAATAGCGCACATCGTTGGAGATGATCCAAATGGTAACTCTTACGTGTATTTTTTAGAAGATGGAGGGAAAGAGCCAGGTGTCTTTGCCAGAAGTTTAGAGGAAAACAAAGCTTTCACAATAATTGAAAAGATTAAAGATAAATTCGACGGGGACGAGGCAACAGGTTTGGCATTTTGCGACAACTTTACAAGGATGATATTTGCTTTTCAAGAAAGAGGAATCATATATGAAGTTACCCGAGATGATGGATTGCCTTTTTATGGTGCAACTGCAAATGTGAAATATCACAATACTCAATTTTCTGAAAAAACTTTGCGAGGATTTGAAATTCAAGATTCAAGAGGTTCATCATCCCAAGATAGTGCACATTCTATATATGATTCAATTGATATGTTCAATGAAATTTAAGCAATGCTGTATTTAGTTCAACTTAAGAAAAATTAAAATTATAATGTAAGCTTTTACATTAATCTTAGCGAAACTTGCGAGGCCGACCACGTTTTCGCTTGTGTCGGATGGAACTGGGTTTTCTTTTGGATTGCTCTCGCCAGCGGGCAGCAAATAGACGCATTATTTCAGCAGTGAATTTGATGGGTGTATTCTGCCTACTAAATTCGCACTCGTGGTTCTTTATTGTATGAATAGAGCCATCTTTTTTCACAAAATGTGATTTATTCGCATCGTTTTCATGATCCCATGCTGGTAATTTGGAAATGCTGTCCCTCAAACTTGCTACGGGCTCTAATCCTCTTTGGCCGGTTTCAGTCGCATTAGTATTGGGTTGAAAGCCACTTAATTGCATACTTTTTGTCCACCGAAGAATAGAAATACATATTTTATGGCCTTTTCTAAACTTGGTGTTACTTCCAACAAATAAACCATTAGAACTACTATTACCATTGCAACTCCAGACATCATGTATTTCGATCCTTTTTTTGTTTGAAGCATAGTGGCTGAATAAAGCATCAATTCCATGAATCATTGTGATATCATCATCTGAAAATGTTGCACCATCTTTAAAAGCATGACTTTTTGGCAAATAAAACCAATGATCTTGCAAAAGCAATTTTAAAATTGAACTTGATGATGCAGGAGAGGTCATCTTAATATTCTTACCAACATAGGACATTTTATTTGTGTAGGAGCTAAATTTTAAATGCTGTTCGCGCTCTACAGCATCCCAGATAATTCTGGCTATTTCTTCATCATCAGCATGAATAGTATTATTCAGTGCGTTGAATTCATCGATTGAGAAAGATAGTGGAGTAGCTACAATACAAGAGTCATCTTCAAACTTATTTTTGTCTTCTTCAGCTTCGTGTCCATCTTGAACTGTTTTCCGAAGGGATTCTTCATTATGTAATCCTTTTGAAGGTAGAATTATCGCAGAAGAGTAATTTGTGACTACTGTCCTTTTGTTTTTCAGGACCCAGATGTTCGAAGAATTCATTTCACCTGCAACAAGATTACTCGTTCCATTTGGAATTTGGTGCTTAAATGTTGATATTGTAACATGTTCTCCTAATTTGAAAGCCTTTAAAGGATCATATGGCACATGCAAATGGGCAATGGGTATACTCTCTTGGAAATAATCATTGTTGCCTCTATCCTTTTCTTCGGTCAATTCTCTATTACAAGGTTGCAAAGTCGAATTAATATCTCTTATTAAGGTAGAGCTCACTTTAGTATCAGTCTTTGCGATAATTTCTTTACAGAAGCCCGTGGATTTGATCTGCTGAATAAAGTTCTTCTTTTTTGCACTTGTTGTAGGCTTTATATTTTTCCACATTTCTATCTCGCCACGTTTTTCATCCCGAAGTTTATCTAGAAGACGAACTTTCCGTTCTAATCGACGTTTTTTCCCATCAGAGGTCAATTTGAAACGTTCTCCATCTTCCAAATTCATATCTGCAAGTTAAATTTGAGTATTAGCCTTCATTAAAGGTAACATACAATCTTATTTCAAACTCTTCCTTTTACTTACTCTCCCATCGAAACCGACGATGAGTAACTTGAAGTTTCATTGGAAACAAAACCCTTTCCTTCGCTGCTCCTCCTGATAGTGAAAAATCTACAATTTCATTCTCTGATGATTGATTCTTAATTGACATCAAGTTGCCTGTTTCTTTCGGAGTCACATGGAACCATCTCATAACAGATCGAGACGAAGGGTTGCGACCTTGTAATGAAAAAAAAAAAAATCAAATCCAACAATTAGTTTTGAATGCAAAGTATGACACAACATGAGTTGGTATAAAACTCACCATCCCATGTTCCAATAATAAGACCAACAAATGGAATAGTTTTATTCTCGTTATCATTACTAGAAGCTTCCGATGCAAATAAACGTTGGTAATTTCCTTGATTTTCAATATCTGTCACACTTGGATCAGGTTGAAATGACGGATGAGAATGATACCAACCTACTACTTTCAGACCATGAGAAGAAATACAATCTCTTGCAATGACTTGACTGACGGGGTCCATTTCTACATCAGTAGATCCACTATCAGCGGCTTTGCAAGGAAATGCAGCCTGTATTGACAAAAGTAAATTTGAGTTCGATGCTTCAAAAAAGGAAAATCCTTCAATAAACCTTACCTGTATATAGACACATCTTTCTTCTGGTTCCCATCGTCCACCTAACAGCCCAATCACTTCACTCATAGCCAAATGAGCATGTAAATCTGCCAAACATGCAGCATCAGGAGAAACTCGCACGGTGAATGGCTGCACTTGAGATGAACCTCCTTTTTCTTTCACAAGTTTTGCTAAAACATCATTTCGAGTGTCAACAGTAATCGGGTATTGATCAAGTTCAGGTCCAAGACTATAAGCCTCACAGGACACCAAAGTATGACGATTTAACTTTCCACTCGCCAATTCTGTTAAAACCTGATGGACATTTATATTCAAAATGGTAGAGACATCTGTTCAGCTAATCGACCAGAACAAGTAAGAATTGAAAATTAGAAAAACTTACATGCCCTAATTTTACACTGTTACCAACGCTCCTTCTTGTCCTTCCTCCATCCACCTTTTCTCCTCTATCACCTTCGGCACCGCAATTACAGTAAGCCCTACATAAAGAAGTGTTTTCACATTCAGGTATAAATCTTTTCTTAGTATCCTGGACATTCTCGGCATCCGCAAAATGTCCTTCGTCCCAAACCCATCTTCGACCTAGCAGTGAATAATCAATATCTGTTTCAGGCACATATGTTTTGGGTGACATCCATATCTCTCCTAAAGGAGCATTTGGATACTCTTTGGGAACTTTGCTTCTTAAATCCTTATGATATGAAAGTTCTTTTAGGACATTTTCATGTAATTTGGTTTCATGAGTTGTATGATCGACCTCGGTAATCTTTTCTTCATTTCTGATTTTTTTTTCAGGTTTCTTGTTTTCACCTTCACCCGTTGTCCGTTTCTTCAAAATATCTCTTTTAGGTTGCAATTCACTTTTAGTTTTGAATTCTAACCTTGTTTTTTTTGATTTTGTGGGCCTTGTGGTTGGGCCCTTTGATGCTTTTTCTTTAAACTTATCCTTTTTTATCTGTTTGTCAACAGTTGACAAATGCGAATCACTCTTTTTTAAATCGTCAATCGCTACTTTTTCTGTTTTCCCCCTTCCATTCGATGATTCATCTATTCCAAATATTATACGTTTGCTTTGCTGTTGTGCTATATCATTGCTTCCAGTATCCAAGATCGGTTGGCTTGTAATTTTACTTTTCTCTGGATAATTAAGCTTTTTTTCTATTTCCTTGACTTTACCTGTTTTGTGTAGACCGACATGTGTCATCACATTGACATATTGATAGAGTGGTGCAAATGCGCATTTTGTTTTTACTCCATCTTTGACATGGGAAAGAATCCACACATTTTTATTATTTTCTATCAATGGAACTTGAATTAAAACTTGTTTCCAACAGTCCTTCCAGCATTTTTTTTTCGATGGATTGGTCTCCTTTAAACATGATTCTACCCATTTCTCAACTGAATCAAAATAACAGCACTTACATTTCGTTACACATAAAAGTTTAGTAGTTTGCCCAGACATAATTTCAGCAGTATAACCTGATGTGTATTCGTTGTTTTCAAAAGTTGCCACAGATACATATTTTTCATTTGATGTGAGGAATGTTGGCTTCTTCGGCATTTTGCCTCTTTTGATAAGTTGAGCAACCAATAAACTTGGAGTAAAATCATCTCTTAAGAATTGCGCCACTTTCTCATCTTGAAGAATTTTTTCAATTTCTCCACAATCAAATGTAATCAAACTCTTAGCATCGCCCGAGAAAGAATCTTCCATACTTTCTTGTATTCCAAGTATGTAACGTAGTAAAGGATTCGTGGGACCTTTTTTATTATGTATCTGATCGGCAGTAATAAATTTAGTAAATGATAATAGCACTTTTTTCGTGAGGAGTGGCCAGACACACGAGTCTATTGGATTTTGTTGTGTTTCAATTTCTTGATATGGAAGTGATATTTTATTTTTCTCAGTAGAATGACTTTCACCTAATGCCATAGCGAATTTAGGAACCTTTCTACAGGGACTTTTTTTTTTCGTATCAGCTTGCTCAGATTTCTTGTTCGTAGCACCATTGATATAAGCTCGATTAACTTTCGAATGATCTGCAACGTCTTTAAAATTACATTGATGCAATGATGAATCAACAGAGTTTTTGAGAAGACTAATACGATCATTTCCATCCGAAAGATAACCATTGTGTGGCATGTTTTGATTCCCTATCGTTTTTGAAAGGGTTTGATTTACCTCTCTCGAGTATAATGATTCAGGTTGTTGAAGGATGTTGCGACTCTGAGAAATTATATTTGTGGTCTGATAAGTATCTTGCATATAGTTCATGGATAAGTGTGATTGCGGAAGTGGTGGATGCGACAGTCTATGATAATTCAACATTTGTTGTGTGTTTGACATCGTTGATGCGGTCTGATTGATTTGATTGTAAGAGTTAATCATAGATGGACTTCTACTATTGTGAAATTCTTCAGCGGATTTCTCTCTATAATCCACGCCGAAGTCGAAAGGTTGAGGACTTTGCACATTATCAGGCAATACTGGCCCGTATGATTGCCACAAATTTAGATTTTCTGCACCTGGCTGTTGTATGCTTCCCAAACTCCAATGTTGAGACTGTTGAACATTTTGCGAAGATGCTCGATGTGTGTTAGGATGAGATTTTGGCTTGTTTAAATTCGCAATTTCGTCGCCCCAAGTACAATGAGAAGCACTTGAAGTTCCTAACGTGTTCTGAGATTCTACATTCGGTTCAATACCATAATTGGTTGGAGTAGTTTCAGGCATGACAACTTGATAATGCTGGAATCCTTGCGCATAATTTGTGTGACTCATGTCTAGGGGATTCCCCATATTTGACCGATTGGCCTGGGAAACTAGTCTAGACTGTAAAACATGATCTCCTTGTCGCTTCGAAATCCTACTGGAAGAAAAATTCGAATTTTTATTTTTGTGCTGCATTTCCCTTTGATTTAGATCTCTTTGTTGTGCAAGGAAGGATTATCATAAAGTGTTTACTTATTGTAGTTGTTCATATACGTAATCTCAAAATTGATGCAGACGGAATGAGAGTGATGGTAATTACATAATAGACAAGAAGTTTGCATTCAAATCTGGACCCCTATTAGCACTACTAGAGCACCATTTTTCGTTCTTCTATAATTTCTAAGTACATCTACGTTTCCTATCTAAATTATTC
>Ga0115008_10004660_pt1 | contig 11382 bp, 8 predicted proteins | sample FraStrMetagenome_FD_87164 | JGI IMG/M metagenome (GOLD analysis project Ga0115008, IMG submission 87164) | Marine eukaryotic phytoplankton communities from Arctic Ocean - Fram Strait ARC3M Metagenome | ecosystem: Environmental > Aquatic > Marine > Oceanic | place: Fram Strait | collected 2012-06-18
CATGATCAGATGGCTTTTGTGAGATATCAGAGTTCGATAATTTACTGATTATAAGGTTTAGAATATTCAATGAATCTGTCGTAACTTTTCCATCACAAACTAACGTAGGCACTACGCATCGAGGATTTATACGAACATAATCAGGTTCATATTGTTGATAAGCAGGAAGAAGCACATGGTGGGATGTCCACTGCACAGCGTTCTCTGCTAGGGCTTGGCGCACTTTCATTGAGCAGAGCGATTGAGAAAAATGAAATAGGTGGATGCCTGTTTGCGGCGCCACTTTACACGTGACGTCTGTCAACGGCTTCAAAGCTAGCATATTTTCCGTTGAATAAGCAGAAAGAGTGTCCAAATCTGAAATCATAGGCCCCATCCCTTTATTAATCATCTAATCATATATGAATAGCCGGTTTAGCCAAATGTGGGCTAGATCAATGTAAAAAATTAGCACTTCCTAGTTGAAGGGTTAGTTATCTTCCAAACCCAATGCCCAGAGCCACATGTCCTTCACCAACGGGTAAAACCTGGGGTAATCTTGTTAACATCATGCCTTCAACTTTATATACCGAGATATGGTTTGCTAAAGTCGATCCTACAAATAGCTGCTCACCGCTTTTTGAAAACTCAATACCCTCGGGTAAAGCCTCAATGGGCAGGCTGTAAAGTAACTCTGCAGAGTCGGATAACAGAGAGATTACTGCAAGATGACTGGTAACTGACCAGGGCATGGCATTGAGACCCGAGATCACTGCAAATTCTCCAGACGGATGTATCGCTACGCTCTCAAGCCCATCTGAAACCTGTCCCACACTGTGCACGACTATATTTTCTGTAAGGTCAACCACCACAACATCATCTAACAGGCCATCAGAGAAACCCCCGCTATTCAGCACAAGTGCGGTTTTTCCATTGGGTGCAATGCGGGGCGCGAAGGGCGCGTCCACAAAAAATCATTGGTTGTGGTCTTGCCTTCCAGTACAACAGTATCATCATCAGCTAAAAGGTATTTAGCTAACCACCATTCGCCCGAGTGACCTTGAACTCCCGCTAAAATACTCGTTTGGTCCGAGCTAATATCAAATGACATAATAGTCAGGTCAAATTCGCTGTAGGTTTTTTTGACAATGCCTCCCTCAGTATCAACTGTAATAACAAGCCAGCCATTTGATAGCCCGATAATCACTCTATTTCCATCCCCAACTGGCTTTGCCAACCACGGACTTGTATCAAGCTGAAGAGTGTCTGTTACTTCGAGTGTCCTAAGATCCATAATTACAACTTGATTCTTACCTACAGCAGGGCTGTCGACATCTACAAAGCTGAGGTTCTCGTTAGGCCTGAGTGTATGGTTAGTAACAACAGCGTAATGGCCGGTTATTGTGGCATGAGGTGCTCCCAGTAAGGTGGTTGCAACTGACTCATAGACTGTTTTTATAACAGGCGGCGAATTTGGTGAGAGATTAATGACTGTCAAAGAATCTGCTACCACAGCGCCAGAACCAGCAACCAGAGCACCAGCTTCACCGTCATTGAAACTGACTAAGGTAGTGTTGGTATCTGTTGTTATATACGGTGGCTGCGCTTGAGCTGTTAATGGCATAGCCAATAAAACAGTTGTCGCTAGGCCAATCCAAAAAGCTTTTCTTGACGCCATCACTTGATCCTTTTGTTTGTCACCTAAGCATAACTGAATAGCCCAGTTAATCAAACCAGATGAGGGTCAGGAGCTTTTGACTCCACTTGCCGGCTGGTTGTGACTAGCTACAACTATTAGCCTAATCTGGCACTGAGCTGTTAGCCCGCGGCCCAAGCATTTCTATCTGCCGTTTTTAGGATGCATAGTTGCTTGGCCTTAAGCCACTTTTGCCGTCAAAAAACGTTTTGATTTTGACCAAATCGGCGTCGACATCATTGGTTGGCTCCATTAAACCCTCTATACCAATGGTTCTTATGGCACTGTCCACATAGACTATTAGTATGGGCACCTCTGCTGTAGTAGCCACATGATGAAATCCAAGCTTCCAGTTTGGGTTTGCACTGCGAGTGCCCTCTGGAGTAATAATCAGAACGAACTCTTCGCGCTCGGCGTAAATATCAGCGATATAGTTGACCAATGAACTCGCCTGCTTGCGATTGACGGGGATGGCCCCACAGTAGCGTAAAAACCATCCGAGAGGGCCTACAAATAGGGTGCTTTTTATGAGTACGCTGGGTTTTAGGCGCAGTACGGAAACAGCCAAAACAAACAGAATAAAATCCCAGTTTGAGGTATGGGGCGCCACAATCAGCACATACTTTTTGTGCTCCTGGGGCAATGCGCCTATAACTCGCCAGCGAATAATCTTTAATATTAGCTTGGATAAAACACGCAATATTGGAGTTAGTGTTGGTGTAGAAAAAAGCGTGTAGCGCACAGCTATCTCCCTAAGCAGTCAGGCCAGAGTGGTTTATATTATATTGCGCACTATAACCACTGTGGATAAACCAATCCACAATGTATTAAAAGCAACCATAGTGGGCAGCAGTTTGCGCTCAGATACCCAGATTAGTAGCGCAGATGTCAACAATGTGACCAGATGCAGTTGCCAAATCTCTTTTTGCCAAACCAGTCCAGGAAGAATTACGGCGGCTTTTGCAATCCAGGCGATGGCTTCCACAACGTTGTAGTTGACCCAGTAGCCCTCTTTAAACCAAAGGCTATAGCTGTTGCTAATGTTGGCAAAACCCACCCGGGAATAAACCAGTGCGGTTATGGATAAAAATATAATTAACGAAATAATAATTTGCAAGCTGTCTCCTAAAGTGCCGAATATCTCAGCGAAAATTAAATTGCACCTGTACTACCAATCTAGTGTTAAAGCCTTACTGTTTGTACCAGCGAATCAGCTATAGGAAAAGGGACATCTGATTGGAGGGTTTCTCCATCGGCTTGCGGCTCTGGGGTCGGTTTCGACTTCCCAATTTGTTAAAAACCTGGTTTGCCTCAGTTTTATAATCCTGTTGTTTGCGCGCTTGGCTGAGCTTTTCCCGGGCTGCCCGGATAGCTCTGGCATGATCGACGATTGGCTCTGGATAGTCTGTTCCAATCATGCATTGTGCCTTAGTTTGCAGTGTTTTACTCATTAACCATGGCTCGTGAATCCAACTATTTGGCACCTGCCGCAGCTCTGGAACCCACCGACGAATAAACTCACCATCTGAATCCTGGTCATGGGACTGTTTAATGGGATTGTAGATTCGAACCGCATTGATACCAGTCACTCCAGACTGCATCTGCAGCTGACTATAGTGAATACCAGGTTCATAGTCGGTAAATAGTCTGGCCAAATGGTAGCCGGTTTGTCGCCAGTCTAGCCATAGATGATAACTAGCGAAGGACACCAGCATGGCGCGCATACGAAAGGTTATCCATCCCCTATGGATGAGGCTGCGCATACAGGCATCTACCAGTGGATAGCCAGTGTTTCCCTCTGCCCAGGCAGTGTAAGCGGATAGGTCCCCCTCTAGAGGGCGAATAGTCTCATAGGCACTATGCATACATTGAAATTCGATTTGCGGCTGATCTTCGAGTTTTTGTATAAAGTGGCAACGCCACGACAGGCGAGAGCTAAATGCAGACAGGCTGCGCCTTTGGCTGTGGTGCAGACTAACCTGAGGGGACTGCAGGAAGCTGTTGGTAGCTTTAACAACTTCGCGAACAGACAGAGAGCCCCAGGTCAGGTGGGGTGACAGGCGAGAGCAGTATTGGTCTGCTGTGCCAGGCCTGGATATATGCTTCACATAGCCCGCTGAGCGGTCTGTTAGAAAGCTGCGCAGAGCTGCTGTTGCGGCAAACCTGCCACCTTGTTGCACTGTTCCCTGCACAGAGTCTCCGAACATTGGATCGTCTGGCAGTGGTATTTTGCCCTCGGCCAGCCCCGCAACCGGCACAATCTGTTCCGGTGGTGGAATCAGCGGTTGTGACATTGTTGCTTGCCGCAGTTGAGCCCAGTGGTCGCGACTTTTTAGGCGCCTAACCACCGCATTGTTCTGGTACTCATAGAAGGGCAGTTTATGCTGCCGGCACCAGCTTATAAACGCCTTATCTCGGCTGTAAGTCCATTGATTGCCGCTCTCCTCATGGGCATAAACCCCATTGATACTGTAGTCTTTATGCAATTCACTAACTATATTTTGAATCTCACCAACCCTAACCACCAGGGGCTGACCAAGCGCAGCTGTCTGTTGCCTAAGGTCGATTAGGCAGTCATAGATAAAGTGCCAATGGCGCCGCGATGAAAACTTTTGCTGCCAGTATTCGGGCTCCACTACATACAGTGGTATCACAGCAACACCAGAGGCCGCAGCCCTGTGCAGGGCAGCATGGTCATCAACTCTCAGGTCGCGTTTATACCAAACTATGTTGATTGGTTGTTTCATAGCGGGAGGGCAATTACTGTGGCTCTAACTTTTGCAATGCCCAAGGCAAAAGGCGCTCAACAAATTGGCTGTAAGCTACAGCAGATGGATGAAGGTTATCAGTGGCCACCAGGCCAGGGTCGTCTAGCCCCTGTCTGGTTATATCGGTAATGTAGACATAGGTTAGCCCATTGTCTTCGCAATAGTCTCGAGCAAAGTTGTTGTAGAGGTCTATATCTGCACTGATACTCGCGGGGTTTCTAAATTCGCCAAACGGGGTATAGGCATAGTCGGGAATTGACACCACCATCAGTTTTTCTGGGTCCCCACCTACCAGCGAAATAGCCTTGTCTACCAGAGTTACAAACTCGGCCTCATAGAGCTCAAAAGGTCTGTTTTGAAACTGGTTATTCACACCAATCAGCAGAGTTACCAAATCAAAATCACTGGCAGGGGCTTCGCTCTCTATCGCGGTTAGCAAGTTACTGGTAGTCCAGCCTGTTCTGGCAATCACTTGCAAGCCGACGCTGTCTTGGTCAGAGTATTCAAACACCAGGTTTTGTTTAAGCTGCTGGGGAAAGCTGCAGGTCTCGCAGACCCCTTGCCCTATGGTGTAGCTATCGCCCAGAGATAACAGCTTAAGGTTGAGCGCACTGTCGCGGTCAGTAGATTTAAAGAACGACCATATTAGCTGATAGAGATTAAAGTCCTCCCCAAACTCTATGCTATGCCCGCCGTCTTCAACAATAAAATAGCGCACCTTCTTATTATTGAGGCAGCCGGTGAAGGTAAATTCCTCCACCGACTGCTCACCCCAAACTCTGCTTCGCTTCGATGGGGTCATATTGCAGTTAAAGTTCAATGCCCAGTTTTCGGCGCTGCCCTGGGCAGACATAAAGGTGCTGTTGGCCACTCCGCTACCGCCATTTAGCGGTACTAACTGGTCGCTGGCGGCACTTAGTTGAAACACAGACAGAGCCGTAGGAGGCACCGATTCCCCAACTGAGACTGTCTGCTGACTAATCAGTGGTGCTATGCCTTTAAATATGGCGTCCTGTTTGGCGATTTTATTGACCAGGCCAGCACCATTAGAGACACCTACGCCGTAAACTCTATCAAGATCGAAGCTGTCATCAGCCTCAAGACTATTGATGATCAGAGAGACAAATGCCATATCGTCGGCATTGGTTTCGCCACTTACATTCCACTGCTGCTCATAGCCATCGGGAAAAACACCAATAAACTCCCCGGCATCCACTAGATTGCCAATGCTCGGATTGTCGTTTAAGAAAGCCTCACCATTGCCGCCAGCCCCATGGAAGAAAAAAACCACAGGGTAGCTGTCTTCAGCCGAGTTTTCTGGTGTGCGAATCAGGTAGCTGCGCTCGACAGGCTGGCCATCGATAGTTTGACTGACTGTGTTCTGCCCAGATACAGGCACAGCGGTGGGCTCTGGTGTTGCAGTTATAGCAGCCGGCTGAACTGTTGGGGCAGAGGACCCGCCACCGCCGCAGGCCGTTAATAGAAGGAGTAAAAGCCCGATCGCTAATCTCATGTAAAGCCTCTCAGTTGTCTTTTTTCTTGCGAACAATAGTTGTCTCCACATCACCGTCCAGGAGACGCTTATCAATCTCATCTAGCGACATATAGTCCAGATCCCAGTGGTTACAGATATCGTTTCTGTATCTGGTATGGTTTTTGTCGGTAGACTCTGATTTTTTGCGATTAAAGTATTTCAACAATCGATCGGTAATGGCCATACAGTCTGTACTACGGCTCTCTGTGATTGGATCGCTACGCTGACCGCTGAGAAATGATCTTCCCGCCTGCTATACAGGGCAATTTTTAGTCAACGGCTCTGGTATCAATGCTACTATTTAGTGCTACCAAAATTAAAACGTACCCCAGTCACTTTTTAATGGATAAGAGGGTACCAACCTACAGGCTGATTTAGGTGTACATAATACTATCTATGGCTATTGCCATTACTCTGGGCACTTCGCTATTTATCTGTCTAAGATGGCGAAATCTTGTAGTGACAGGGCCCACGCCACTGCCGCTGCTCGCTTTCTCGGCTATTCTATTCACCTCCGGTTTGGATGTAGGCTTAATTATGTTCCCCCTGGTGGAATTTCCGGTCTATGCGTCTGAAGAGCCCTATAGTTTTACTAACCCACTGGCTATTGAGTTTGGATTTTGGGGCTTTTTGGTCTGGGCCTTTTACTTCTTAACCACCTTCTATTTTTGTATCGTCGAACCCAGAGTAAAGCTCTTTGAAATGCCAGTGATTCGCTGGATTAACAATGCCATTATTATCTCCACCTGTGCCTTTACAGCCTTTTTGTTTTTAAGCTATGTACCCAGCTATATAGAGGGTATTTCCGCGCTGCAGCAGTATTTGCTGGTGGGACTGATTGTTTTGATGGCGGTGTTTTCCAGCACGGATATTCGCTATGTGAAGATTCTCAGCCTGGGCTCCAGTGCGCTGTTTTTGATGCTGATCCTGGCAATGCTCCTGGACTCTGGAGCCTCTATGCAAGGGTATTTGGGTTCTATGGCAAATATTGCGGGTTATTTTTCAAACCTGCATCGCTTTGTTAGCCCCATCAGTGACTACCATGGTTGGTATCTGTTCTGGTGGTTTGCCTGGAGTATTATGATTGGCCAGTTTGTATCCAGATTTGTCAGTGGCTTAAAAACCTGGCAGCTGATGATGGCGCTGCTGGTTATACCCTCGATTGCCATAAGCCTGTGGTTTTCAGTGCTCTATTATTATTTCTCCAATGAGATAGAAGTGGCCGGTATACTGCGCACCGCTATGGTAGCCCTGGGTACCATCTTTGTAATTAATTCACTGGATTCATTAATACGCCTATATACAGATAATCTGTCGATGACGGTGAACCAACTGGGACGGCGCAAGTATATCCTGGGCAACTGGTTGTTAATGGGTATTCTGGTACTGCTCTATCAGCTTACGCCCCTAAAAATTGAATGGGTGGGGCTGTTGGTGATTGGCTTATACGGGGTGATCTATACTCTGCTATTCAGGCGCAGAGAGCTGCTGGGCAAGATTTTTTCTCAGCCCAGTCAGCGAACTTAATTTTGGTGGTTTAAGTGGTTCAACAGACAACAGAATACGACTACATAGTGGTAGGTGCTGGTTCAGCCGGTGCTATCGTGGCCTCCAGGCTGTCTGAGGACCCTGACTGTACCGTGCTTTTAGTAGAGTACGGCGGCTCTGACGCCAGTGTGTTTATCCGCATGCCCTCAGCTCTGGGTATTCCCATGAATAGCAGTAAATACAACTGGGGCTTTGAGTCAGCACCGGAACCCTACCTCAACAACCGACGTATGAATTGTCCGAGAGGGAAGGTTATGGGAGGTTCATCATCGATCAATGGCATGGTTTACGTGAGAGGTAATGCCACAGATTACGATGAGTGGGAGTCGCTTGGTGCCGCAGGTTGGAATTATCAAAACTGCCTGCCGTACTTTAAGAAACTGGAAAACCACCAATGCAGAAGCAGCGAATATACTGGCTCTGAGGGCCCGGTGGCTATTTCCTCCGGCAATAATATGCGCAATCCTCTGTATCGAGCGTTTATTGATGCTGGGGTTGAGGCAGGTTATGGCGAGACCGATGACTACAATGGATACAAGCAAGAAGGCTTCGGGCAGAAGTTTATGAATGTAGACGCCGGAGTGCGCGCATCCACCAGCCATGCCTATCTTAAAACCGCAAAGAACCGGTCTAATCTAACGATTCTTAAACGGGCTCTGGTTACCGCTATCCAGTTTGAGGGCAAAACTGCCACGGGCATACAGTATATAAAGAGAGGCAAAATCAGACAGGCCAGAGCCAGCCGAGAGGTTGTGCTCTGTGCTGGGGCCATAGGTTCGCCCCATTTGCTGCAGGTGTCTGGGGTGGGTCCAACAGAGGTATTAGAGAGCGCGGGTATCGAAACTGTCCATCATCTACCTGGAGTGGGTGAGAATCTGCAGGATCACCTCGAATTCAATTTTCAGTATAGCTGCAAGCTGCCAATCAGCCTCAACAGCAAGCTGGGGCTATGGCAAAAAGCCCTAATAGGTGCCCAATGGTTATTGTTCAAGACCGGCCTGGGCCGCACCAATCATTTTGAAGCCTGTGCATTTATACGCTCCAGGGCCGGTGTAAAATCGCCAGATATTCAGTATCACTTTTTGCCCGGTGCAGTCACCTATGATGGTTCAGTAGCTTTTAAAGGCCATGGTTTTCAGGTGCATGTAGGGCATAATAAGCCTACCAGCAGAGGCTATGTGCGAGCTCGGTCAGCTGATATCAACCAGCACCCACAGATCTTGTTCAACTATTTGCAGACTGAGCAAGATAGGCAGGGCTTTCGAGACTGCGTGCGGCTCAGTAGAGAAATTATAAATCAGCCCGCTATGGACCCCTATCGTGGAGAGGCTATTCAACCTGATCCTGAGGTGCAGACCGACAAGCAGATTGACGCCTTTGTGCGCAATGCAGTAGACAGCGCCTATCACCCGGCTGGTACTTGCAAAATAGGCTCTGATTCCATGGCAGTGGTGGATGCAGATCTGCGGGTGAGAGGTATTGCCGGGCTTAGGGTAATTGATTCGTCGGTCTTCCCCTCTGTGCCCAATGGCAATCTAAATGCACCCACTATGATGGTGGCAGAGCGCGGTGCAGACTTAATCAAAGGACAGAGCCTCAAGCTTTCCAAATCGGCACCGACATATACAGATAAGGACTGGAAGCTGAGGCAGAGACAGGGCACTCCTGTGCGCAAAGCTTAGGATTTGATACATATTTATGCTTACTAAAACTCAATCAACTGCAGATGCATTTAACCAGCACTGGACTGTTGGCAGATACAATAACGACTTTGATTCCTCGCTGCGGCTTGCTGTGGAGCAGGAGTTTGAGCAGGGTTATGTTGATACTAATCTGCTGCGTAGTCTTGGTCTGAGAAACAAGCTTGATGATGCTCACGCTCTAGGGGTCTATCTCCACAGCAGAACCAAGCAGCTTGCAAAGCAAAAAGATTCTATTATTGGGCAAGCTACCAGGATAAAAAGAATTGAAGCTGAGATGTCTTGGGTGCAAGAGACTCTCAGCAATTTAAAGAATAATCCAGGCGTGCTGCACACCGAGCCCTCCCAAGAGTCAATGGAGTTGGCCAGAGACAGCATTGTGTTACAGCAAAAGTCAGAAATGGATGTCGAGGGCAAGCTGGCACAGGCGCTTTCATGGGCCGTGACTCTTGCCGGTATCCTGTTTGTTTTAAGTTTGATTCCGATTCTACTGGTGGTTCCCAGCATGGCATCCCACGCACTGTCTATTTCCATATTGGCCACAGCTGCAGGCACAATTTTATTTGGTGGGGTAGTTTTTTTTGCTACCCACAGCTCCCATGAAAATTTAAATTTCCATTTGCGATCTCAGCACGATGAAGATTTAAGTAGCGGGGCGCTAATTAAAGAATTGGGTCTGCAAATTGATAATGCGCCCTTTTATCGCGCAGTTGAAGAGATTGCACAGTTGCAGATTGACATTGCGCGGCTGCGGTATTCCCACAAAGTCAGTGTCGAGCGACTCAATGCGATATTTGAATAATATTATGCCAAAAACAGATTTTACGACCCTAATAATAGGCCTAGTTTTTTGTCTATCACTATCGTCCCAGGCCTATGGGGCCATCAGTATAGATGGTGTGCTCGACGAACCAGAATGGGAGCAGGCGCAGCTCTACAGCGACTTTGTTACCGTAGAGCCTCTGACTGGGGAGCCCGCAAAGTACAGTACTCAGGTGCGGTTATTGACCAACGCCGAGGGTATCTTTATTGGTTTTACCAATTACCAACCGGCAACCACCAGGTCTGTCAACCGTCAGTTCCCGAGGGATGCTGAAATTCAAGCGGATCGCAATGTAGTCAGTATTGATTTCGATGGCACCGCCCAGGCAGGTTATGACTTTACTGTGGGTTCAGCTAATTCGCAGCAGGATGGCATAGTGACTCCCGGCGATTATTCCGCCGACTGGGATGGTATCTGGTACTCCCAGACTTCGGTAGAAGGTGATTACTGGTACAGCGAGATTCATATTCCCTGGACGGTCGCGCCTATGACCAACTCTGCCGATGGACGCAAAAATATAGGTCTGTGGTTTTCTCGGGTGGTATTTGACGAGTCCCTGCGCTTTGCTTTTCCCAATGCCTACTACAGTCGCACAACCTTTATGGAGGACTGGCAGCCCCTGGAAGTTGACCAGGTGACCAGCTCTACCATGGATTGGTTTCCCTATATCAGTTATGCCAGCGACCTCTACGATGGCGCGGCTGCCAACAGCAATAATGACTTTAATGGCGGTCTAGACTTTGTCTGGCGGCCCAACAGCAATACTCAGCTGACTGGTGCCATTAATCCAGATTTTGGTCAGTTGGAAAGTGACGATCTGGTAGTTAACTTTTCGGCCGTCGAAACCTTTGTTACCGAAAAGCGGCCATTTTTCACAGAAAACCAATCACTGTTTAGCGCTAATATCCCCAATGGCGATCAGGCCCTGTATACCAGGCGCATCGGTGCTGGCCCCTCAGGCTATGGCACCAGTATTGTAGATATAGATTTGGCTACCAAGCTTACCTATTTTGGCAAGTCGACAGATTTGGGCCTATTTGTCGTCAGCGAAGACAGTGCGAATGGCGGCCTGGGTGGAGACTTCTTGTCCAGTCGAGTACAGCATAAAACCAGTGACCTGACTTTGGGTCACCGCCTCACCTATGTAGAGCGCTCTGCACTAGACAGAGAAGCCACAGTACAGGTGGCAGATATGATCTGGCGAAAAAGCGAAAATATGGAAATGCGCGGGCAAATTCTACACTCGGATATCAGCCAACTGGCCAACCCTATCAATGCCCAGACTAGAGTCGACAGCCAGGATTTTGCCAGCTGGGTAAACTGGTCCTATGCAC
>Ga0115008_10004661_pt1 | contig 11382 bp, 3 predicted proteins | sample FraStrMetagenome_FD_87164 | JGI IMG/M metagenome (GOLD analysis project Ga0115008, IMG submission 87164) | Marine eukaryotic phytoplankton communities from Arctic Ocean - Fram Strait ARC3M Metagenome | ecosystem: Environmental > Aquatic > Marine > Oceanic | place: Fram Strait | collected 2012-06-18
ATCAACGACAACAGCGACAACAACAACAACAACAACAACAACAACAACAACAACAACAACAACAACAACAACAACAACAACAACAACATAGTTAGTATCTTATTAAATATCTAGGAATATACGTCTAGACCACACTTGGTGTTTCTTAGGCACTTTCGTCACCGCACCCGCTGACGCGAGAGAACGTCAGTTAGTTTCCTGCATTCCATGTTTTATACCTGTCAGGGACAAGTATCTACTCCGAGTTACCGGCGCAATCCGACTCGACGGTCGAAGGCATATTAATTATCTACCGTCGTCTCCTCCTCCTATACCGCATGCTTCCTTCAGTATCTATTTCTGGTTCCAATTCCTCTCGTGATTCCCGTGTGGTGTCAGCATTGTGTCTATCCCCCGTGTTCGGACGGTCGGTGTTATCGCGATGGTATGCGTGTTCTGCCGCCCGAATGGCAACTTCGGTTTCTGCAATCCAATAAGCTTGGTCACCTGCGTCTGCCTTAGCAAGTTTTGTAAAATCTTCTGACAGCAACGCGCGATCCATTGGTAAGAGATCATCAGGATCCGTCCACATCAGTTCCAATATCCGTTCGACGAGGCGCTCGCGTTCTACGTACGTGCGGCCATCTGATAAGCGAAAATGTAACAAGGCGTTGCGAAGTAACCATTGACGGTGAGTAAGGCGCAAAAGTTGTTCGATAAGTCCGCGTGCCCACGATTCCGCCGTGCGAAATGTGTCTTGATCAGCAAGATATTCTCGTTGGATTTGAACCATGTATGTTAGAAATCGTCCTTCGATAAAATCTGCCAGCCGAGTATATCGTGATACTTAACAAAGATCTTGTAATCAGATCCGATATTTTCTGGAGCAATCTGATCCATCGTTTTAGAGCCACGGGCGAGGAGATAGTCTTCAATAAGTTGAGCCAAGAGTGGCGCGGTCTTATTCTTCTGCATCCATGTAACGATGTCATCCACCGAAGATTTATATAGACGTGATCTTTCGGGATCATCACACACGGTAATGTGAGCTGTAGTTTCATGAAGAGCGCCACAAGCCAAGCATTCGTTGACGAGCCCAGGAGTATACTTGGAAAGATGTTCGTTGACTCCGCAGCATCCACTGACGTGTTTGGTGATCCATCTCCGAAACATAATGGGAAACATGTTCATAGCTTTCCCCATGCCTTCCCAATATATTAAATCAAAATGAGCTTCGTTGACAATTTTCTTGCTGTGAAAGAAGGCACGAGCCGTTTTGTATCCCCACCATTGATAGATGGCCTTCGTGGGTTGGCCGACGACCTTCTTATTAGAACATTTGAGGATGACATCTTCAAATGGAAATGTGTTAGTAATATAGTCACGATTCACGATGCCAGCCATGAGAGCTCGCTTGGCAAGAGAGTCGCAGAGAACATTAAGTTTTTCGGGAAGTGAGAGTTGGTCCCAGCGTAGTATCTCGTCCTGGTGGCCAAACACGTGTTCATACTGCAGTTGACAAGGGAGCCCACGTATGATCTTTTTGATGAGTGTAATGAGATCTGCTTGGACCTGTCTGTCGGGACACGAAGACTCGGCCGCGTTCCCATGTTTGACAATACCCATGTTATCACAGTGTGCCTTGAGGATCGAGAGATATCGACGTCTTTTGGACGTGGCAGCTTTGATAACGAGTAGACCAGCCGCCGCACCCAGTGCCTCTGCGCGATAATTATCAGCTGAGTCGCATCGTTCGACCAGCGTGCCTGATGCCTGAAATCCTGTGCGTGAGCACGATAAGACAAAGGCTGCTGAACACAATTTGGGAGCCACCTGTCGCATATATGAACCATCGTGGACGAAGGAAAGCGTATTATTAGATATGGCCCGTCCAATCCATTCGCCGTCACCATCGCACTTAAAATATTTCCACAGAGACTGATTTGGCCAAGAGTATAGCGTTTGGAGGAACGTTTGTGTCTCGTCGGGTACGCGCGGGACGGGCGCTGTCGAAAGTAGGGTGACTTGCCATCCATCAGATTCCTCGACGCTTGCAAGAAGAGGCATTTCATCGGGTTGACCCGTAGCAGTTCGTTCCCATGCATAGATTGGACGACGTCTACGATGCGCGGTGGTGGCACAGGTGTATACGTCGAACGTCGAGGCGTCCAGTACACAATATACCTCCATACGGTCAGTAGTTGCAAACCATCCATCGTGTCTCGGTGGCATGATGAGATAAGCTCCTAGAGGACGGTCAAGAGTCAGGGTAGGCGACGTCACGAGCTTGAGAGCGCCAATCCAAAGGTCAAGGTCACGACGAAGTGGCTTTTCGAAAGGGTAGACTCGTGTGCTAGACCCACGTTGATAGCTGAGGACATCTTTGCGGACAGTGGAGCCATCGCAGCAAAGCAGTTCCGCAATCGAGTGGACGGCAAAGAACTTACGGAATCGTGCAAGGATGCATAGTTGGTTTGTGGAGAAAACTCCCAAGTCAACAAAGCAGTCCATCAGGCCTTTATCTCGTTCTCGTACCAAGGGAATGTCGTTCTCTTCGTGGATTATCAGAGAGACGTCAAAGTGGGAGCAGAGACGCCAAAGATCGAAGAACCAGCCATGAGTAGCAAGCGGTGAGAAGTGGTCAAAGGCGCGGGTGAAAATGTTCCCATCTAGTCCGACATCAATCTGGAAGGTCTCAAATGCCACTTTCAACATCTTGCCCATGGCAGTTGGAGTGTTCCAATGTCGGCGTAGGAAGAAAACCTTCTGACCAAGGCGTTCGACGTTGAGGTCAAACATGCCAAGTCCCTGGAACATCTCCGGCATCGTGCGGAGCTCGCGCCGAATACTTTTATGGACGCGTAGTCTGCTAAGAGAGCGATGATAAATTGCAGCTTGAACACGTGCAACCTTTTCGGGTTTCGCAGTGAGACAGACAATACCCCAGGTGACCTTTGGCTTGAGCTGTGTAACGAGGCTTTTCCATCCATCCGACGGTGAGATGTACTTGTTTGTGTTTAACTTTGTCGCCCATTCTAAACCCAGGTCCCGGGTATATTCCAACTGAGCTTTGCTTTTTCCCGCGAGGTTAGTGAGAACTCCCAGTGTCTTCTTCGATGTCGTCGGTTCGATGAGCTTGATAATCGTCTGGGTGCCGTCTTGATCGTCAATTGTAATTGGAACATCAGGAAGGGCAGAGGTCTTTTTCATTCTGGCCTTGCCTTGTACGAACTTAAAACTAGCTACCGAGGCATGGCACTTTGAAGCTTTCAGACTGCCGCCTGTAACGACGACTATCTTTGCCCACGCCGTGACAGAGCGCTGTATCTTTGCAAAGAAATCAACGTCGGACATCGTCGGGGAGTCTGCACATAAAAGGAGATCCGTATCATCAACGTACAGAATAGCGGCAAAGAAGAATATGAGGCCTGTCACAGGTGACACAAATTTTACTCCGTGGCCGAAGGACTTGTACGAGTTGATCATCAGAGCAGAGACTGCTTGAAAGGTGGGAGGTGCTATCCCACCACCCTGCGAGATACCGAAGAATGGGTCGATGAGGGTGCCATGAAACGGTGTACCTGAGATCCCGAATGCCGTCCGCAGCCAGAAGTACATAGATTGGAGGCAGGTGAGCACCAGCTTGACTGCCATATGAGGTAAGCCGAAAGAAAGAAGGGCCAGGGCAGCAACAGCGTGGTTAACAGCGTCGTAGCAGTTGGCAAGGTCCGCACTAACCACCGAGTAGGGAATGCGGAGCGCAAGATGCGTGTCACAGTGATATCTTTTCAGCATGCTGCCTTGGTTTTGATCTATCCCAGGAGTTGCACACTGTTCCGCAGGAATAACTTGCTTCTGTCTAGCGCACGATATCATACGTTTTGCAAAAATTATCTTTTGCAGCCAATTGAAATCCGCCTCAAACAGACATATCGCGCGGAGTTTATCGATATATATGCTGCCAAATTCCTTTTCGAGAAGGACCGTCAATCCGTGGCCCCACCGTTCATATGGAACTCCGGTTTCGAGTGCAAGGTTGAGCTTTGCAACATGGAGAGCAGAGAGATAATCGTTTTCCGCTGCTGCCTTATAGTGGCCGAAGTGGCCTCCCGACTTGGACGACTGTGTCTCCTCGCGAGCGTGGAGCCACCATGACTGGAAATCATCTCGAGTAATATAGGTCGAGATCATGGATTCGCTGGTCGAAGAGAAGATCTTCGCGGCCTCAATGCATATCTGCTTCGCCTCAGGGCTGTATTCTGATGGAAATTCATAAGTACCGGCGAGGATCGCCGCCACTTCTGGGCCCTGGCCATGGTGACCTACGTCATCAAGAAGGCGGCCGGATGCAAAAGGAGAAGAATGAGCAGATCTGTAGCGATTGGTTAGATGCTCGGCTGCAACTGCTTCGATGCGTTCTTGGCCCGAGAAAATGGGGTCTGGGCCAGTCGGGCATCGAACAGCTATCTGTGAAGGAGGTTTGCCTTTCTTCTTGCCAAATGAACAGTAGAGACGACGATTTTGTCGTCGATCACGTTCGCGCCGCATGATCCTCACGAGCGCGTCAACCTTTGTCTCATCATTAACTGCCCTGGCCTGATCGATGCATGACTGGAGGTGTTCCAGTCGCAGCTGTGGGGCTTCGTCACGTAGCTTGTCCAGTCTGCGGAGACAGGTGAGTTCCGCTATCTCTGCCTCGGCCAGGGTCATCTGGATGGGGTTTGGGAGACCCTGCGACTCACATGCTCGTTTCAAGTTGCTAGTGTTCGTGTTTCCGCCGTGCTTATAGCGAAGGATCCATCGATAGAGATGTAGATGGCGGACGCAGGCGCCCACGATTGGAGACCACGCAAGGAAGTCAGGTTTCTTGTTGCGACACCTTTTCTCTGCCGCAAGCATGAGTTCTATGAATTCCTTGTCATACTTATTGCAAACTAATTGAAATTCAGCAGCCGTCATGACCATGCGTTGACGTCGAATGCGCAGTGCTTTGCTGAACATTTTGTGGCGCTGGGTAAGTTGCATCAGGACCCGAACGTAGTTCGTCTTGGCATAATGATGAGAGCATTGAAGGTTACGTCCTTCTGTCCTCGTATCAGTCGGTGAGTCGAGGCCAGTAATACTCTTCGTCGAAAAGTCAAAGACGTGGAGGCGATGATCCCCCACGACCCCTTTGGCGTGATGTCGGGAAAGGTAAGCGGCTGTCACTTCGACCCCTGCCGTTGCGTATACCCCCATGATGGGCGTCGACCCCGTATTATGGCTGAAAGGGGCAGGCTCGTCGTACAGACGGTGGTACTGTTCTACGAGACCGATATCTCGATGGCCAAGAGATTGGGCAAGAGAGCTCGTGTAGATATTATCATTGAAATCACCAGCAAGGATAATATCCTCGCCGTCACGTCTCCATGTCTTCAGTGCAGCACAGAGATCTTGGTCGAAGAGGGCCCGTGGATTACCCTGTCTGTTTTGGCCTCGGAAGTACCGGAGATGTTGTCGCCAGACACCGCCGGCACCTTGTCGTCGTCCGCTCCATCTACCTTTATTAGGACGATACGCCGACACAATACGAACTGACTTGGACCCACTTTTAATGAGCTTAGAACACCATCTGCCGAGTCCGGTCGGATCGCGGTCATGGTGATTTGTCGCGTAGTTCGAGAGTCGACCAAACACCATGATGGCAGTCCCACCATACGCCGAACGGTGGTCCCCATTATGAATGTTGTGAGCCTCCACACTCTTGCGATCCTCTCCGAAGCCAAAAATATCGTGGAACTGAGCGTCATCCTCGGCCTTCGAAAAGTTAGTTTGATGTTCGACTCCTGCCAAGATGTCAGCGTTGTATCTCTTGCGCGTTGCCTCGATGACGTTGATATCGACCTTGGTCTTGCGCTCGCTCCAGTATTTGATGCTGTTCCAGTTCTCGAAGATGAGCCTCGTAGTGCCGTCCGGTTTGTCCAAGGGGACCCAGCCGTGGCCTTTCGAAGCATCTTCCTTGTCGATTGATCGCATAATTTCCAATTGTTTCATCTCTGCTGCAGAGATTTCATGGGCACGTTCGCAGAATTTTTGTCGAAGTGAGGATTTGGTGACCGGGCTGAATTCCTGCTCAATGAAGGTTCGAAGTTCTGCGTTGGTGGGCCTTGCTTTGGAGAGGGTGGCTTTCGAAGTGACGCTGAAGTTTCGTACTCTCGTACGCAAGGCGTCAATCTGACTGCGCTGCCTGTGCTGGGCACATCTGGCCTGACGGCGCGCGAGTCGGTTGTTATTATCTAGAGGTACGATGTTTCCACCGTGACTATTCCCTGACATATAAGTACTACTATTGTTGTTACGTACATTTTCCCCCGGAGTGTCTTCCCCAATACGCTCTCTGCCTGCACTCTCGGCAGAGAGGGAGCCGCCGAAGCGTCTCATTTCACGTTAGTGGTGCCCTGAGCGGCCGCCCCAGAGGGGGTGGTCCGCTCACGGCGGGGGGAGGTCTCGTTGTTCCCCATTTCGGCATCGACATCCTCTGCGTCGGAACCATTGTGGAACGACGCACGAAGTTTTGCAGCCTCCAGGTACACCTCTTCGGCGGTTGGCTCTGGATCCTGTGCTAGAATCCACTCCTCGAAGTCGTCGCGTTTGGCAGCAGGACAAACGTCCATGATCGCATCTACATGGTCGTCCAGAATCTTGTCCATAGTCGAACGTTCATTCAGTTCCCCGGGCATATATCCGTGGTGAGGATAGTCCGGGTTGCTGGTACCGCATGATGACCCACCTGAACTCTCCCTGGCATTGGAATCGAAGTCCCTTGCATAATGTTGATTGTGCTTGCCAGTCGACGCAGACCTATTCGCCGTTGCCGCATTCGATCCTTCGTCATCCGAAACATTCATGGCGGCATCTTCATCTGCCTGGCGCGCAAACACGTCGTCGGGATTGATACCCGCAGCGCGCAGAGCAGCCGCCAGGATCTCGCTTTTCTCCTTCTCCCTGATGATCTTCATCTTATCCTTCTGACGGGTGGCGCGCCAGTTTTCTGATGCCTCAGACGCATTTGCCGAGGGTTGTTTCGAGATGTCGTCGTCGTCGGCTCCCGTGCGGGCAGAAGCGCCGCTTGCACCAACCCTACGCTCAGATGGATCAGGATATAGGCGTTCCTCAGCAATGATGCGCTCGCGCGCCTTCGCTTCCTCCTCGCTGATGTCCTTGTCAACCTTCTCCTTGTCGTCGACGAACGTGCCGAAGTCGATCTGGCTAACGTCGAACCCCCGCCTCTCCATCCTGTCTTGGAGCTGGCGGTGCCCGGACGTTGGAGGTGAGTAGTGGTCGAATGCCAATGACCAGGTCTCGGGATCCCACGTGAGATCGTCGATATCGCTACGGACATACTCATCGAAGGATCGCATTGCACTCGTGCATGTGCCTTTTGTGAACTTGAGCTGATGGGTCATGTAGCAAAGCAACCACGGGGCGGCGAGCGGTCCAGTAAGTTTACGGACGAGATCTGTGACCGGTCCGTCAGTCTTACGTTTAACTCCTCTCTTAACGAATGCGTTGGTCCGGTCATCAAGAATAGTGAGATAGCTGCTTCCAGCATTTTCGCCGCGGCAGATGGGGATCACCGCTTCGAAAGCCCAATCCACGGTGTTCCTCTCGGGCGTGTCGGGCAGTTGGATTTCTAGGAGGACCTTGGCAATCGAATAGCTACGGCGAGGGGGGGGGCGTCCATCGCTATACGCGACCTTGAATTTCTTATTGGGGTATGTAAGACCAGTCAAGACGTGTACCAGATGGAGGAGGGAATAAGTCATGTGAGAACGAACGTCCTCCTGGTAGGAGTGCTTCATAAGTTCGTCCCTCGGAGCATCCCGACCGAGAGGGATAAGAGCGACACATCGCCCAAAGTAAGTAGAAAAGAGCCCCTTGTCATCGATCTGCTTGACGAGAGGTTTGACGCGTTGCCAGTGCGAGTAGCTCATCTCAAATTGAGGGCCGCGCTTCGTCCAGGAGAAGTTGCGCTTGAGATTGACTTGGACGGGTCTGTTTGCAAGCGCCAGGTCGCGGAAGGCATTCATCACGCAGTGCAGTTCGATAGGATCGACGTCAGGATCATGAGGGTACATCCCCTTCGAAGTGTCATCTGCATTATAATTCCTTGCCAACTTCTTCTCTGCGTCCGCAAGTACGCTAGACATCACAGACGCAAGGCCATAGGTGCAGTTATGGGGATGGACGTTGATGAGGCCAAATCGCTTGGCCGTATCCACGCTTTGGACATGTTTTACAGCGAAGCGACATTGAACGTCCTTGTCGTCGAGACCCACATTGATACGGTCGCAGATGTGCTGTGGGTCAAGTTTTGACGAGAGCCACAGAGTGTTATAGATGGGAAAGTTCTTCTTGGGCTTATTCGATCCTTCGTGGGTGCCTTTCTGTTCGAGGAGAGAGTTAGGGTTTGACGCTTGGGAATAGTTGCCAAGCAGGATCGCATCCGCGGGGACATCGTCCGGGACTTGGAGGGGAGGGTCCGTAGACTCGTCGTAGAGGGGGTGAAGGAGGGCAGTTGGATCGACGGTGTGCACGGCCTGGAGGAGTGCCTTTGTGCCTTGATAGTTTCTCGCGGACTGGAGCACCCCCGGGATAACGTTGACCCAGAGAGTGGCATACGTCTTCTCTCCAACAAAAACTGGCGGAGGCTTGGTTCGAGGGGAACTGCGTGTGGCGCCGGTTTTCTCAGACTGTGTTCCCTCCTTCTGACGGATATGCCTGCGCCGGGGGGCGCGAGCCTTTAGACCATCCTTCGGATCGGCGTTCGCATTGTCGTCACTGCCATTGTGGGAGGAGCCTGCGGTGGACTCAGAGAGGGTGGAGCTACTTTCATCCACTTCATCCACTTCCATTGGTGCTGCCTCTTTAGTAGCCTCTGCCGTACGTCTCCCCGAAGCCTTGGAGTATTTTCCCTGTCGGATGGAAGGAGTCGAAGGTGGGGCAGAACCATCTGTGCGGGTCGAGGGTGCAGGGGGGTCGCCAGCAAAATTCACTCGGCCTGCGTCAACCGTAGGAGAGCGACGATCCAAAGGTGGTGGAGGGGGGGGAGATTGTTCGCGGGGCATTGGGAACTCCTGGTCTAGGGACGTCTTCGTTGGCATGATGGCACCCGTAATAGAATGTATCACAGATTCGAGCGTTCTGCGGCGTACCTCATGGATGGACCTTTGCGTAACATGGCTACACGCTTTTGCCAGGCTCTTGGCGTTAGAGAGAACGCGGCAGCCAGCAGTGAGATACGCAAACTCGCCCGCAAAAACGCCACAGCTATTGCCGTCGGTCTGTCTGGGCACTGACACCGTCCCAACTTGACTCGTCTTGGATCCGTTGCCCCACACCAGCTGGGGATACATTGCGTTCAGAATACCGCGCATGGCATTGCAGAATGATCGAGCGATGGTATCATGAGATGAGGTCCGGAGGGAGTCCAGATGATTACACTTATTGAACATTCGTGTGGACCCCTTGTCGGTGATGACGTCGTAGATGACCAGACTCCAATGGCGGCCGTCGTTGCTCGTCCCGCCGCCCTTTCCATCCGTGGCAAAGCGATCATTGATGAAAGCGATAATGCGAACGCTAAACGAAGCTTCACGAGATGCCTTTTGGGTGGAAACATTAGGGAGGCCGAGATCAAGTCCAATTTCTTTCGGCGAGGAGACACGTTCGTCGCCATCCTTGAGAAAACTTTCAAGAACAGTAGGGTTCCATACGCCGATAGCAGACGGAGGGCCTTTTTTCTTGGGCACTTTGGACAAACGATGTTTGGCGCGATAGCCAAGTACGCGGAGGATTGTATCGTCTAGCCATCCCGTCGGATCTGCAAGCCACTTTAGGCTTTGGGATGAGATGCTGACCTCGCCAAATGTGGACGTCCCACTGATGGTGTCCAGAACAGATGTTGATTTGGCGGGGGGAGAGGCAGGGGGAGGAGTATAGTCTGGCTGATGAGGAGGCGTCGGCGCCGTCCTTGGAGGATCTTCTTCTGGGCGGGAGTGCGGAGGTGGAATAGGAACGTCTGATCCTCTTGCCCTGGCCTCGTCTTCTTTCGCCTCCAGGGGGGAAACAGTTTCCACCTCGACAGTTGATTTGGAAGATTTCGATGGAGGGCGTGTGGGGGTGGTCGCGATCTTCGTATCTGGGCGAATGGGAGAGACGGGCGCAGTTTGTGAGGTATCCACGGTGGCCATTGGGGCGTCGTCAGCGAGTGACGCGACCGACGTGTTTTCATAAGACAGAAGATCGATGTCGGCGTCGCTGTCACGAAGTTGGTAGCTTGGAGATCTGCCTGAATTAATGGTCATGTTGCAATCGAGGGAGAGGTCAGAAGCGTTCGAGGTAGCATCGTTATGGGCGGGAGGATCTTGCGCCGTTTTCTTTTGAGCACGACGAGTCCCCTCGCGGTCGGCCGACACTCCAGTAGCCATTGCAGAGCCGATAGTAGTGCGCGAGTCGTCACTTTTGGATGCTTGAATCCGACGTTGATTGCCACGCCCACGTCGTCCCTTACCCGCGCGTGATCCACGTCGAGTTGGGGATGGGGAGGCTGCAATTGTTTGGTTGGAGCGTTTATCGGTTCGAGGGGGGGTATTATGGTTCACAGTCGGTACGGCAGTAGTGGTAGTTGTCTCGTTCACGGCTGGGAGAGGGTGCCAGGCAGCTGCGTCGCGACGGAGTGTGGATTGAATGGAGGGTGGGGGGGGGCGGGCCTCGTCCGCTGACGTTTTGGAGGGTGGCTGAGGTTTCTTCGTCGTTTTGGTGCGCGCTGATGGTTTGGATACCAACTTCAGTTTCGCTTGTGCTTTAGATCGACGTGCAGGCGTCGATCGTCGTGAATTGGGACTCGTGCCGTCGCGCTCTGCGTCAGGAGTCCCCAAAGCAAGGCTAACCATTGGGTCGGGAGGAGGTGCAATTAATTGTTGACGGAGCTGCCAGGCCGGGGAGGGGGCGCTGCCACGTAAATCAATATAGGAGGTCGTTCCAGGGAACGCAGCGGTCAAATTGAACGGTAAAAATTCCCTAAATACTCGGCGGGGAGGATGGAGGCGATGCCTCAATTGATATTCAATGGGCGGTCCAGCCAGCCACAACCGAGAATCATTAGTGGAGGGAATTTTGGCATGGTGCAGCGGAAATCTCCATCGCCAAGAGGGCGGAAATAGGAGCGCGCGCAAACTCATAGTAATTCCTACTTAGAGACACGTTGAATCTGACATCGAAAGTATCTTATTAGGTATGTATTGTAGAGGTTGACATGATCTGAACGATCTCCCAAAGGCGGAATTGTAACAACAACAACAACAACAACAACAACAACAACAACAACAACAACAACAACAACAACAACAACAACAACAACAA
>Ga0115008_10004662_pt1 | contig 11381 bp, 22 predicted proteins | sample FraStrMetagenome_FD_87164 | JGI IMG/M metagenome (GOLD analysis project Ga0115008, IMG submission 87164) | Marine eukaryotic phytoplankton communities from Arctic Ocean - Fram Strait ARC3M Metagenome | ecosystem: Environmental > Aquatic > Marine > Oceanic | place: Fram Strait | collected...
CCCCAAAACCCCAAAACCCCAAGAGACTGATTGAAATGATGTACGAAGATAAGTATGAAATGTATAGAAATTGAAAAAATGATGAGTGAATAATAAAAACGCGCTCAATCGAGACTCAAATTGTTTCCTCAATAGATATAGACAGCAACTTTAATAGCAATTTTTCACTGATTGATTATCAGGTTAGTATAAAGAGATTCTATGTCTCTCCCTTTCTTTAAAGAATCGTAGGTAATTAGCGCATATAGGGTGTTATTCAGGGTTCTTTAGGCGTGTCCACACGTTCTGTGGATCCAGCCTCCTCAAAATGGAGTTTGGCAAATATCGCATACTGTAGCGGAGGCGTCATTGACGAATGTGCAAGCGCCACAACTCTTTTCGCCTCCCACTGCTGCCTCAAATGCGAAGTCTTGGTGTATAGGTGCTGTTTCTCTCTGTGTTTCTTTGACAGCCTCCTCTGTGGGCTTCTGGGCTGGTAGATCTTTTGGTCCGAGTGAAGCGATCCTCTCAACATCATGCTTCATTTTTATCTCAAAGTTTAGCTTTTCAATTGGATTGTCGTCTAGTGAAGGATCGATCTTCGAGAGTAACCCAATCAAGCAGGATTTTCCACCGTCAAGGTGACCTACAAATCCTGTTTTTGGATACTTGATGTTGATCTCATCCTGGAAATTTCTGGTAAAGTTAATCTTAACCAAAACTGGGATTTCCAGAGCGTTCTGCACAGAAACTTTGTAGACAGTTTGTTATCCGATGTGTTTCTCAACATCCCATTCTTTTTCGCTGAAGGACTCATTTAGACCATCAGCACCGGGGACGCTTATAGTTCGGCTAAGCGCGGAAACTTCTGAGTCATCTACTTCAGCTTTAGACTCAGGAGCAGCGCCTTTAGAGCCGATAGGATCCTCCGACTGCATCATTTCGTTTTCCTACTTTTACATAAGCTCATTATCCTCGTTGTCACAGTTGTAGCCGTCTTCTTCATTGACTTTTTCCCACTAGTCGTTGTCGTCTTTTACGACGAGCGCAGGTTATTCGATTGGTCTGCCTACTGACGCATACAATTTGCTTTTAAGCCCGCTTGATTTCATCTCACCAGTTGCGCCAGCTTTCTGCATTTCAAACGCAGTCTTTTGACCTTTGTCAAATTTCCTAATGTACTTTGAATAGTAGTTGTCAGGAATGGCTTTGTTAGTATCTCCAGTTGGCTGAGACCAGATGTACGCACAGTCAACAGCAGTGACCGTTAGCAAGATGCCGTCTTTCTCCTCACAAAGGACGGGGCACTCAGTTTTGGTAATTCCCTGCATTATTACATAGGGAGCCGGTTTACAAACAATGACCGGCCTAACTTTTTCCTCCTCCACTTTGATAATAGGCTTTTCTGGTTCTTTGGCCAATTCTTGAACTTCCAGAGAAATCTTTTCCATCTCCTTTTCATCCTTAACGTGGTCATCCATATAGTTTTCGAGGATCTCTACCTTCGAATCTATCATCTTGACAGAAGGAGCACCTGCCAGGATTTAGTCTCCGACATTCGACATAGTTTCCGGTAGTGCCCGATTCCTTTTGAACCCGTCAATTCTATCGATATAATTTTCGTAGATTTCGAATTCGCTGAGCGTTTTAACTGCTTCATCTCTCTGGGTATCCTTCGCGCTACTTTCTTTGAAGCCGGTGCACCTCTGGATAACCCTCTCAAGGTAGGGTCTTATCCAGTCAGTATACCTGGCCCACTGGTATGTTAGACCTGGAAGTTCTGAGAAAAACGCTATAATTCTTTCGTTTTGACAAATGATTTTGATAAGTGATTTGAGGAAGGAGAGACCACTTTCGAAATCTTCAGGCCTGCTTTGATACCTCCAGAGAAGAGTCAAGAGCGACGTATCAACTTCTGGCTTATATGTGACGCTGCTCTGGAAGGTAAATACATCTTTGTTGATCTCGTGGAAGGTCGACTCAAGACCGAAAACGATATGGTCGCCATTTTCTGTGCTTTTTAGAGTACCAAACCCGAATATCCACTCGAGCCTCTTTCCTGGAAGATCGGCGTATGGGCCATCAGGCGATTCATTCTGACCACAGAACTCCTTAATAATGTCAAGCAGGTAATTTATTTTTGCCTGCTCTTGTAAAGAGTTCAGACCCTTGATAAGGTTTCTGGCCACCTTTTTGGATACTTTCTCATTTCCATAGCACACATGGGCTAGTGCCTTTCCAAAATCTTCTTGGTTGTAGCCATTATGGAAAACCAACTTGAGAAGTTCTGGATTTGTGATCCAGTCAATCTCCTCTTGAGTGACTTCTAGTTTAACATCCAGTCTGAATGTATGTTTCTCCTATTCAAAAGTTAAACATGTGATTGGGAGCTGGTCTTCAGTTAGATCTAGCATAGCCGTAGTATACTTGCTCCTGACCAAGTGACTGATAATCGAGAATAGGGGACCAAATTAAGCCTTATTAATTGCGCCGCCCATTTGAACTCTCTTCTCAATTTCGTCACCTGCCTTGGGCGAATCCTTTTATAAAATGAAGTCGCAAAGATCGATAATCAAGCTCTCTTACTTCTCCAACAGAATCTTGGTTTGCACCGGCCCAGCAGACACCACTGCAGATAAGAAAGTGAAATAGTTGAGGAGACGAGACCAATCTTTCTGTGTCTCTCTGTCCTACAGTTTTAAGAAGGACTGTGTCAGAATTTCACTTGTCGAATCATAGAGAGCTGCTACCTTCTCCTGACTCCTATCATTGTTTTGTATGATAGAGAATGCCTGAACAAGGTAACTAGAGCTAACTTTTGCAGCATAATACCTGGAGGTTTGATCAGTGCATTTGAACATGAGCTTGAAAAAATACTGCATGTGATCATTCATGAAAGTCTGTCTGATAAACAGCTCAACGGCCGACGTGTCATTTTCCAGGAAGGAATCAGGTGAGTCAGTTGATTCAAGTATTTTGCAGATAGACTCACTGAGGTTCGAGAATAGTGAGTTCTTCGCATAGTGACTGAGGAAGTCAAAGATCGTTTTGCGTCCAATATTCAGTGCCAGAAGCTTGGTATTCCGCAGCTGTTCTACATATTCAGGCTCGTTGCATGTTTGATTACCAATTAAATCCTTGCTGATGTGTTCGAGGATCATTTTTATTAGCGTAAAGAAATGCTCGTTGAAGATTTGCCGATCGATCACAAAAGCTATGTTATCTTTCTTGACATCGTCACTGATCCACTGAGGTACATACTTATCCACAACAGTGTAATCTATTTCCGCGATAACTTCTTCTTTCTTTTCTGCAGCCTAGGGGATCTTTTCCGCATTAGGTTCCTCTGGTTTCTATTCTTCCTCAGGCAAACCCTTTCCAGCTGCTGCTTCTTCCTTTTTCGAAGCATCTTCTTTCTCTACCGCATTAAGTTTGACTTTCAGTTCCTCATCTTTAGAATTAGTCACAGACCTAAGCGGCGTCTTCTTCTTTCTTTCATAAACCAACATATAAGCACTTTTCCCATAATTACTGCCCGAGTCCTAAATAAAGGCGCTTTCTTCAGCGACTGTGGACGAGGCAGCATCACCTCCGAACGCCTCTCCTTTTACTTCTGAGAACATAAACGAGCTGACCGTATCATCGTCAAATTTACGCCACTGCATGGCTCCCTCTATTTTCTTCCACTCGGCCTCCTTCTCGAATGGATCCGGTTCATCGGCACCTCTTGTCTTGTTAATAAGTGACCAGTAGTGGCCATGATCGGCATTTCCTCTGTGAATGACTACTCCGACGAGCCTGTAGATGTAAAGGTCATCATCCTACTCCATGAGGTCCTTGAAGTTTATCGTGCCCGTTTCGTCCTCCATCATGCTAATGTCTTCGCCCTCATAGCTGTTCTTGAACGTGTAAGGCCTCAAGTCCAGCACGTTCGGGATGTCCAGCTGAGAATTCACCTTTATATTTTTGAACGATTCAAAGCTAAACATGATTCTTTGCAAATGCAGAATGAGCACGTTAGGCGTTTTGGTCAGCAATTTTCGCTCCTTTACGTCGACACGTTTTTTGCAGCCCTGACAGTCATAGTCGTTGATCAAACTTCCCTCATGACTGGCACGCAGCGACTCATGCACAGTGTGTCGGTTCTTCACCTCAAGGGTCAAAGCGAAGAAGGAGTCCGGTTTGTTCTTGGCGAAGCCGCATTCAGTGCACACGAGTTGACTGACTTGGTGTCCTTTGAAAACATCGTCCACCAGGTATTTCTGCGAGGTATCTTCAAGTTTGTTTTCCAACCGGTCAAAGAATGTGTTCAGGAATTCCTATGCATCCTATTATTAACCGGTATTTGTTGGGTTGCCGTCATAATCTTTGAAGGAGAACGCGAAGTCTTTGGGGTCATATGAGCCGCGATCTGATAGTTCGAGGAACCCGAACATTTTTTGGAATTGGTAGAGCATGTTGTCATTGACCATTCGCTCCTTGTATTCTTGCATATTTTCCGGCTCATGATTCATCGCTTTCAGTATGTTGTATCTGAATTAGGGCACCATGAAGAACTGCTGGAACATCGCAATTGCGTAGCAGAGACAGCCTGGGTTGTTGATGCCGATTTGGTAGCCGGGAACGCGATTTTTACCGGAAGGTTCGTGCCTCCATTTGATTGGTGCATCGAGGCTCTCAACCATGGGCAGAAGTGAGCCAGACAGGAACTCGTTGAGATCTTTTGGCTGTAAAGTTTTCAAGACTCTTATTAAAAAGTCATAGGCGGCGGCCCGCGAATCAGTAGACCAGCACTTGACAGTCTACTTGGGGTTCTGTGTTTTGCCTGGGATGTAGTAGAGCTACTCGTAGAAAATTTCGTGGACAAGTTCGGTACTCTTGAAGAAGAGAAGCAACTATTCATAAGGCACTGTAGTCTTATACATCGCGAACAAAAGCTTCACGATCTTCAGCAAGTTCAAGAGGAGGATGTCCTTGGTGTATGTCGATGTTTATTTCTCGATCGACTCGTTTTCTTTCAGTCGTTGGATGTTGTCGAAGAGTATATTGTAAATGTCTAGTTAAGCGTTCAGTTCTTCTAGTTCTTCTTCGGACGCTGTGGCCCGCTCATCCTTAATCAGTCTAATACAGGACTCGTATAGACTGAAGAATTTGTCAATTCCTGTTCTTTGTGAAGGCTTGGGGAAGTTTTCAGTCAACAACTTCAAGAAGAAGAAGAGTGGACGCTCGGCCTAACAGTTCTTTATCTTTTTTATGACCTCTTCAAAGGTCTACTAGACAGCTTCTCTGTTAAAGAGATTAGTGGCAAAAATACCGGCGATGCATAGACTTTTGGCGTCAGTAATCTTATGCCCAATTTTTCCTTTCTCCTTATTGTCGATCTCTTTGGCAAGCTCAACATCCTTTTATTCTTAAGTCAATTCAACTTTTTACTCTTCTTATTCTTGAGGCATGATGCGCTTCCAAGCATAGAACTTCTGGAGCAAGTCAGGCTTGGCTATAATGATGGTCTTCCAAAGAGACATGGTGCTTTTGACAAAGTCACGTTCAACTTCCGAGTCGCACTTCGTCTTCTGCAGCACTTGGCTCAGCAAGTTAAGCAGACATTCTTACAAGGCTTCGAAGTCAAAAGTTCTCACCAACTTTTCTCCTTGTTTCGTCATCTCCATTACTTTGACGATTTCTACGAAGCGCAATTATTAGTAAAATGTCGTTTTGACCGGCTCTGCTGCTTTCACTTCTTCTACTTTTACTGCGTCCCCGAGAATTGCGTCCTTCTCCACTTCAGTTGCGGCGGCAGGCTCACCAAAAAGTGTTTCTTGCGTTATTCCATCGTCGGTGGCTGTAGCCATGGACACGCTTGATTTAGCGACGGTCGAACTGGGTGGGGTCGGACCGATAAAACCAGTAATGCCTGCAGCATTGGCGAAGGGGATGACCGTCTCGTTTGGTTTAGCCCAACTGGTCTTCGCCTTGTTTCCGTCGAAAGCTCCCTGGAAATCGCTTGTGTCTTTTTCCTCCACTTTTTACGATTCTTCGATTTTCTTTTAATAGTGAGGGTCAACCGAGTAGAACGCAGCTGTGAGGAAGATCTCCAAAATTCTCTTCAACAACTTAAGACAGGCCTATTACAATTAGTTTTTGCTGTTGGAGTTTAAGTCGTTACCCTGCGGGAAAGGATGATCCATCAGAGAGTAGAAGAGGTGCAACAGGTAGTCAAAGCCTCCTGTGAGGAGGAAGCGTTCGATCCAGTTCTTCTTTAGGGCCTCCTCCTGGGTAGGCTCCTCCCCCTTCTGCGTCGGCGTCTCGATAATCATACTGTAGATTACCTGCAGAGCGTACAGCAGCCTGTAATCGTTGCTTTTGTCGAAGATCTCTTCCCAATCGAAAGAAGCTCTATCTCCCTTGTCGAGGTGCAAGCACACGGCACATAGAGTGGGGCGAGTGCAGCATGTTTCAACCAAGGCAATTGCCTGGTCTTTTAACACTGGAGTGTATGTCATCAGTTTAGTGAACGTGTTGAAATACTAAGGATTATTGGTCAGCTTGTCGCGAGGCATTTCTTCCCTTGTTTTCCTTGTCTGCATAACGTTATCATCATCTCCATCCTGTGCAGACTACCTCAAATCATTTCGATAGTTGTACTTGAGTAAGTTGCTTCTAACAGTCTCAACGGCACTGAAGCAGTTTTTCCTGTAGAATGAGATGAATTCTTCGAGGAGCAATTTTCCTTCCTTCTGCTTGCCATGTTCGATAATCTTGTCAATTCTGCCATCGTCGTGGTCGACGGATTTACACTGGGTGACAATCATAATGAAGTTTCGGACCTCTTCACGTTCCATGATCAATAGTGTGTTATCTTCTGGGTCTGTTTTGGCAAAATCCTTAAACATGGTTGTAAAGATATATTTTGCCCGTTCATTAATGTCAGTCTTCTCGTCATTGAATAAAGGGACCTTTGAAACAATGACATCAGACTTGAGTGAGCAGATGAAGTTTTCTCCAGCCCTGAACTGCAACTCAGCGAGTGTTTTGCCATTGTCTGCGTCCTTCAAGACCTTTCCAGTTTTGGAAACAGTCAACTTGGTGCAGTGCTTCTTCAGTGGTAGTGTTTCTCCTTCCTTGGGCTTGGCAGTGTCCCATAACTGGTTGATGATTACTTTTTTGAACTCGAATAGTGTTAATCCCGAGTCGACATCTACTTCGACCTTCTTTTTGAATTCAGTGTGGTTATAAGCATTGACGCTATTGACGATCTTGAGACCGACCAGTTTGGTCGAATTGATCAGCGAGCTGTGGGGTCTCAGGCCATTTGTACCGTCGCGCTCGGAATGGTGCACCAGCATCTTCAGGTAGCCGAGGACGCGCATGATGCGCAGCTCTTCTGGGTGCAGGACCTTCTTCACGCGACTCGCATCGACCGTCCCGACTCCGTATGCTTCGTATAGCGCTTCTGTAAGGCGGGTTTGGACTTCGGGAGTGCGCTTTTCGATTAGGGAAAGTTGTTCGTCGATTATTTTGCAGCACTTGTCGATGAATTGGTCTTCGAAGGTGGGAATGAGATGCTCCATACCGAAATCAACGTTAGTGTACAGCGAGAGCAGCAAATTCACAACATGCTCGTTCACAGCGGTGCTCTGGCAATCAAGTGCGATCTTCCACAGCATGTTGATGTTAGCCATTTCATTGGGCTCGACACGCACGAGCAGCTCGACTTGGGGCACGGAGGCGGGCGCACCTGCCTTGGCCCACGTCGTCGTCAGGGCTTACTCGGTAGCGGCAGGGGGCTTGGCAACTGTGGAAGTGCCGGGGCCAGTCGCGGTACTCGTCGTATTTCTGTTGTTTTTGTTCCAACTGTACTGGTTATAGCTTTTGGTTCCGTCGCTGCCGATCGAAGTGACATTTGATTTGTCTTCTTTTTTCTAATCAGCGCTACCACCGTGGAAAGCAGCTACTTACGAAGCAGGGATCGCATTACCTTTCGAGTCCTTAATTTCATCCGCTTTCACATCCTTTTCATCACCTTCTTTCTTTGCTGGCTAGGCCGTATCTGTTATCGGTACAGCCTAGGCACTCCCCGTCTTGCTTAACTTTAGACTGAGGTTTTTCTTGACGGTTTCGTCGGTCTCGTCGCCCAGCACGATCAACCGTCGCATTCTCTGGTTTACCAGGGTGAAGAATCCCTGCACACAGGCATACCCTTCGACTGACAGGGTGTCATAGTGCATGTAGGCACTCTCATCAGAGCACACCTCTCCGAAGAATTCAACCAAGTTGTCGACAGAAATGATTCTTTGCTCGAGTTCCACGTCAATGACGTCTCTGCTAATCTGGTTGAGCCAGAGGTAGAATATCTTGTGGTCGGAGACGAGGTGTTCGTTGTTAGTGATGATGATCTTCCACAGCTGGCAGAGCTGTTCTTTGGAGATCTCCACGCCAGAGATATCTGCGATGTACTTCAATAGGTCTAGTCTCTCTTTCAGCTGGTCACTGTGCTTGAACATCCCTGATAATTCTTACTCGGTCATCGCACCGAATTTAGTATCACGTTTGGCCTTGAACGCAGAGAAAATCTCGATCTTGACTTGTGATTTGATCCTGCCCATATAGGATTCAAGGTCGTTAATAATTAGCGTTGATAAGTTGGGGAGTCCAGATCCGAGCCAGTCGTCACACAATGTGGAAAGAGCAGAAATATCCTCCTTCTTATTGCCTCCTGCTCTCATAGTTTTAACTTGACCATGAATGGCGATCAAGAAATTCCTGAGGATTTTGATCGAATAGAAGCAAGCGTCGCTAACATTTTGCTTGTTGGCGGCCAGGTTCATGGAACTGTTCATAAATCTCTGTAGCTCTTCCTTGCTCTAAATGAACACAGTTAGACGACCATTTAAACTTACGGATTCCTCTTCAGGTGCTTCCTCTTCAAGCCCCTCACTAAAGTCGGGAACACTGAGCACTTCTTTGTTCCAAATGCCGCAGAGCAACCCTTTTGCACTGCTGATTGTTTCTTCATTTAATTTGATCAGGTTGGCCACCAGTTGCTAGTCGGCCGACTTCATGATTTCAGCGAAGACGTAAGTGGCCTTGAAAGCGTGTTTAATCTCAAAAGAGGGCCTAGAACAAAAATATAGGTTAACGCGCCGCTTTAATATAACTTACCTTTTCTCGATCTTCCTATTAATTACATCGTAAAAAAGATAATCCCAGATTACCTTCAACACGAACTGATTGTTTCTTTGAGTTTCAGGGGACGAATCTCCTCCAGATTTCACGGCCAACGCCTGAAGCAGTTCGATATCCTAGCCTGAAAGTTATTCAATTGGTGTTTCAGCAATTCTCGTGATGAAGAAGTACAAGGTGTTTGGGCTCATATTTACCGCAATATCCTTCAGTACTTTATAGAATTCTTGCAATTTTTCATTGTGCTCGGTCACTGACTTCCAAATCATTTCATACTGCTCTTCACTGATCTTATTTTAGTCGATTAGGAGGCCCAATAGATATTCTGACCGTGTAATAAGTTAGTTGTGGCACTTTTGCTTGCTGAAGAATTCTTTTAAGATTTGGTGTTCCTCGATACAGGCCAGGACCATTTGCTTTGACTTAAACTTGGCTTATTGCTCTGGGGTGCCATCCTCTTAGCCGCCTGAGACACTTACTTTCGAGCATAAGTCATTGATGATGCGAGCACCGTCAATCCTTCGTTAGAGGAAATCCTACTGCATGAAGATCACGGCCATTTTTAATTTGAGTTTATTCTTAGCAATCAGAGTTTCATTTTAGTCGCAGCAGCGACCCAAAATCTTGTCGTAGACGTCGTCAAAGAGTTCGAGGAGACCACTCTTCACATCCACGTGCTTAAGTTGTTCCTTGGTCGACTCCAAGATTTTCTTCTCGACCATGCTCTGAATCTGCGGAGCATACCAGTCAATAAATGACTTGTGAAATAGGTCGACCACGCCGGCTATTGAACTAACCAACATCTGCATGTGTTCAAGCGTGGTTTCAGGCCTTTAGCAGATCTACAAAAGCCTGTCGTATCCCTGCGACTCGCCGAATTTGTTGACCATGGCCACCAGCGCAGTCGACTTACAGTTTAGCCTCTCGGTAGCATAGATAATGTCACCTTCGTTCTAGATCATTTCCATGTCAGCTTTATCTTGCTATTCTTTTTTATATGGTTTGTCATTTTTTTCAGTTCTCTTTGTCGGGTCGTTTAGCGTCTCTGACTTCATGATACCTTCGGCGAGATCAAATACCTTGCACATCAAGCCGCTTTTCTGCACGCGGACGGAGAAAGGACAAATGTAGACGTCCAAATCAGAGCTCCAGCCATCATATTTTCCGAGTTTATCATTCTTCTCCCCATGATCATGGTATTGGCGGAATCCAACCTTAATGATAGGGAACTTGTATTCTTTGCGTTGTTCAGGCTCGAGGACGGTGCCTGATCGCCAGACCTTGTTCTCGTCCATAACATCCACCATATCCATCTTCTACAGATTATAGCGCCAGCCATCATTCAGCGTCTTCGTCTTGAGGGGGGCGATCTCCTCCGCGTCGAAGCGGAACATCTGCGCCTCGACCGAGCCATCGCACTCGAACTCCACTCTCGCGAATTTGGCGAGGCCGTCCTTGTCACCAATCACTTCCTTAACCAACTTTTAGTACGGGTATTTATCGTCGATGTCGCCCATGCTCACCTTTATGATTTTTCCCGCCGCCCAACATGCGTGGTCGAACTTGTTGTCGCGTTTGAACGCATCGATAACCTGTCCTTCTTTCAGGTTGCATCTCCACTCTAGTTCTTCTTTTGAGATGGCACTCAGGTCCAGTTTGACTCCTTTCGACAAAGGTTCACTGACATCTAGGGCACCCATATCTTTCTAGAAGTGCTCCTTATAGAACTTGTTTGAGTCCTTGATCTAAAACACATTTTTCATAGCCTTTGCGATATCCAACGCAAACATGTTCTCCTCGATCTGAAGTTCCGCGACGAACAGACTAATTATAGTTTGCAGGGTCTCAGCGACTAAATTGATATAGGGTTCGCCTTTCGCGACCTTTTCGGGCAAGTTTCTCGTCAAGGCTTAGAACATTTCTGTGAACAGGAACTTGGCCTGGGCCTCTTCCATCAGTCGACCACCAAATTTCAGGACGCCTTCGGCTTGGTCCTCTGAAACTGCACACAAAGTGTCGGCGGCAAGAACTGTGAGTAAATCGTTGATTTGCCCAAGCGGCCTTGCGTCACACTCGTTTTTATTGAAGCTCGTTCGCATGCTATTCCATATCTTCTTCATATCTACGAGGTTTGGCAGCGCGGTTACTCCCTCGTCAGCCTTGTTTTCCTGCTGCTGTTGGTCTGCCATCCAAACAATTTATTATTATATAATATTGGA
>Ga0115008_10004664_pt1 | contig 11379 bp, 5 predicted proteins | sample FraStrMetagenome_FD_87164 | JGI IMG/M metagenome (GOLD analysis project Ga0115008, IMG submission 87164) | Marine eukaryotic phytoplankton communities from Arctic Ocean - Fram Strait ARC3M Metagenome | ecosystem: Environmental > Aquatic > Marine > Oceanic | place: Fram Strait | collected 2012-06-18
CAAATCTTCTAGTGTTTCATAGCAAGTGTCTCCTTCTAACATTGCATGCTCGGTGTACCAGCGAGACCGAAAAGATGGTTCATTAGTGATCTTCCTAACACGTTCAGCCAATTCGATATGCTGCTGTAGAGATTGTAGGTTTTTCGTAAAAATCTAATATTTACAGACAGAAAAAGATTTGTGAGGAAATACAGTTAAAACGAAACAAACGATAATATTGAAGACCTACAGGAATTTGCTTCACAAATTGATGTATCTGTGATAGATCTTTATCTTTGTTTGTGAAGTTAGAATGGGATTCTTTCAATGCCTTGGCTTGATTTTGGAGAAAAGAACCAAATTTCTCGACGTTCTGATTCCTAACTTCTGCAAAAAGTGTGTCACTACCATTCAAAGCCAAACTAGCTTTTTCTGTAGATGCGTTCCTCTCTGTATTGGTAGAACCTTGGATCAGTGGTTGATCTTCGTGGTCTGGCTCAATAAGAGTAGCATCTACAGTGACAAAACTTTACAGTTGATTTATCAGAAAGAGAAATTGGCAAAATAAAAAGTAACAAAATTTGGTTTAGACGGACGGTAGAAGATTTCGTTCTCGATCATGAATCTCGTAACTTTTTGATAACAAAAATTATTCAATACACTTACCCACAGTCCATACCCAAGATCTCGTCAATAAGTCCTTCGTAAGTTAATGGAGATAACATTGGAGTCACCAAATCAACTTTCCGATCAATAACAATCATACCTTCTACGTCACAAATGTTGTTGTTTGAATCAGCTGCATCGACATATCCATTAGAAGTGGAATGATCTCCATTAGTTTCTAGTTCTTCCATCTCCCATAAGTGCTCTTCTAATCTCATTCCCACCATTTTGGAAATGAAATGCTCTGCTAATTGACCGACGCCTTGTATCTTTGGAATTGTCCCAATGACATCTTGCAAGCGCATCATTGAGCGAGAGAGGGAGGTCACTGTGGAAGAAGGGCATCCGTCAATATAAGCTTCCTTCATTGCATGTGGCATTTCAAGTGAAAGGATATCCTTATCAAAAGGTATAAGGTCAAGTTGCAAATCATGTATTGAAAGAGTATCTGCAGGATTGTTGGAGCTAGGAGTGGATGATTTTGGTTTGGTTCTATTCATGAGCCCCTTTGATATAAGAATTCGTTCACAGAGAGATGTATAATTTGGTATAAACAAGAGACGATGAAAAAGAGGTTGATTATTTTTTTGTTGTTGGTGGATCTGGTGATACCGTTTAATATGCTCAATAATAGAAGCGACTTGTGCTGGGTCAGGACGTAGAAAGTAGAGAATAACATCCAAGGGTGGTGATGCTCGTTGCTGATTTGGATTCATTTGAGAAGAATTCGATATGGCTCTAGATCGCAAAGCTCTCTCAACATTATCAGATGTGTTTCTTTCATTCTCAGAAGAAAAAGAAGATAAAACAACTTCTGCTTCTGCATCAAAAAAAGATGTTGGTTTGATACGCGTAAAATTGCCGGTGTTGGTTGAATTATCTTCATTGGAAACAGATGAGGTATTTCTGGAATTGTCCAAAACTTGAGTGGTAACAATACCAAAGTTTGCGGGAATAGGTGGTTCATCTGCTTCTAGTGGTTCGTTCCTCTTTTTCTTCTTTTTGATCATTGCAACTGTTTGACTATTCCAAGATCCAGTGTCTGCCATAACTTGCCTAAGAACAACATTTTGCAACGATTGGTCAGCAAACACCAGAGCCTGCTTCCAGTGGACACTGGGGAAATCGGCGCCTCTAACCCCAATGGGGTTTTCCTTTTTTTCATCATGATCAGCATCATCTTTTTGCCAAGGATCTCGAAGAAGAATCTGTTTTACTAAAAGTCGATTATCTTGGGACAGAGTTTCCATAAGACCTGGAAGAGGTCCATCTAGATCAGATATCCAGTTTCCTTCATCTGTGTTGTTTGCAGTTGTCATTGTCGCCTTGCAAAAAGCCTTCCAGCAAAGATCTTACTTGTTGTCAGATGACTTTTTTCGTCAACAATTCTGTTCCGTGTTAAAAATATTTAGTAGGTTCGCGTGGAGATTGAAACAAAATCAAACAAACCAACGTAATCAAAAGAATTATTTTGAAACCGTTCCCGGTAGGCCCCCAAGTCCAATTCATAAAATCACTGTCCGCTTATTCACATTTGAAACGTGCGGTTACACCTAACATCAAAAATTGCAAGTTTGAGTGATATATGAATATTGCAATCAAGGCGCGAAAGAAAAAGTTAGGAAAGGAGAGATTTGAAACATCCAGCTGCAAAAATGGACACAACGATGACAGACTTGAACGAAATGCCACCAGGACTGAATCCAATAGATTCTGACGCTGAAACAGACTCTCAACACGAATCGGATGTCGAAGAAGAGACACCCACTGAAATTGAAGACCCCCTAACACGCGCCATTGATGAACTTGAAGAACGATGTGTCTCAGCCCTTGATGGTTTTAAACTTCATTCAGGTGTGAGAACGAATATGAATACAAACGATAATTTGAAAAATCAAAAAAGTCCATCTATCCACGATGAATACAAAGAGATTTTACGACCTGTCCTTGAAGTTGCAGCTCATATAGGTCCAGCAATGGCACGAACTCACTCAATTTATCGTGTTGGTCAAGTTGACGAAAGTGTGGAAGAAGTGTATTCTCGTCTTAACGGTGATATGATTTTACCTGTGATGCTAGAAGTAGCACAAAGTGATAACATTCCTGCCAAAAGAGCTGCAGCCCTCGTATTTTTTCATTCTCTTTACAAAGAATCTCAAATGGCAGGGTCTTATTTAGACAAAACTACAACCGGTCCCAATTCAGGACCTATAGGACCTGGTATTTCCTCAACACAGCCCAATGTTCCTGCCAATATTAACCCTAATACACAAAATAAGACACTTACAAAAAGGCGTCATTTACGCAAACAAGCACGTGAGGGTGAACTTCTTCGTTATTGGATGGAAGCTAGTATCGGATGTCTTGTATTGGGAAGTTTTTCCTCAGATATTTCAGATGGAGCTACAGCAAGTCGAGGCGTCTTAGCTGCCAGTGCTGCTGTCCGACCTGCTTTACGATATATGGCAGCCAAAATTAAGGCCGCAGATGATGCTGCTGCTACTAGATTATACGTTCCTACTATGCGAATGATGGAAGGTGTGCTAAAACGATTGTTCCTCTCCATGAACAATAATAATCTGAACACAAACAATACAGAATTCATCAATAATACTGCCCTCGCGACGCAAGATGCTCTAATTTCAACTTGTATTAAATTTCTCGAAACGGTAGTATTATGCTTCTCTTCCAAAATACAACCTGGAATTTCACCAGCTTTGGCACTAAGAAGACACTCGCAACGAAATGCTGATGACTTTTCATTGGAAGATTTGCCCATGGGACATCCAATCATCACACGAGATGCTTTAGAAGAAATAGGAGAGCATGCATTCACAACATTACGAGGATTGACTTTGATGGGTGGGCAAGTCAAAATAGAATCGCACTTATTCGAAATCAACATTTTAGACAACTTGAATAGTATGCAAGAACAAGTAGGTCTTCCATCTACTGCCTCATCACAAATTATTTCCATTATCAAACCAGCTGCTCTTGCTTTTCTTGAAGTAGAGTCTACTATTACTAACCACATAAGCTCTGTAATGGATAAAAAAGATGATACTGAGAAAGGAAAAGATTCAAGCCAATCAAAGAACGATCCAAGAAATCAAATAGAATTATCGTTTTCTCTTTCTCAAAAATCTTATGCAGTCACCATCAATGCTCTTTCTATAACAGCTACTAATCGCCCTCCATTTTTCCATCCAGCCGCTACGACACTTGCTCAACGTGCTATGGATCCTCCTGTCATAATCAGTGATAACTCAACTCAGGAATCATCAAACATCAATGCTAACGTTCTTTCTCCAACCGCCATCAAAGCTCTATTCTCTCATTTAAAATCAACTTGCCTTACTCTATTACGTAACCCCTTCTCCATCACAATGGGTGGGTCTGATGTCCTCGCGAAAGCTCTTATTGTAAACGAAATGAGTATGCAAGCAAAAAAGGCCACTGGTATGGCTCGGCAACAAGCAGCATTGAAAACAGCTGGACGTGCAGCTCGTAATCGTGCTGCTTTGTATTATGAATGGGATAAGAGTGTCGAGTCGGATTCCAGAATGACCACTGAAGAATTTTTACAAAAAAGTATCCAAGGGCGTCAAGATAAGCGAAAAAGAGATACTGATGACGCTTTAGCCAAAATGAGGGCTGCAAAGCTAGCGAGAGGTTTGGGTAGAGGAATTGCCTTGCCTAAGAGTATGGTGGAAAGTTGTGAATTGATTTTAACTAATTTGGAAAATTTACCTGATAGTAGGCCAAGAGAAATAGGAAAAAAGAAAAAATTTCCCATGACTTTTGACTATCTCGTGGATGCAATTATGTCCAACGGGGCAAGTTTGAAAAGTGAAGAAAGTAGGTGGTACGACAGGGATGGAGGGAATGCTTGGAGTATGGATATACCTACGAACCTAGACGAAGCTCTTGATCAAGGCGAAAAAATGCCAAGAATTAAATTTCAATTAGATTCCAAGACAATATCGTTGTCGTCTTCGTCAAGCAAAGCTTCTATAAGTGATGAGGAACGAAATTTGTATGACGAACAATGTCAAACCTCGGCTTCCGATGCTTTTGGAAGAATTATCAATAATGCTTCGAGAGCACGTGGTAGAGTTGTTACGGACTTTGGGCAAAAAATTGCTGCTCGCTTAGCTTGGACATTGAAAGGTGTTAAACCTTCTGGAGAACTTAAGGAAGCATATAAGATTGCAAAAGAAAGCTCCAAACTAGGTCAACTAAAAAATCAAATTGGGATTTTCTATGAAGAAAATGAGGAAAAGAAAGAAGAATCTCTGGAAAAGTTTGTAGAAGAATATCCCTTAGTGTCGTCTTGTCTTGCTCTAAACTTTACTCCTTTCAACTCTGGAACTGGAGGCAACAAAATAACAAATACGAATGATACTGGTGGGGCTGTAACAAATGCGAATATATCACACTCCATAGCAAATCGTGTGCTCAACGAAGCTTTTTTGCAGAAAAAAGAAAGTAGAGATATGAAGAAAGAAAGCAATTACAACAAATCTATCGATAGCTTTGTTGCTGCAATCGCTCATGCATCTAAACAGGCAAATGATAAACCAAATGATCTTGATCGGAAGCGCATTGCCACCCAAGCTGCTTCTTCTCTACATCAACAACTTTCAATCTTACCATCCATAACACCACTCTCTCTTCAGCTTACTTCTACTCTATGTGACATCGAAGACTTCCATAAGCGTGCATCGGAGGCAGCACGCAAAAGCTCACAGCATTCACTTTCAGCTTCAGGGGCTGCCCATGCTGCCAAAGATGCAGCAGAGAAGAGAGCAACAGCTGCACTGCGAACGTTGAGAGATACTGCATATCAATGGAGTAATGGTGATGTTCGTAAAAGTGCGATTGATTGTGCCGTAGGAATAGCTGCTGGCCGTATCCCTAGTAGCCATGACATTGAAGAAACGGCTCTTAAGTTAGTTGTGAATAAAATGTTGCTCAAGTCAAAAAGTTTGGCTGAAACAATCATATCATCTGCTACGAATGAATTAGAGATGGCTGCTAAGTTCGCTATGTCGCAACATGACAAAGTGCAAGAGGCAAATGATCAGCGTGCACACCAAGAGCAGGTTGTTAATAACCCCCTCGTACCTCATAGTGAGGTAGAAAAATTAGTAATGGACAAAGTGAAAAAACCTGCATTATTGTTCATGGCTTTATGTGTCCGTCAATCTGAGATGATAAAAACTCTAATGGGTGTGAGTAGTCGAGAAAAGGCAGATGTTCTTTCGAAAGCTGTTCGAAGCAACATGCCCATTTTTGCAAAGGCTGCAGCAAAGAAATACGGTAAGTGGAAAATTCGTTCGAAGAATCGTTCTCATTCTGAACAAATTTCTCATTCATGTATGATATTTGTGTGAAGGTGCCGCAACTATTGCAATGAAAGTGGCAGATATGGCAGATATGAAAGAGATTCCAATGCTACTTGCATTCTTAGACAATTTATCACCTAAATCAGAAAAGGAACCTCCTACTTCCGACTTAATTGAAGTTTGCCATCAAATTCAAGAAAAAAAGCTCGGAGAACATGGTAAAAAAGATCCTCGATACATTATTCCTATAGTTTCGGGAATAAAAAGAGGAGAATTAGTTGGTAAACTTGCAGAGTTTATAAGAGCTGATGATGTTGTTTATAAGGCTGCTTTGAAAAGAATGAGCGAACGAGTTGGCAGACACATTTTAATGTTTCGAGAAGAACCAAATAAAGATCAACCATCACTCTTAGGAATGACCTTATGTGAGCAGCTTGTTTACCTACATAAGCTTGATTTCGCATCCGTTGGACTGAGTCAAAAAGCATACCTAAATTCAATAGAGATATGTCTGAGAGAGGATGGAATATTTACTGATCGAGTGATAATGGCTGCCCTCGATCATATAAGTATAAAGTTCTTAGAGGGGATAGAGGGCTTGCCTCTCGCTTATATGCGAACAACAATGTTGACTTGTTCTAGACACGAAAGTCTTCATTCATGGATTTGCCATGTGTTACTACCTCGCCTAATAGAAGGTAGAGTTTATGCTGCAGGAAAGCGGCAGTGGGAAGGGTGGATGAGATGTGCAAGAATGTTAGAAAGCAGTGCCGATGGAGGAATCAGCAGCATACAGGCAATCCAAAAGCTACCACCAGAACAGCTCAGAATGTATCGTGAAAAATATCCTGATGCTATTTTTTAATATCTCCCATCATTTGTGATTATTAAAATTGAAATGAAGTAATTGTGTGCTAATTTACTAGATTGAGTTTAAAGATGAAAAAATATGGTCGTATTCAAACATTTACTTTCTGACGGAAAAATGCATAGAGTTTTTGTCCTGTTATTGGTCCAAGTAGGCGTTTGAGGTCATCCCGAGATTTTCCCGCGAGCTCCTTGATGCTTTCGCATTCAGACATAATTGTCCGGGCATTACTTACATTAATTCCAGGAAGCCTAAGGAGAAGATCTCGTGCAACTTCATTAATTTCATTTCCACTGTCTGGACCGCCATCTTTGTTTTGGCTGATAAGCAAACCATCTACTGATTCGTTGCTTCCTATTTCCATGGCTTTTTCAACATCAACTTCTTCATGATTCTTTTTCAATGATTTGAATAGCTTTAAAGTTTCATGGGGCCCTCGACACCAAAGAATGCGTAATTTTGGAAAATGCATTGCCAGCAAAGCCATTTTTGAGCAAATTGAGTCTGTACGGATTTCGCTTCCAATGTCTGCAGAACTCTGCAAAGCGAAAACTTTCATTGGGTCAAACTCAATCATAAGACAGGCACATTTATAGTGCTTGCACATAGCTTCAGCTTGGGTGTACAACCGACCACTTGCAAAGCTTCCGTATAAATCGCTTATACTTTTTCTCTCAATACAATGAACGGAGCTCAAAACGAAATCTCCAACATATAAAGTAACTGGAGCGAGTCTCAGGCCTCCTTGGTGGAGAATAGAAGGAAGTGCTGAGCGAAATTCTCGAACGTCTACAGCAACATCTCTTTTTTCGGCATTTGGATTTCGTTTCCCCTGTCCTGTCCTTGTATCGACACTGAGTGGATACTTTCCTCCGCAATAAGAACTCACAGCTCCACTCATAGCCTGTTGCATTTCTTGCGTTGTAGTAGCGCCCATCATTTGCAGAGGTAGAGCCATACTTTTTTTATGTTGTATAAGTTTTTCAAATGCATTCTGTTCTCTTTCTAGGCTAGATACAAATAATTTCTCTTCTGAACTTTCTTCAAAAAGTAAAAAGAAAACGCGAAGACGATTTTGATCCATTTTAGGGGTGGGAAAGGAACTTGCATAAATTTCTAACGCACGTATAAAGGAGGGTTCAGCATCATAAAGTACAACATAAGAAGGTTTCATGTCTTCCAAAATAAGTTGAGGTTGTGAACCTTCGATACTAGTATAGGTTAGGAGATTAATTTTCATCTCATCGATTGGCTTCACTTTCATTGCTAGTTCATCTTCATCGTAAGATGAGTCATCAGAAAATGCGTCGTCTGTTTTGCGACCCTTTTCGTCATCCTCCTCAAAGTCTAAGTTTGTATCAGCCAAGGCATCCTCCAAAACAGCCCTTTGCTCTAGGTCGTCTTTTTCCATACCCATTTCTCCACGATGTCGCTCTGTTTCAATTTTACGCCTTTTCATCCTTTCTCTATCTTTAAGTAGTCCCTTGTCAAAACGTTTCCCCAACGCATCATTACTTGAATTCTTTTTGGTTCCAAACAGGAAATATCTTGCACGATTTTCTTCTTCCAGCAAGAGTCGGCTTTCTTCTGATATAGCATTGGTTCCTGCACTTGATTTAGTGACTGCACGAGAGCGGTCGTTGAACCGTTCTAAATAGTTCAACCATCGCGTTGTCATGAGACGGATTTTTCCTTGGGAAAGATAAGATTGAAGAGTAAGAAGAGTTCGCTGCTCTTTTACCAAAATTAATATATCAGTTCCACCTCGAGATTGAAATGGTGAATATGAATCATCAGAAAAATTAGAATTAGCTTTTCGGGTTTCATAGTCCTGACGGATTTCTGATAGAACTTCGTTCAGTAATTTCCACTTTGGGTTTTCCTCCAGAATTGGTTGGATTTTTCCGATTGGACGAGGATTTGATTTCGTTTTGGTGGGAATTTCAATTCTATAAACTCGTTCTTTGGCTTTTTGGTATAGTAAATCTGCTGCATGAGTGAATAGCCACATAGAGGGATAGCGACTTTGGGTAGACATACTTTTCAAATTTTGGAGTAATTTCCAGAAATGGATTGAATCATAATTTATCAGATATGGAAACAGAGTCCGAAGAGTTCGTAAATCGTGTACTAGTTGCTTAGTATTTGGCTTTATTCTATGCCATTCGTTTTCTAATTGCCTGGATATCATGGAATCAAAATTTTGAGATATGCAATTTTCTACTGTAAGATTTAGTTGTAGTCCTTGTAGATGAGGGGTTTGTTTTTTTAGTTCTCGGACACATGCTTGTACGGCAGCAGCTATTGCGTGCTGTATATCCTTCATTCGGGGGGTCAAAGGTTGCCGTATTTCATCTACTTTTGGTTGTTTCAGTGGGTTTTCTAATTCTCGTTGAACAGAAGCATGAAACCTAGGATATAGATATAGTCTACGAATAAACAAAGCTTTGAGTATTTTGTCAACCTTTCCAAATCCATTCATTAGGGCTGCTGGATTATCTGAAAATGCCTTCACAAATCCTGAGTTGAAGTGAGTAGTCGAAGACAAGATCAATTTTTGGGTTCTATATATTCTAATAATAAAAGCTTCTGTAGATTGATCATTGACATTTTCAGCGTGTGCTACAAGGAGGCCTTCAATTTGTTTCGGATCAGCTACACGAGTCAAAAGATCAACAATCAAAATTCGAGATGTAATGAGAAAAACTCCCCCTTTTTGATAAATGGCTTCTCTATCCTTTCCTTGGCCACTTTCATTGGTGATTTGTGTAGGAAGAAACTCATGAGGTGTTCCCCAAGATTCTAGTGTTTCAATCAAGGAAGATCTTTCTTTTTCTTTCAACCCTAGAACGAATACAAGAGGTGGGCGATTGGCCTGCTTCGATTCCGATTCCTGGAAAGAAAGATATCCATCTTTAGTATCGCTGTAAAACCGTGCAAAGGCAGCCATGAGTGAAAGAAGTCCCATCCCTCGCCCGAGAACCACAAGTCCATCTTCCTGATAGAGATCTCCAAAGGCCTCCGCTAGATAGCTTGGTAGTTTGGGAGGTGGCACAAGAGGGGATATATCATCACCATCTTCTTCATTTATGTCTTTACTCTCTTCTTTTCTGCCGAGATGGCTGTCAGAGGATGAAAAGCTCTGTTTATTTTGACGTGTGTTTGTCATTACTAACGAAAAATATTTGTAAAAAAATCCAAATATTCTTAAAATAAATCGACAATCTGATGAGAGACAAACACATTTTATACCATAAAAGTAAGACCTTAAGCATTGCTTTCAGTTTTGATTTCTACAGTCAAAGCAACAGCAACAGTAACATGAGTTCTTTCAATTTCAATGAAAAAAATATAATATTCAAAATCCAAACGAAATGTAAATTTTGTTAATAAAAATATGTTCAATTTGAATTCGTTCAATTTCATTGCAAAACAGTGCATGATGAATTTAAGGTCCAAAAGGAAGCTTATCACCAGGAATATATTCCCTTACGTTTCCCTCTTCTGTCGCAGTAACAGTCCTTATGATACCACCACTTGATCCATCTCTCGCCATCGCATGTGAAATAGCCTTCTTGACAAGTGAAAGTGCTTCATCCTTTGTCATATTCTCCTTGAATAAAGCGTCAACCAAACCATAAATGTAAGTACTTCCACTTCCACCAATAGCAAAAGGCATCTTAATACAAGATCCTCCTAAAGGAATGTTGTAGACAGATCCCCCCTCGATAGGATCCCATCCACCAACAATAACACCTGCCATCAACATATCCTTATTTTCATAGCACAGTCTCTTCATCAAATGCGCTGCCACTTTCACTGTAGGAAGTTTCCCTGTCTCGACAGCTACTTGACTTAAATAATGACGCACATAATCGGTAAGTGCTTGTGTGTCTGCAGCACTTCCACTACGACAGCACCAGATGTGCTCATGTAAGGCTGCAATTTTATCTGACACACGATTGGCCACATAAGTTCCAGTGGACACACGTGAGTCAGCTCCTAATACAACTCCTCCAATAAAAGGAATAGCCATGATGGTAGTTCCAGTTGATACTTCTCCTGGTTTTAGAGAAGAAGTTTCAATGGATTTTCCAGTGTAGGCAAGGTTCATTGGATTGTATTGATGTTGCGATGAAATTGAGTTGTATTCGTTGTTCATCATTTTTTCTTTTGTTTGATAGAGTTGGTTTTTATTTGAAAGATTGTTACAAAATCCTGTGTCTGCTTAATTTCCTAATGTGATGAGAATGATATGATCTGCTGATGCGATGTTGATCAGATTAAGACGCCGAAAGAATTTTTTCGAAGCAAATGATCAACTTTATTCTACTACAGCGTTTTTTACATCGTTCGGTACAAGATTCACATACAGTTGTACATAAGGACAGGACGGTTTTGATAGGGCCCGTCACCAGAATGAATCCCCCTACATAAACGAAAATGTCAAGTTAGCTTTTTCATACCAACAAGGAAGAATTTCAGATTGCCATCAAAATCAACACCAGCTCTCTCTAG
>Ga0115008_10004665_pt1 | contig 11378 bp, 15 predicted proteins | sample FraStrMetagenome_FD_87164 | JGI IMG/M metagenome (GOLD analysis project Ga0115008, IMG submission 87164) | Marine eukaryotic phytoplankton communities from Arctic Ocean - Fram Strait ARC3M Metagenome | ecosystem: Environmental > Aquatic > Marine > Oceanic | place: Fram Strait | collected...
AAACAGAAAAATGATCCTGAAAATTTTTTTGAAGGCTTTTCTTTTAGATCTTGCATCAGGGCTCAAAGAGCAGCATTTGATGCTATTCAAGTTCTTTCAAAAATTTAAAGAATGCGAAGACGGTAACGTTTAATTATTTTTGTTGATTTCAACTGCTTTGGAAATCTTTAAGCTTTCTAATAGAATCTTTGGCATATCATGGAGACAAACCGATGAGTCCGAGTATGTACAGTCTGATTTTGGACGAGTGCGATGAATTGGCTCGGGACTACGCAATGGGCATAAAGCCTACAGAAATACAGTACATGAAGAAAAATGATTAAAGACATTATTCTGATTCCGAGTTTGTTGAAATTCTTGAGTGTTAAAAATAAAGAAAAGCTTCAAAATAACATAGTTTAATTTACGTTTTGTTCCAGTTTGTCCTTTTATTCTGTTTAAACTGTGATATAAACCGATTGCGGAGGGACGTTATGACCTGACCCTAACTTGTCAAAGTAATGGAATCAAAGATTAATATTAAAATTATGGAAAAGGGTACAAAAAGGTTTGACTTGGCAACTCTGTTATTACAAAAGTATGATTTTCAAGTTTTTCATAACGATTTTTATCTTAGAGCTTGCCTCCTGTGACCTGCACGACGGTATAAAGGAGCAAACCGGGGTGCTTGACAGGTTCTTTACAAAATTTAAAGAATGCGAAGAAGGTAACGTTCGATTTTCATCCTTGATTTAAACATTTTTACAATTCAGAAGCGCTGGCATTTCACATGACCGTACAGATAAGTCCCAGAATGTACAGTCAGATTGTAGACGAATGCGATGAACTGGCTCGGGACTACGCGACGGGCGAAGAACATGAATCCACAATGGAAAATGATCATAATGATTAAGTACTTTGTTCTGACACTTGCAATCTATCACTTTCTGAGTGTTGACAGTAAAGAAAAGCTTCACAAACGAGGTCGCTGAATTTACTTTCTCTTCCGGTTTACTCTTGTCTTTCATGCTACAGTTTACAACTGTAGAAAGCTCCAATTGTTTCACAAAGAAGCGACTGAAACGATATCGTAAATTATCAAAATTAAGGTTATTATTTTGCGCTAGTGATGATTTGATGGGCATATCTCATGTCTTCGCGCGGCAGGACTGGATGAGTCTTTCTCAGCATGTGAATGAGCCGAGTTCAACGGTCTATTTTTGACGAAGCAGAATTTAGCTTGTTCGTGGTTAAACCTGCTCGAGCATGGTTTCCTGAAATCTGTCAACGTGTGGTTTTGAAAAGTTTTTTTTCGGAGAATTTAGGGTTTAACTTCTGTTTTCCCAACGTTTTCGAACTCCGAGGTTGATTCTAGAGCTTTGTTCATCAAAAAGAGCAATAAAAACATATCTATGATTTGCAATCAAGGAAGTCTTTTTCTTTAATTTCGGTCAAGATGTGTTATAAAAAGTAGAAATTGACAATTTAAGATCATATCTTTTATCAAAAATGCTCAGAATAATGTCTTGAAGATATTTTTGGCAAGGTCAGCGTTATTTTTCGCCATTAATGAAGGTGTTAGCTATAATCTATCACTGTGGTGACATTGAGCAATTACTTGTTGGTGCCCTATCTTTGCAAAGGTTCTTTTGCCTTTTCTCACGTTTTCGTCCAGAGAAGTGAAGTCTGAAAAAATGTCACAGCAGCTGGGAATCTTTTCCTACTTTGCCGAAATTGATGCCGACGGATCCGGACTGCTCGACAGGGAAGAAGTCAGAGGTAAAGATGCGATTTTTACATAATTATAAAAAAATAAAAAAAGGCCTCGCGCAAAATTTCTATGGCGAAAGTTTCGAAAAACTCGGCGATAAAGTCGACAAAATCTTCGACATTTACGACGTGGACGACAGCGGTGAGTTGAGTTACCAGGAAGCGCGTTGCTTTCTGAAAGGCATACAGGAGTTTCTCGAAGATGATCCAGATATAAGCGAAGAGCAAAAAGAAAAGATCGCAAAGGAAATGGTGGAAGCTTGTAAGCTTTTTTGGGACGTAAACACCTTTTTTTTTTAACTTGAGCTTAAAATGCATTTTTAACGGCTTCCAGGTATTAACACGCTTTATACAGCTCATCTTAGAAGTACAGTCTATTAGTTTTAAACCGTAATAAAGTGTCTGGAGCTCGGGAGTATCATGTGCGACGACCCAGAAGGCGAACTTGAAAAGAAGGCTGCAAAAGAAGCTGCTGATGTGAAGGCGAAAAAGATAATTAGCATTTTTGAGTTCATTTGGAGAAATGAGTTTTATTTTTGAGTAATCTGGCATGTTATAAGGATGTTTTTTGCATAACAACAATTATTAATTATAAAAAATCTTGTCGCATAATTAAAAATGGAAAGGTTCGAATCAAGGTTCAACAGGTCTTTCTAACGTCTTCTGTAGAACGATTTCGTCATTTTTGAACAGCCCATTTGAACACTGATGGGTAGGAAAGTACTTCGTTCCAATTTCAGACAAACATCGATTAGCTCCAGCGTTTCTTTTCTCATCTCGACCACCTTTTGGTATCTTTTGAACACTTTTTGGCGATTGATGCCACCAGATTTTCTCTGTTTCAATCTGAACAGAAACGATTCTGCAGAAGGAAGCAGTAAAAAGATGCAAAAAAGATTCATTGTGACAAAAACGAAAAGTTAATTGATATTTATATCGTGCTTTTAATCTCCGGGGCGCTCGAGTTGACACGAGTTTTACGCATTTTTGATGAAGCACTGAAAGTTATCAATATTTAACTTTTAACAGTACAACCGGTTTTGCTGAGTCCGTCTTTTGAACGTAGACGAACTGTGATTTTGTTTGCAGGTCGTTTGAGAATTTCTCGTGTAGACTTCTATAAACACAGTTCGATAAGGCAGCAAGCGCAAATGTCATTTCGATAAAAATAAATGAGCATATTTTGCAGATTCTTCAGAGCTCTTCAAACGCTTGAAAATTCGAGATATAAATTATGTCTTCAATTCCTTCGCTTGAACCTCCAGAAGGAAAACAGAGAATTCCGTCAGCCTCTTCAGAAATAGGAGGATCGTCATGCAAATCGATTTTGAAGAGAGCAACGCAGACCAGGAAACGATTTTAAGAAATTTAGAGATCTTTCAGAATTATGAGACAGAATTTATGAGACATTTCGAGACATTTGAGACATTATGAGACATTTTTAGACATTTCGAGGTATAATGAGACATTTGAGACATAATAAGACATTTCGAGACATTTCGAGACATTATGAGACATAATAAGACATTTCGAGACATTTCGAGACATTATGAGACATTATGAAACATAATAAGACATTTCGAGACATTTTGAGACATTATGAGACATAATAAGACATTTCGAGACATTACGAGACATTTTGAGACCGATTTAAAGCGAGTCATCCGAATACCCAAACATCCAGTACGACACATATCTTCCTCCAGATGTGAAAAATGAGCTCGAAGAAGCTCTAAAAGACGACAAAGATCCTGATAATCAAGCTGTCCAGATTGAAGTGATCGAAGATTCAACGGAAAACGATAATCCAGATGCCAAAGTTAAGCAAGGCAGCTTGAGCGAGCTTGCTGAAGCGCATGATGATGTATTCGGAGATGAAGAGGAAGTAAAGATTGAGCAAAAACGATCACTGGAAGAAATAATTTCGGCAAAGGAGAAGAGAAGGAGGAATCTACGCTTTATTGGCATCAGCGTTTTCGGCATTATCGTCGTTCTGGCGTCAATAGTTTCAGGTGTGCTCCTCGGCCGGCAAGGATGTCTCGAAATAACTTCGTTGAGTAATCCGATTATACAATTGAGAAATGGTCTACAACTTATTGGAAAGCAACACGAACAGTACGAAAACGTCTTTGCTTTTTACAGGTTTGAAAGTTATTATGTAACAATGAAAATTTCACAAAAAAATGAACCAAATGTGGGTTTTTTTGACGCACGTCTACTGTAATTTTCATGGCGGGAATATTTAAAGAGCAGTAAATCTTTGTTTATCTGCAAAGATTGCTTCGGACGTCTAGCCTATTGTAGGAAGTTTCTTTTCTTAAAAAGGGTTTAGCGTTCCATACGCAATGCCTCCAACAGGCGAGGACCGTTTCAAGCCTCCGGCGCAGATTCCGTATGCTCAATGGTTCGACCTGCACATCGTCTGGAACGCCACGCAGTTCATTCACACTTGTTTCCAGCCGAAAAGGGGCGCAGAGGAGGCAGATTACCTTGAAAGCGAGAGCTGCCTTTTTGTCAACATTTTTACTCCTGGTAAGATTTTCTCAGATGAAAACAAGAGTATGAATTATCGAAGATAATTTATCGTGTCTACGGACTTGTCTATGGACTTGTCTTTGGTCAAGCTTGACTTGATAAGAAAGTGCAAAATCCGGTCACTCAGACGATAAGGAACTCCGTGTTTGCCAAATGTTTAAGCATCTTGCTAATTTTGACTGCAGATAACATTAAACTTTCTTCTAAAAATCCAATTCAGCGATGCTTATCGACGAAACATCAACCGAAAGCACGGCGAAACGGCGGTACCCTGTTTTGATCGACCTGCACGGCGGAGGCTTTATGTCCGGCTCGAGCATGAACAACAACGGCGCACATTTGGCGAACAAGCATCAAATGGTGGTCGTGCACGCGAACTACAGGCTAGCTGAATTTGGATACTGGTACTCCGACAGCGAACCGCAAAGCGCGAATGCTGGTTTTCTTGATCAGCAGCTTGCGATTGAGTGGGTTAGTTTTTTTTTTATAGAAAATCTTAAAATTATTTACAAAATAAGCAGAATTTATTCCTTTGAAAGACCGAGGAGGTCCTTAATTCATAAATCTTCCACTTCCGAGCTTTTATTATCACTTTCTACAAGCACTTTATAAGGTGCATCAACAAATTGACGCTTTTGGCGGCGATCGGGAAAGAATCACCATCGCTGGATGTTCTTCCGGCGGCCAGTCAGTGCTCGATCATCTTTATAACGAGCGGTCTTCGAAGGCGTTCTCGCAGGCGATTGTTCTATCCGCTCCGTCAGGCATTCCGTACCTCAAGAAAGAACAAGCAAATGCGCAGGTATGTTCTTTAGTTATTTAAAAATCTGTTATTCTTAAAAACATAAGAAAAAATTTTTGCACTTGAACAAGTCTCAAGAAACGTGGTCAAGTTGAAAGATAGCACCTAAATGGTAGCTGTTATGAAATAATCTTGGATTTCGCTTCCGTAATAACGGATCCGTTATTCCGTATATAACGGTTAGAAGGTCGGACTCATCATCATCCGTGTCAAATGGTCACTTTGTCGTTTTCTGGTTATTCAAGTTCTGATTTCAGTCAATTTTATCATTCTCCAAATTGGAACTTGAAGTTTCATTTTAACCTTCGTACAAATCGTTTATTTTCAAAATATTTTCAATCATCGGGAATGATGTAAAATGGCAAAGAGATCTGTCTTCAACAATAACAAAATACATTGTTCAACGCAGGTTCTGTCGATAAATAATCAACGATAATAAGATTAAAAAAGCATGATTTAGTTAAATAAGAAAGAGGATAATTGCTAACCATGTTCCTTAGTACTCCGTGATCGCCGCAAATGTCTCCTGTTGCGAAAACGACCGAACTCTGAATTCCCAGCTGAACATAACTTCCGAGTTTGATCGATGCGTGAACTTTCCGACAGACACAAGCGGCCAAAATATGACGTGTTTGAGGCGGAAAAGTCCGTATGTTCTTCGTGATGCGTCTTTTTTACCGTCGACAATTCTTGGAGGATTCTTGCTAAGTTTGCGACAATCCATTCTTGAGCCTTTTCTTCCAGTGCTGCAAAGCGAGACGATCAGGGACAATTCGTACACGCTTCTAAAAAGGTAAAAGCAAAAATATTCTTGGCAGAACGTAACAAATATTAAGTGAAGCATTTCCATCAAAGAAAAGCGTCATTTTCGAAGTAGCAGCAGAAGAATCGCAGCCATTTCTTGACAAGATCGTTCACGAGATCTTCCCAGAAGATAATTTGACAATTTTGGAAGAGCTCTGGCCTGAGCGCATTCTTCGACGGTATTTTGACGACAACTGGTCGCGCGTTGCTGATATGTACAGGTAACAAACGAAGGTCAATGGTGTTGATAACACATTTTACAAGCAAGAACTGCGGTTATGGAAGTGTTGGCGAAAGAAGCGCGTGCTCGACAATGGACCAAGCGAAGCAGTTTTACACCGACTACCTTTTCACGTGCAACCAGCGCTCATTTATGGACGAGCTCGCAACTCGAAACAATCCAAGTACAGTGACTGTCAAAATTTAAAATCTTAAGAAATCTCAGAATTGACGTACAGCGTGTTTTTCGACCTTCCACTTCCTCCAGGAGCTGATTCAAACAAAGGAGAAAATTCGTTCTGCGAGTCGCAAACTTGCCACTGCAGCGGAAACTGGTGGCTCTTTTCGAAGAACATAGATGAGTCGTGTTCGCTTTCAGATTCGCAAGCAAAGATTCAACACTCGTACCAAAACTACTACGCGAATTTCATCCACACTGGAAATCCGAATTCATTCCGCGAAAATTTGAACGAGCAGCTCGACCACGTGCCGATTACAGACTGGTTAAAATTGAGCAGTTGGTTTTACATTGGCAAAGATGGAATCAAACAGGTAAGAAAAAGGTGTTCTTTTTGAGAATCGAACTTACGCGGCTCTCATTTGTAGACCGACTGGAATTTGTCAAATTCAAATTCGCAGCTAAAAGCACGCTGTGATCTTCTAGACTCGTTGGATCGATATTTACAGTTGTAAAAACTTTTAATAAAGCTGTATAAATGTAAATGAATCAAGTTTGTACATAAAATATTTTTTTTATTTATTCACAAAAATGGGCATAGACAATTGAGGAAGATAAGCAAGGAGGAAAATCAGTGATTAGTTTTGAACCAATCAAGAAATTGGCTGATTAAATCGTTTTGATTGAACAAGCGCCTTCCATCTTGCTCTATGTAGCGCATTCCTCTGTATGTTTTCTGATTTGAAGAAGCCCTGATCATCTGTAGCCGGCTTCGAACTCGAGGCGCAAATGAGCTTTCAGACTCTTGAGTAGTTTCAGGCTCTTTTTCTTCTTGTTTTAGGTCTTGTTCTTTGACGTCGTTTGTGTTGACATCAAATAACATTTCTTCCGTGTCTGGAATAATCAGTCTGGTAAAAGTTTTCTTTTTGCATTTCGTGTCTAGCGGCAGTGTCCATTGGCACCGACCCTAAATAAGCGTTGTTATTACATGCTTTCTAATTAATAATTAACAAATTATGGAATTCTGAATTTTATGCTCTAATCCGGTTTTCCAGCCGCCTCCGCATTATTTAATAACCGGTTAGAATTATTTGCGTAGGCGTAAAAATCATAAGAAAAATCTAATTTTACGCCTACGCAAAATTTTCAAACCGGTAAGAAAATTATTTGGTTGAAAATTTTTTAATCTATTTTAGATAAAATAAATTCTGGATTTACCTTAACACAAAAGCAGCGATTTATAATGTTGAGCTGGTTCCTGCACGGCAGTCTGCATTTGGCTTTGTGACTTTTATCTTGATCACATTTCCAAAACTTGGCTTCATTTAAAGCTCTACAGTCGCTGAACGTATCATCTTCTGTTGTTTCAGCTATTTCAATAACATCGTCGTTTACTATTTCAGCATTTTCTTCTTTTTCTGTTTCTGATTTTGAAGAGTTTGTCGTTGAGATTTGAGAAGTTGTCGTTAAATTTTCGCCAGCGCATGACTTTTCCTCCTGTTCGACGACCCATTTGCAGCCAGTGAAAAATTTGAGCGGGCCGCTCATCGTATAGCACGAGCATTTCTGCTTCCGAGCGAGGTCGTTGTTGCTCGAGCATCTTGCTTCACAGTTCAGCTCGTCTCTTGTTTCTGAGCAGTTCCATTTTGGGCAATCTTGTCCAGTTTCGCAAACGATTGGTTCTGGCATTTGACATTCCTTTTTGTAAAGTTAAAATTTTTTTTCAAGAAAATTAAGCTACCTCAATTTTGATGTTTAATGATTTTTTCGGGACAAAACCTCCTTTTACTTCTGTACAGTCGAATAACACTGAATATTAAAAATAACTCTCAAGAAATTTCTCATCTTCATAATATTTCTCTTTTTTATTAAAATTTACCTTGAGCGATAAGAAACCCTTTCATTGCTTTTTGATTTTTTTTCTGTACTGGTATAGTAGATTTATTCGTAGGAGACCTTTTTATCAATGAGCAGTTCTGCAAAGGAGCGCTCTCGCGCCACCAGAGTGTTCACGAAAGTTATGAAAATTGTCAAGCGCGTAGATACCCTTAGTCCAAGAAGTTGGGTAACTTTCTTAGAAACTATCAAAAAGTTTGTTATCGTTTTTTTAAGTTAAAAAATTCTTGATCTCTAACTTTTTTTATTAAAATATTTTTTTATAATTTTTGAATAAATCCTATTTTTTATCACAGATATGTTTTTTCATTTTTATGAATTTAATTTTTTTTATTCAAATTATTTGACTTTTACTAGGATTTTGAAAGTCAACGTGCGTTCAAAAACGGTATCGTCTCGATTAAAGTTTCATCCGTGTTTTGCAGACATGAAGCTATCTTTCCGGCTTTACATTTTATTTAATTTATCAGCAAAAAACATCCGACTGAGCATCGTTTTCGAGGACTTGTGGGAGGCGCGCGTGGACACGCAATCCAAGTGCTGCTTCGTGGAAAGATTAGACGGACACGACTTGCTGTGCCACGGATGGAAGAGGCCCGGGTCGATCGCTCGCACTATTTTCACCTCCTTGCGCACCAGATCTTCGAACAGCGCCGTGTCCTCGCCGCCCCAGCCGAAGAGAAATTTGTCAAAACCGCCGCTTTTGTCAAACGTTGATTTTTGCATAGCTGCCATGCCAAATGAGAAGGAACGCCAGAATCCGTTTTGTTCAGTTTTTTCGGTTGAATTGCTGGTTTCGTATTGAGAAAAGAAAACTGGGAAATATGCATTGTCTGAAAAATCTTATGCAAAATTCATTTGACAAATTTTGAAGAAAAAATGAATTTTACAGCCGCCTACGCATTCTGTTATTCGTGTAGGTGTGTATCTGATCCTGCTTTTTACGCCTACGCATGTTTTAAACCGGTTCGAAAATAGTGCGTAGACGGATTCGAAATCGAGATTAAATCTTTTTTATTTATTTAAAAATATTTATAAAAAATATTATAAATATATATTAAAATTTTTTTTTTGTTTTTTTTTACCTTTTGATAAAAATCTTATTCTTCTAACAGAATCGCTCTGTAGCACAAGATCAACGTCGCAAATGAAAAACGAGTTTTCAAGCTTCAAAAGCTTGATTCCATGATTCAAGCAGCGGCCACGCGCAAACGGCTCGCCACATTCAATGACAGAAACGCGTCTTGGTCCAAGAGAATCTAGTTCAAAGTCGCGCAGAGTATTTCTGATTTTTGAAACTTCTTTTGAATTCCCGCCAACCGCGATTATCAGATTTAAATGTTTGTCGTTTTCAACCAGCTTTCTCCAGTTTTCGAGAAATCGCATTAAATTATCTTCTCTCCCGCTTACTGGTGTAATAAACGTTATCGGCTGGTGATAATTGACATCAATAATCTTCGCAATTGGAAATGCTGTCTTCCGCCTCAAAATTACGTGACTTCCTTTTGACGTTGCTTGAAGAAGCATTTTTCCAGCGCTAAAAATGCTGAGTTGGAATTTCCGTTCAATAAGTTTTTTTAATCCTGGTTTAGAAAGCCGGATCAAATTCGAACGAATTTCATGGATTTTACGTAACGCAAAACTGTAATCTGATTATACGCTTATCAGAAAAATTTCTCGAGATTCAAAGTTCAAAAGCAATTTTTAGAAATTATCAAACTTTCCGCGAAAAAGGGTCATATTTGTAATTTTAGGTTTTTGAAATTTTCCTAAAATCACTTTTTAATGACCCGGTTTACCTTGACGAGCAAAATGCGAGCGAACGTTCTCCAGATTTAACTCGATTTTGCGAAAGTGCTTTTCGAAAATCGAGAATTTCATTTTTTTCATCTTTGTTGATCGCCGTTCTTGGTTTACCTTCCGCGCTAAAAGTTATATATATTTTAATCACTACAAAGGTGCAAAATTGTAACCTTGTGTATTTGCTGACAGAAATAATCGTGTTCCATTTGCATTTGTTCATAAGCGCGATCGTGTCTGTTGTAGAAACGCTAAACACGTTCTTTTTCAGCTTTTAAATAGATCGCAAAATGTAAATATTTAATAAATTTAAAAAAATAATAAATTAAAAAAAAATGATAAATAAAAAAAAATGATAAATAAAAAATTTTTTTAAAAAACATCTAAATTTCAAAAATTGTCGAAATTCTAGACAAGTTTAATTTCTTAAAAAAAATTTTGCAAAAATAAAAAAAAACAAGTCACAAACTCTTTCTAAGTCTCAAGTTGCGATCCAAAACGAGAATTTGAGGAGTTCAATTTTCTTCTCGAGTGCCAGGATTTTCGTTTTCTGCACGTTGAGCCGGATTTGGTACTGGATCTCGGGCAACTTATATTTTAAAAGGAAAGGCTGTTTCTCAGACGAACTCAAAAATAGATCAGCTTACTTTTACAGAATGCATCGTGAGCGACTTCAACAGAATTGTTTTTGACAATTCTTCTTTTGGATTTGATATTGGCTTGACAGAGTTGCTATTTCAAAAATAAACTTGATGCTAGAATGTCTCTTTTATCGTCAAGTTTAGTGTCTAAATACGATTTTGATGTTTTTTTCGCATGTTTAATTGAACATGTGTTTTGCAACTCGTTCCTCGGAGCCGCTTTCGACATTTCGTCTCGTTTTTGACCAGTTTTGGAAAAACAGCGTTTGCAAATCTTTCGAATTCGTGCAGCTGATCGCCAAGTGCTTCCAAACGCAGCGTCCAATTTCGACGTCTTCATGTTCAGTTAAAAGTTCTTTCGTGCAAGTCGACAAAAACGGTCTGATTTTTCTTATCAGCTCGTTTGAAAAAAGCACGCCAGGTCCGCCCATGCAATAGACCATCGAGTCGGCGACGTAGTCCAGCGCGTTCCGCCCAAATCCTTTCCGCTAGTCTACAAAGCGGACAAAATATGGGTCTGGGCACGTGATAAGGCCGCTTATCAATTATCCCATTTAAAAAATACGAGCGGGGATGGCAAGTTAGAAACACCAAGTCCAAAGATATGGCCAACCTTGCCGCTGGAAAAACAGGACAAGGTTTAGCCGCATATAAATATGGGTGAAATTTAAATAAATGTTTACTTGCCCATACACGTTGGGAAGTTAACCGATGATTATTTGAACTTTGCTAAAATCGCTCAATTTTTTTTTCT
>Ga0115008_10004666_pt1 | contig 11377 bp, 7 predicted proteins | sample FraStrMetagenome_FD_87164 | JGI IMG/M metagenome (GOLD analysis project Ga0115008, IMG submission 87164) | Marine eukaryotic phytoplankton communities from Arctic Ocean - Fram Strait ARC3M Metagenome | ecosystem: Environmental > Aquatic > Marine > Oceanic | place: Fram Strait | collected 2012-06-18
AAACAGTGACTCTTGATTTTTCCGAGTCGTTTGTGAATTCGGGGCATTATCGAGTTGATTCGTTTTACGTTAACGATACACAATTTGTTGAAAATGGATGCTTGATGGACTTCTGGGAAATTTTGGATTTGCGATAGGCTGATGGAACAAAATAAAATATTTAATCGTACATTTTTAGCGAAAACTATTATTTTAAACTCTAATTAAAGACACAAAAGCGATCGAAACAACCATTGGTGCGATATCTAAAAGTAACAGCATGGTGATGAATATAAAACGCAAAGATAGAATACATTCAAAACGGTCAATTAAGTCATTTTTTGCAAATATTGCACAACGACAGCTCATCCGCTCAATCTACAGTTTCTGTTCTGATGCTCCTCTTTATTTTCTTCCTTTTCAAAAAATAAGAATTCAACAGCAACAAGCTGTTAGTAATAGCCTGTTACCTTCTTTTTATAATTTTTGCAATAAAATGAAACCATGGAAGAGAATGAAAATTTATTATTTTGTAATTGAACATGAAAATTCGAAAATTAGTGCGGTATTTATAAGAATTAATCAAAAGGGCCATTCCCAAAATTCTTCATATACCGATGAAATCAACGATTCTGGTAGTTTTTTCAACTGTTCTCCATACATGGAGAACTCTTTGCCCACTAGGCGGATTTTAACATTTGAATTTGGCGCTGTTTTAAATTAACTACCAGAGGAATTATCATGATCGGTAATAAGCTTTGTCAATCAATATGCTAGAGTAAACGAGTCAGGCTCATTAAAACTTGTGGGCGAGGTTTGTTAATGACTGCGCTGACAGTTCCCACAGAATGTAAAATTTTTCGATGATAATCATTTAATAAGCTAGAAAAGAAACAGAACAATGAGCGCAGGCGAAACCAGAGTTAATGAATCGGAGTGTGCAGCAGAAAATGAACTTTTTACGATTTCCTGCGACCAAGAAGAGAATGAAGGTGAACACAATTTCCAAATTACGATCAATATCGCGTGCGTGAAAGAAAAATATCCAATTGTGCAGGGAATTGCTGATTTTGTAAACAAATACAATACCACAAGAATTGGTCAAGAGAGGAAATTGTTCAAAGGAAAAATACTAATTAATGCGCTTGTTTTTTTCTTAAACGTTCAAACTTTAGTAACTGAAATCTTTTTTGACCAGAATAAGTGAAACATGCAATTTCGACGAATCGACTGGAATTGCATCCTTCGATTTTACGGATATCAGCTGTCTGGATGTGAATTATATTAACGACACGGAGATTGAGTACGTCGCCACATTTCAAAAACAGATTCCTGAGGAACTCGTGGAGACGCATAATTTGAATCCAGTTCTGATTTCCTATTCGATGAGCTGTGTAGGAAGGTTTTATGATATCATTACAAATAATAAAAGGCGCAAAGATATTAGTCATATCTCGCAAGAATGAGAGCTTTAATAAACCACGAAAGGGCCAAGATTTACTGACATAATTGTGGAAGACGGAATTCCAGTCCAAGCGGTTGAGACTGAGACTGAAGCTCCACTTGTAATCGCAGTTGTCCCTCGTAAGTTAAAAAAGACAAGATATAACCGTTATCTTAAATAAAGCTCAACCACCGTCGATAGGCGCTATTCCAGACGGCGGACTTCAATCAGGGAAAACAGTTGAGCTTGATTTTAGCGAGTCGTTTGTGAATTTTGGGCAATATCGAGTTGATTCGTGTGACGTTAACGATTCAAAATTTGTTGAAAATGGATGCTTGATGGACTTCTGGGAAATTTTTGGATTTGCGATAGGTTGAAGGGACACGATACAAAAAATCATTCATTTTTACCTGATTCAATTATTTTCGACCCTTAATAAAGATACGAATTCGATTAAAACAACCATTGGTGCGATGGTTTCGACAAACAGCAATGTGATGAAAGTAAAATGCTCAGGTTTATTATCAAAATTTTATTATGCTAAAATACATAAAAAAATCGACAATAAAAAATGTGATATTTAGTTATTTTCTGCAAATCTTGCAAAGATGAAGATTCAAACTGTCAAAATGGACGTGGAAACAAAGAAATCATTGCCGACGAAAGCACAAGAAGCTCGAGAAATGAAATTAACGATAATTTTTCTGTTTTTCAAGAAATTCCTGTTTCAATGCCTGATAATCCAGTCACGATTTCAATGGATGGAGTTGAATTTGTAAGCTTTTTATTTATATTTCTCAATTAAAAAAAATCTATTTAAGATTGTCGATAAGGCACAAGTTGTAGGAACAGCACTCGAAGATCGAATTGTCAGTTCATCGGCTCAATCTACAGTTTCTCTACTGATGCTCCTCTTGATTTTCTTCCTTTTCAAAAAATAAGAAATCAAGAGCTTGAAGCTAGAAGCTTCATTTTGTCATCTTTTCACAATAAAATGAAATCATGGAAGAGAATGAAAATTTTATTATTTTTATAAATGAACATGAAAAGAGTGATCCAAGCTTTTGTCCATCAGAGATGAAAATGACGACATTCCATTTATCAGATTATCAATTCTAGCTTGCAAAAAAGGGTCCATTGCGATCATTTTTGTGACTCTGTCTTCAAAAGAAAAATCTCTGATCGGTAATTCGTGCGAAAAAGCGATGAAGAAGAAGATCATTTTCATGATTGAGATAAAAATTAGAAATTAATTCGTCTTTTATAAGAATTTATTAAAAGGGTCTACAAATTGTAGTCGCCTTATTCGATTTATAGTCAGCTTTGTCAATCAATATACCAGTGTAAACGTCAATCTAGTAAGGAGCTCATTTTTAATGGATGTTTAAAATGATGATTTCGGCAAAATATTAATTCTGTGATTTTGTTAAGAGATTTTCATATTTTGCTGAAGCATTTTTTCATCCTTTGATAAAAATGTTAGTTCCTTATTCAGCCCGCGGGCCAGCCTAACTCCGTATTGCACCCAAGCCAAGCCCTTTTCCAAAAACTCAAAAAACTAGAATGTGAAAAATTGAAATTCACTATGAAGTCCCTTATCTACACATTTGTCGCAAACAATTTGAAATTTTTCAGAAAAGCAGCGAGACGCATGATTTATTTTTCCATTTTTAAAACATGTGTTCTTTTGATATTTTTGAATTTTTACAATTCTCATTCGAAGAGTGAGAAAACTGTAAAAATGAAGAATTTGAAAATATTGAAAAATTTGGAGAGAAACGAAACTGCGATTCAACTTTTTCATAGGTAAAAAACTTAGAATGCCTAGCTCAGCTTGTAATTATAAAAAGATTTGAGCGCAGCTACCCTTTTAATAGTCTGAGGAGCTAAGCATGAAGCCTTAACTAAGCTACTGCTGTTAATTTCACGAGAGTCAACTGAGCTTTTTATTTCCAGCAGAGCAAGCTGAGCTCGAATAATTCGCTCAGATATCTTTAAAAACGAAAATCGGATAGCTGAGCTCCAATTTTATACTCAAAAAATAAATACCACAGCAAATAACATTTTTATTAAGTTCTTCACTCGACACTATTTATCAAAAAGCCAATGTCCGTATTCGAGTTTCAGAAGACTACTGAATGCTTTTTCGAAAAATCTCTGTAAATAAAAATGGCGATTAAATGCTTTCGATATTTATTTCTTTCTCTTTCTGGTCTCTAAAATCCAAAAGAAATGTTAGCGTCGCAATAATAATAAAAGCACCGGAACCGATCAGCGCGCCGGAAATTATCATTTTTTCACGACGTTTTGCATCAGGGACGAAAATAATTGTTATCAATCCAGCGAGGATGAATAAAATTGCGTTCAGAAGAAGAAAGGTCGTGCTTTTTGTCAGCTGAGCAAGATTTGATATTAATTTGCAAGTTGAGCCCGCTGAGCTGAGCTGAGATGAAAATTTCTCAGTTCTGTATAAATTTGAGCTGAGCTGGCTAGCTCAATTCGCTCAACTCTATCAGCTCTCTTTTTTTATCGTGTTACAATTTAGCCTGAAGCAGTCAAGACTCAACTCAACTTATTTTAAACTAGCTGAGCCAAAATATCAATTAAATCCTTTCCTGAATTCCCTGAAAATATGACCTGTAGCGCTTCCAATCAACATCTTTCAGAATAAACTTGCTCTTTCCAAATTTTCTTTTTCGGCCATTTCTCAAAAAAGCAGAAGTAAATCCAACTGGCATAGTTCAAAAAGGCTGATCAAGCAAATGTCCGAGAAGTGAGCGAAAAATCCGACGTCATAAATATTTTATCACACTCGAGGGAAACAGATGGAAAATTGGACGAAAAGAGAAATTATTGGCCTTTGTGCAATTTTCTTAACTAACTTTATAAATCAAAGGGACAGTTATCAATTTTAATTACAGTATGAAATTTCTTATTTTTCTGGAAGAGTAAAAGTTCAGATATATTTAACCTTAGCCCGCTAAATGCTCAAGCTGCAAAAATTTTTGCTTAAACGGATCACAGATCGTTCACGTGGTCACAGAATGGGCGAACATGGTTAACACAGTTTTGAGTAAGTTTTGAAATTTTAGGAAACATTCGACACACAATCTATTGCCAGCCACGCAACTCAGCGAACAATTGTCGATGAACCAAAAATACGTCAAGTAAAAACTGAAAAAAAAAACATCGAAAAGAAAGGGCAAAACTCAAGACTGGCGTCAAGTCCTGAATTGTTGCTTGTTTTGCGTTTTATTTAAATAAATGAATAAAAAATTTCAAACGTTTATTATTGTTTGTTATTCCCTTTTTGTTTGTATACTTTTCATTCTTTTGGATATGTAATGAAGCCGGCCGATAAGTTCTGAAGAGCTCCGTATCTACAAACAACAGTTGTGCTTGAAAAAATACGAAAATTCCAATTCCATTATTTATCATCGTAAATCCTGATCCCTCCTTTGTTTCTTTTTTACTCGGACACTCTTCTCAAATTTTAAAGACTCGTAAAAGAGCATTGTTTGAAATGAAAAGGCAACAGAGCAAAACTTGCGGATTAAACATTTGCTGATCAAAAAAAGGGTCAATTGAGAGAGCAGTAAAAGCAAAAGAGGAAAGCAAAGAGAAGATTATTGCCCGAGGGCTTTTGCAGCTCTACTGAACTCAACCTAAAAAAATCACCGGTCCGAGCAAGTTTTAACACAGTTTTTGCAAAAAGAAAAGTCAACTTGACGATTCAGCAAGAGAAAAAAATCATGAAAAATTGATAAAATAAAATAATGTAAATATGTAAATAAAGTATAAAAATCGTATCATAAAAAAATTATTTCAATTAATAAAATATGGCGATGGAAAATCAACATTTTAATTCAGAACAATGGTCACCAAGGACGAAAATTCCAACAATAGCTCGATGACTGGAAGCTCAGAGAAAATACCGCTTATTAATGCTGCTCAAAATGAGAAAAGTAAAGTCATGAAGATAAGTCCAGAAGAGATATCGAGAAAAACCTCCCAAGCAAGCTACACTAATGAGGCAAGAATTGTCAAAAGGCCGCAGGAGGTTCAATCTGAGCAGTTTCAATCTGATGGAAGGGATGTCATTGGAAAACATGCGATGGTTCTTGCGCCAAAAGGAAGGAAAAATAAAGCAAGGAACAGTTTTTAAATAATTTCATAGTGCTTTTTGCAAGATTAATGAGGTGAAAAGCCTTTCTATAATAGGATAATTAGAAAAAGCGGACTATTAAAATCTAACCACATTTTCTCTTTATGATTTAATCCATTTAAAACTTCAAGAAGTCGTCGCAGAACTGACCGTCAAGAAACACAGCGCCAAAGTTATACAAAAAAAGTACTCGGATTCGTCGAAAAATACGGCCGGACTCATGAGTTTAACGGCGAAAAATTCTACAATTTTGGAATGTTACGTTTTGGTATGGGAAAAGATTACATCCGTCCTTGCAATTTCGTATTTGTGAAAAACGAGCTTGATTTGACCCCTGAGCTGCATTATGATTATCTCATGAAGTCAAACCCAAATGTGCCAGGAATGATTCTTTCTGTTCACGGAACTGGAATCAGCGAAAGTCTTGATGGCGGTTATGCAGCTTCTTTGGTTGTCAAAGAGCAGATCTACAAGGCTGCAGAAAGTACCGGCTCGTGGATTACCACTTCTGGGATGAACGATCCGCTAAACAATCTCATTGGCAGTGCTCGTTTCGAGGTCGGGCGACAAACAGGAGACAAAGTTCCAATAATTGGATTCCCTTTTTGGGAAGCTATAAAAGAAAAAAACGCGATGAAAGTTCATAAAAGTTCAGAAGCTGAATTGCAAAACAACAAAGAAATAATCATTTCTTCCCAAACAAACAGTCTCGACAAGAATCACTCGCAATTTCTTATTTTTGAAGGAAAGTCGAATCCCAAAAATCCGCAGCTCAATAATTTCCGATTTCATGTTGAGATGAAATTCAAAGACGAAGGAGACGGAATCCCCGTCGCGAACATTCTCGTCTCCGGCGATCTAAATTCACTTAAATCAATCATCCTCAGGCTGCACGAAGATACTCCTGTGATCGTCTTCCGCGGTGCCGGAGGAGCTGCAGATGTTCTGGCAAATTCGCTTGAATTTCTGGCTGTAAAAGCGAGTGAAATAAAATACTCGAATTACTCCACAGACACTAGCTTTGATTCCGACTCGATGACAGAAACACTCATAGACGGGAAAATCCCAGACGCTTGTGACAGGTTAAATGAACGAATTTATCAATCAATGACGACGCTCGAAATGATGGAAATTCTGAAAAAAACATGCGTCAAACGAAGAAGCGCTGTGGAAGTAAAAAAATGGATCGAAGATATCAAGAAGATTTTTCTGATGAGAAAACACATCACGATTTACAATCTGAAGCAGAAAAAAAAGCTCTCACATGTTTTGATGGAAAACGTTCTCAAAGATGATTCTGTCAGGCAGTTATTTGTTGCAATGCAGATGAATCTCACATCAGTTGTGAAAGATCAGCTTTCAAAAATCAACATAAAAGGTTATCAAGCTCTTTTCACAACTTCAAAAGCGCATGAAATGTTCTTTGGCGCTATTGCAGACAACAACATTGCTTTTGTCTCCATCTTTCTAGAGCAAGGCATCGAGTTATCAATGTCAGAAGAAATGGATGGTAAAATCGTGAAATTCTTTAATGACACTCGTGAGAAACTTCCTCAGCTTTTCAACCAAATTAAGAAACATGAAGATAAAAAACGAAAAGAAGAGCTTCTGAGTCCAAGAAAAAATTTTCTTGGTAAAAAAAAACTAAAAGAACTGGAAAAACTTGTGTCAACGGAGTTTTCTGTATTTGATTTGATTTCTGGTCTGCGCCATCTGAAAAAGAGTTATATAAGCAATTACGGTGTTTACATCGATGACCAAGATCCGATGATTCGCGGGCGGCTGCATCCAGTCAAAGCTCTCTTTTTATGGTCCTTGGCGACCGAGAACTTTGAAATGGCTGAGATATTCTGGCGCGAGAGCCAAGGCGACTCTCTTGTTTTGGCGCTGGTTGGAGCTGCTGCTTGCGATTTTATCTCAAAACTGTCAAAAACATACGATACAAAGAACGTTATTGCAACTCACAAAAAGAAATTCACTGATTTAGCCATTGGTCTTCTATCAGATAGCATAAAGATTGATAATGAAAATACGAGAAAGTTTTTGACGCAGATTCATCCCGAATATGGTCAACTTACTCCTTTAGAAATTGCTGTAAACGGCAACGTTATCGCTTTTGTTGCGCACAGTTTCGTACAAAACGAGCTCGACACTATCTGGCTCGGACGGATCTCAAAGCTGGCGTTCGAATCTGGACGTAATCGCGAGTGGGTTTACTATTCTTCTCTTTTGATTCCATTTTGCGCACCGTTATGGCTCAAATTCGACACAGTTAAACAGACAGCTTCGTATTTGACGAAACTAAGATGCTTCTTTAACGCGCCAAGGACAGTTTATGTTTACAATTTCATCTTGTACACGATTTATCAAGGACTTTTTGGCTTCGTTCTGACAATGCAGTTCTGCACGAGACCAGTTTTTGCGGAATGGGTTCTTCTTGGGTGGACGATAACGCTCGTTTTGGAAGAATTCAGGCAAATGAAAAGCTCAGGAAAGGATTCGAAAATCATAAATAAAATAGGAAGATCATTTATGCTCTTCTATGATATCAGTTGTCAATCTTTTTAAAAAAGATGGAAGCACTTTTTGGAACAAACTTCACCACTGGATGCAAGACGAGTGGAATATCATGGACATGATTGGATTTATCGTTCTAGCTATTGGTGTCATCTTAAAGCTCACTACCGATCCGGGAAACGACGCTTGCACTCTTTTTTCTGGAGGTCCTGAAGAATGCTGTCCTCTTCAGATGTCACCCGAATTTCAAACTTCACAAATTTTATACACAATCTCTTTCATTGTTTTGATGATCCGAATGATGAATTTCTACATCGTGACAAATGTTATGGGCCCGAATATCATCATCATCTGGCACATGATCAAGGACATGTATTTCTTCTTGATCATGTTTGGTATTCTTATCTACGCTTATGGAGCTTCAATACAAGGATTGCTTTATCCAAACGAATTTAGAGTTTTGGAGGTCTTCGATGGCGTTTTCCGCCGACCACTTCTGACAGTTCTTGGAGAAACGTTTATGAAAGAAGTTCAAGCTTGGGGCTTCGAGGGCCTTGCTGATCCAAAAAACTCGCCTACTGACTCTGACCCAGGTGCATACTGTACAAATGCAACAACTAAAAGCGGGCTGCTGCAAAATATGGCCGACTATTCAACCTTGTCGATGAGGTGTCCACAAGAAAACTGGTTTATCAAGGCATTGTCCTTATTCTACATGATGACAGCGAACATCATTCTTTTGAATCTTCTGATCGCCATGTTTACGCATAGCTTTGATGTGGTAAAAAGCAACCGTTCAGGAGACATGGACCTCTGGAATTCAAAACGCTACGCTTTGATTAAAGAATACTACCGTCGTCCAGCACTTGTTCCTCCTTTTTATGTCTTCAGATTTATCGCGAAAATGTTTGAGTACCTTCTACTCCTTGTTTGCAGCAGCCACACGCAGCTCAGAAACAGATCAAGAGAGATCCATAGAAAACTTAATGAGACGAAACGACCCATGAGGAGAAATCTCACAAATACACTGAAACCAATTCATCATCATATTTCGTTAGTTAGCCATAATGAACAACAAGGATCTTATAAAAAGCAACCGAAAATAATTCTCAACCCCATGAGACACTCGCAGGAGGTGACAATTGAGGAGCTGGAAGCACATTTTCATATCGTGAGTGCAAGTTATGTCTCTCGATACAAAAAGAAAATACAAGAGCAGACTTCTATTGAAGAAAAACTTTATGATTCAAGCGATGAGGAGGATGAAATTCAACGAAAACTTGATCACATGGATGAACACATGAAAAAAATGCTCAAGATCATTTCTGATAGGCTTTCAAAAGTGCAAAAAAAGATAGAAAGAAATTCTGTAAAACAAGATTATCACCCAGAATTTCAAGAAAAGCGAAAAGTTATTGGAGATTTCATACGGGAAAAACACCAGAAAGACAGAGGAAATATTGGAAATTCTGAAAGAGAAAAACTTCCGAAAGTTCTCAACAAATTTAACATTCCTGACAATATCCTGACGAGAGGCAATCAAGCAAGCTCAGAATCCGAAGAAGACTTGCTCGATGAAATTCAAGGTTTTCAAAAGACAAAACTAAGAAGAGTCCCTTCGATCGAGCACAGCAATATTGAACAAGTACAGCAGGAGTACAGTGAAGCAGGAGATCATCTCGGATTGGTTAGACAGTCCACGCTATTTGAAGATGAAGAAGCAGATACACTTGAAAGTTTGGATTCATATTTAGTCGAGTCCGAATCTGATGAGGAAATAAATATTGCCAACTCGCCAGAAACATCTGTCGATGGCTCTTTGCCTTCTCAAAAATCCTTTTCACATTCGAAAGAGCAGTCTCCAGAACTCATCGAGAAAAAGTCATTTGCGAAGAAAAACCTTGCAAAGAAAATTGATGTTATTTCACAAAAGAAAAAATTCACTGCTGTTAAAAAATCATCAAATTTTGTACCTTCTCTTTCCCTGAAAAAGAAAAACGACAGTGCAAAGAGCAAATCTGCAAAGCCTGCACCACCTCCTCCTCCACCGCTAATGCTCTTAGGTCCGCATCCGCCTCCTCCTCCAGGACCTTGTCCAGGTCTTGCGCCGCCAGCTGTGCCAAAAGCACCTAATGCCGCTCCTGCTGCGCCAGTTTGCAATCTTTTGCCGCCAATGCCAAAAACCGGATTTCTTTCGAAATTCGGCGCTCCAAAAGCTCCACCGATGCCGGATTGGATGAAGAAAGGAGTTAATATGATTAGTCCTCTCGGCAGAAAATCACCGCCGAGCAAGTCTCCGACAAAATCGAAAAGTCCAGTCAAGGCAAAACCGGAAACGCAACGAAAAGTTGCCATACTTTCGCCGCCATATGTTCCAGAAAAGCCGTTTCCGTTTGAAAGTGTTATGCAAGTCATCGATAATAAAAGAAGGTAAAATTATTTTTCCAAAACGTTAGAACTTTTAATTTTAGGCGCTGGAAATTATCAAGATCTCCAAAATATGGCAACTCTCAATCAGCTCCCCGCCGAGCGCTTATCAGCAACGATCAGATCTCCTGGGACGCTTTCTTCCCTGACTATTCTCCTGTCACCCTCAATCTTACTGCAAAAACCCAATTACGCAACCCTTGCGGAAGAACTGGAATTGCTGGCTGCGGATTTTTGGAAAATCTTGGGGAGAATCGTAAGTATGTTTTTGTGATCAGAGATGAAGATCAAATTTTGCTGGATAAAAATGAGAAAAGCTTGCCGGCTGAAATGATCGAGAACGGACGAATTTCGAAGTTTTTGAAAAGAAAAGGACTCAACAACCAGGAGCTGCAATTTGGAATCATTGACTCCGAATGGAATACAGGTTAATTAAATATAAACAACAACAACTTTATTTAACTGACACAATAGATAATGCTTGGGTGGAACTAACTGTTGTATATATTTTCACTGACCTGTCGAAACTCCTTGGCTGGGAAATAATTGGACTGAGTCCATGTACGATCAGAGAAAATTTAGAAGAATACTTCAAGAAGCATTGACATTAAAATCTGTGACTCGAACAAATAAAATTTAAAGCGAATCCATTTAACGATAAAAATATTATTTTTCGAAAAAATGGAAATCTCTTGAAAAGAGATTTGCAACGCGAAGTCTTTGGAGTCTTTCGTGTGCTTCCTCCCGAGAGTAAATTTAAGATCATTATTTTTCTCGAATATAATTAATTTTCTTTAAAAGTATAAACTACAATTTAGCTTTAAAAGTGCTAGAAAAATGATAAA
>Ga0115008_10004668_pt1 | contig 11376 bp, 13 predicted proteins | sample FraStrMetagenome_FD_87164 | JGI IMG/M metagenome (GOLD analysis project Ga0115008, IMG submission 87164) | Marine eukaryotic phytoplankton communities from Arctic Ocean - Fram Strait ARC3M Metagenome | ecosystem: Environmental > Aquatic > Marine > Oceanic | place: Fram Strait | collected...
GCATCAACATCAGAACTGGATATACGCCACGTGCCGATTTATAGTGAATGGAAGTTGTGGGTTAATAATACTTTGTCAAAAAATAGAGCATCTCAAGATGAAATCGCCGAAAAATCTAGAACACTGGTAAAAATAAAAGACTATAAAGATATTCTCACCAAATCTATTAAAGCCCGTACTTTTGATAGAGATGAATATTGGGCGAAGCTGCCTGATGCCAGAGTTTGTACCGGTTGTTCCCCAGCCAACAGATGCAACTCGTGTAAACACACCCATTGGATAAAATTATTACAGGGAGAACTAGATGATTTAGAAACAATTATAGTAAGATTTGATATTTATTCAACTTTAGCTGGTATAAATTCTAATACAGGAGAAACAACACCTTTATTTTATCAGAAAGAAAATTTTAAAAAATCACACACAGCTTGGTTCCGAGCGTGCAAGGGTGGAAAAAACATGACAAGCGGAGAAAAAAAGCGGTTGAACAAGATGGTCAGAGACATTGTTAACCGTGATTATAGAGATATATTTATACCTCATCCTAGTGATGAAGATTCAATTGAAAAATACAAAAAAATGCTCAACTCAGAATGTATTCATCATGGCCTAAAAAAAAAAGTAATAATTCTGGGTCTAGGTGAATCAGGCAAGAGCGAGCTTATCCGATTTATAAATGATCTTGGCAATGAGGACATCTATACGACGACTTATCCGGTTAATCTGTATTCCCCTGCTCCTCCTGTTCCTCATGTTTCCCCCACGTCTTCCGGCGGGGAGGAGAAGCCGTCGGGGGTGGTTTCGCATTTGTCATTAGCTGAAAAAGAACAGAGGAAGAAAAGGAAGAGAGAGAGAAAGAGTTGGACGAGAAATCTTAACTCCGTCACCACGCTCCCAATACTGTTGGAGTTGATCAACAAAAACGACGAGTTAATCAGCCAAAACGACGGGTCACGGGCAGAAGCCGATGAGTTGGGTATTTTGTTTGGTCGACATGAACAATTGATGGAAAAAAAGCGTGTTCTTTTGGAAGCTGCTGCTGAAGAGAAACCCGTTGTCTCATTCCAGGAGACGGAGGGTGAAATGAAGAATGGAGGCAAAAGCAAGAATAAAGGCGGAATGAAGAGACAATATAAAAGGACTAGAAAATACCGTATAAAAAATAGATACCATAAAAAAATTAAAAAAACACACAAAAAATAATAAATTCATATTTAAATAATTTATAAATATGAATCAACTTCTATAATAAAAATATATTATATCACACGTTTTAAAATTATATTCCTCTTCTCCTTCATCTATGAATTTCCATGTAATATCTTTATTAATTTTATCTTTCCAATTAAATGGTACTAATCGTGAAAAACTTGCTCCATCAAAGCCATATTCTTTTGTATTACCGGTAATACACGATGTATAATGCTTTTTATTGGAAGATAAAATAATAGCACTATCTAATTTATATTTAATTTTTTTACTATTAACTACGTAGTTATATATATTTTTAAATTCTGTATCTTTTTTTCCTGTTTTTAGTATAAATAATATGTCTGGTATTTTTGATTTTGTTTTTAAATGTCTTTCCATTTTTTCTTTATCTAATATACTAGGTATAAGTGGTTCACTTAAAATAATATTCTCGTCTAAAAAATTCATAATAATATTATAAAATACCAAAGGATTACCATTATTTCCTCTATAAGGAATATTATAACCTTTGCTCCTTAAATCTTCACCTAAAAATAAAAGAAGAGTGTTTGTATCCATTGTTTCGGCAAATCTTTGAGGATCATTTTTCCCCGCCAAACTAGCTTCTATGTATAAATTAAATAATGAAAAATTAAAGTGCATATCTTCATCCATTTTATCATCATTTGGTAATATACCAGTTATCATGGATTTTCTTAAGTATCGGAAAAACTTTCTTCCCTTGTCACTAATAAAAAAATTCATAAAATATACATTAAACCAACAATTTGTACTTATCTGTTTTGGCGCCATAATATTATCAAAATTAATTCTTGAACTCGTTATATTTAAATTTTTAAGCATAGTTTTTTGAACTTCTTCTGCGTCCTCTATAAAATCCTTACATTCATAACCCTTATTTGTTTTTATTTTGACTTCGCCTTCCCCACAAGAAAATAAATCTACTTCAGGTGTAATGTCTTGTAATGTATCTAATATATTATTAATAGATGGACTGAATGATTTTGAAATACTTGGTGATTTATGAACCGAAATACTGGTTTCCCTTCTTATTTCCTTATTTAATTTGGGCGTTTTACTTTTTAATTTAATTGTTTTAACTGGAACTAAATTTTTTATTCTACTCTTGAGAAATTTTGATTTTCTATTCTTTTTTTTCTTCTCACATTTATCTTTTTTTTTATTTCTTATTGTTCCATTTGGACATTTTTTTCTTCTTTTTGTCTTTCGCCTTGTTTTATCCATTATATATTATATACATATATAATTTTTTTAAGAGCATATGTCACAATCATAAACGTGTTCTCTGGATAATATATAAACGTCAAAAAAGACTATTAAATCAAAAGAAAATATAGAATATTCAATGGAAAAACTTCTGGAACATTTTATCATAAACTCTGGTGTTAAAAATTTATTCTAACGTTCACGGCGACATATAGGACAGGTATCGTGTTCCGAATGCCACATTTGTATACATTCTTTATGAAATTTATGTTCGCACCCACTGCTCCCGCTTTCCATTGGGGTGGTTAATTTAGATAAACAGATGGGGCAATCGTCATCGCCATATTTAACGCGATTCCTAGCACCGCTGGCTAAAACACGCATTCTCTCTTCAATGACAGAAGGTTCTTGGTTCGCAACAAAGAAAGGCGTTCTTCTACTTCTAAAAGAAGAAGAACCATCCGCAAAACCTGCTAAACTTTCTTCAATTGTTTCTGGTCGTGGATTACGATTGCCCAATGGTTGCCGTCTAAATAGTGCTTCCAATGACTCGGGTAGTTCTACCCCCATATTTGATAAAATAATAGACACTCCAGCTATAACCGCAACTCCGGTTAAAAATAGGTCCCACTGACCACCTTTCATTTTTCTTGTCATTTTTCTTTTGTTTTTTCTTTTGTTTTTTCTTTTGTTTTTTCTTGTTTTTTCCCCCGCTTTTTGAGATGTATATCCTTTAATTGATAAATGTATGTTCTCGGCAATGTCATGAAGAGTTTTACTTGGTATTTCATCCAAATATTCTTTTGTGATTTTTGTCATATTGGGATGATTTATTTTTAATTGGTTAGACATTTTAAGTATTTCTTCTCTAAATTTTATTTCGTTTTCTGGATCATATATATTAAACAAAATAAAAAATATTTTTTATTTTGTTTTTTTGTGTTTTTTTTTCCTACAAACCTAAAAAAACCAAGACCATCTCCATCAAAACATAAATATTGTATTTACACCTTGAAGAATTTACCAAAAGGACAAATGTCCATGATAACACTCGTGATTTAATATGGTCGCGATTGAACATGTGACAATGTCATATATTGCAATTCTTTGTCCGTTGACTCCCTATTCAATACTTTGTTTCTTTTGGGGAATCTTCCAAATTGTTCAACCGTTTGTTTATGACCGAGAACGTGTGTTTGCATTTGCTCAAGCATTTTCAAATCTTTATCAGCTTGAGTTAATACAGGTTTTACCCCCTGGCATGAACTCACCCGTTACTGACGGAGACAATAAAAGATATCTGCTCCCTTTTTTGGCGTCATAATATGTGTCGCTATGACAGACAACGCATCCATATAACTCACGTTGTTTTCTAAATATTTTTTCACCTTTCTTTTGATATTTAAGTGATTCTGTGTGCATATATGGCATAAAAGCAAACATAAATTCGTAACCTACTAATTGGTGTCTATATAAGTCAAAACCTAATTTTGTGAATATCATTGTTGAAATATCATTTTTATATGCGTCACCCAAACCTCTGTAAATATGTCGTGAAAATTGATCCGTTAAAATAATATACGCAACAAAACTGTCTTTGCTTGCTAACCAACCAAATCCACCTCCATTTCTGCTTCTTTTAACAAATCGCCAAATTTTTCTTTGATTTCCTCGTCATACTCACTGCTTTTCATAAACCATTTATCAAAATCTGCGGACCCGTCTTTTGGGAACCAATAATCCAAGATGTCCTTTGCTCTTGAAATATCCATTGTAAATAATAATATGAAATTATTATTATATACTTTATATATATTTATATTTATATATAATGGTAAAATCGCAAAGCAAAAGAGGTGGAAAATTGCGACGACGCAGAAAAGTTCCACTTTCAGTTATTTTCGGTACTAAGTTGAGTAAAAGAAAAAGGCTGGAAAATGGAAAATAGCAAAACAACGCCAGAAAACCAAAAGGATGTATGAAATAAAAAGAGAGAAAACTCGCAGACAGAGAAAAACACGATGAACGAGGGCGGAATCATCAATTCTAAAATGTAAATAAACTATATGATGAATTCTTGTGTAAATTCATTACAAGAAATCCGAGAAGCATATTGGACATTTCGCCTATAGCTAATTCCCATCATAATTTCATTATTTCATCATTTTATTTGTATAAAAAATAATGACACCATATATCAACTCATGACATGTTTCTGGGACGCATTAAGGTCTTCTTTGTCTTTAGAAGACTATGAATATTCAAAACTGACACCGGTTACAAATCACCCAGAATTGATTAAAATGTTGAAGAAAAAATCAATACGCACTGGATCGATAAGTTGGCAAGATTCAAAGCTTCGGTCACAAGAAATAGACGAACATATTGAGGCAATTAAAGCTTATGATATAACTAAAATTCAAAATGGACATTTAACTTCCACTTGTGATTCGTTTTTATTACTTATTTGTGAGATATTTCATCTTAACATTATTCACAATTTTTCCGGAATCTTAATTAAATATACCTGTCAAAACCCGCGAAAAACGTTAAAATTCAAAAGTAATCGGGGACATTTCACAAAGTCATAATACATCCTTATACTCTATATGGAAAATAGGGATGTTTTGAACGAGAGACAACATATAAAGAATTTTTACCAATGTATATAATGAGTGAAATTATAAATCAGAGTGGATTTATAAAGCTCTGTAAAAAATTATATTTATCATTTTATGGAAGATCACGCATCAAATTAAATGATATTATTTAGATGAAATTATTTAAAAATATCATAAATTTAATAATATACACTAATTAACGTTACAATAAAAAAATACTATTTGAAAAACCTTTACAAATATTTTGATAATCCCTGAATAGTCTTGAATATTTTCCTGTAGATCATATAACACCCTTTCTGTTTTATCTAAAATCATTTGCATAAGCAATGGTAAAATTATAACTCAAGTCGGGCATACAAATTTGAATCAAAAAAAAATAAATATTGTTTATGCGAAAAATATTTAAAAATATAATAAATTTAATAATATACAATGATTAACGTTGGGATAAATGGATTTGGTCGCATTGGAAAATGTGTATTTTTACAACTTTTGGAACTTGATCATATTACAGTAAAGGCAATAAATATACCAGATTTCGATATTGCTTTTTTTGAGCATTATCTAAAAATAGACTCTAACCACCACTATAAGAGAGATTGGACAATTAGTGTTATTTCTGAAAATCAAATCAAAATCAACGACAACGTAATTACTATTTTAAATTCCAGAAATGCTTGTGATTTAGGTTGGAAAGCTTGTGGTATTGAATATTTAATTGACGCGACAGGTGTATATTTGACAACTGAAAAGGCAAAACAACACGATGTTGAAAATTTTATTATGTGTGCTCCTCCGAAGGATGATACACCACAGTTTATGGTCAATGGAAATGAAAAAAAATATAATGGTGAAAAAATTATCAGCAATGCTTCCTGTACTAGCAATAGTATTATCCCTGTTCTCAAATTTTTAAACGATAATTACGGCATTGTCAATGGTAACTTTAATACGATTCACGCGGCAACAGCCTCTCAAAAAACAACAGATACTATTAAAATGAATAAAAGAACTTGTAGGTCAATTTTTAATAATATTATACCTCATACAACTGGCGCATCAAAGTCAATTGGTAAAATCCTACCAGAACTAGAAGGAAAATTAATAGGAGCAGCCGTACGTGTTCCTATTTCAAATGTAAGTTTGATAAATTTAAATATCCGTCTTGAAAAGGAAACAAAATTAGAAAATATATTAACAGAAATGGGAAAAACGGATTATATTCTGATTGAAAAGAAACCGTTTATGGTTAGTTCTGACTTTATGACTACTATTTGTCCTTCTATTATCGATACAAACGGGTCCATGAATTTACATGACAATCAATTTAAAATTATGATTTGGTATGACAACGAATGGTCTTATTCAAATAAAATAATACAATTGTTGGAAATGATGGTAGCGTTTACATGTTAAACGGATGAAGATTTGTACAAATGAAAGTTTTAAAATGTTATTTTGTATTGATGAAATAACTATTATTTTGGGAGTGTCTATTTTTATATTTGGAAATATAAAAAATAATTTTAAAATTATTTTCCCCTTACAAACAAGAAGTTATAATATATAAAAATATTATATATATATATATAAAATGGAAATTCAAAAATATATATATAATTACGATTATAACGCAATTACCACTGCTGTTTATTCGTCCGCATCGGTTTTCGCATTATATCCGATTGTTAAAATATATTTACATCATAATTATGAAAATTTTAATTTATTGCCAAGTCATAAACAATATTATGTAGTGAAAAACCTAATTAAATCAAGTATGTTATTGGGTCTGTGTATAATGGTCATTCCGACAATTGTTGTTCCTGTATACATGAATGGAACATGGTCAAATTATTGGTGTCATAGATTGGGTATTTTGTATACAACAAATGATTACATGGGATTATTGTTGGTTGATAAATTGCCAAAAACAACCCAGGACCACCATAAAATAACCACAATACTTTGCGTGATTAGTTTAGGAATTGATTTTCAAACATCTACTTTGGGTCAAATGTTATTTGTTTATACAATTGCTTGCAAGTTCTTATTTAGTAAATTTCTATTTAGGAGCAAGACTTTTATATAAAGAAAAGCAACTTCAGCTTGTAAGATCACAAGCGCGTAATATTTACTTTGTTTCTTGTCTGGTTAATTGGGGCTGGCATATCCATTGGTGTATTCGAAATTATGATTTATTGTATTTACAACATTTACTGTATTTCCTTTTTTTAACATTTATCATAAAAGATGATATTATTTTATTGGGGTGGTTAAATAAGTAAAATACTCCGTGTGTTCTTATTGTGTAATAAGCGCATCTTTCATTGCTACATCCGTTGATATTATTTTCTTAATATGTTCTATGTTTTTCTCTCTTCTTAATTTGGTTTCACCACCCATCATTGCTCCAACCATCTTATTCCATTCCATATATTGGTCTTCGTGTTCTAAAAAATCAGGATGATGTTTTTCCCATTCTTTTATTTGTAAAATTTGTTGCTTTCCTATGTTTTCAATACCTTTATTGATTTTTTTATGACTTACATCCTTTTCCCATTTATTTTCATCTTTAACATAGAATTGCAATCGCTTTTTATCGGAACAGTGAATGGGTCTCTCCGTTGCTTTTAAATCAGTTAGATTTTTTTGAAAAATATTACTGATTCCTTTGACATAACCATGTTCGTTCGTATATTGCAAGTCTTCCAATGAAATTTTAATATTATTGACAAAATCCGTTAAATTCATCGCGTCCGTACATTTTTTGTTTAAGAAAATGTTTATTGAAACATTATTATTATTATTGTTGTTTCCCAATTTTGGAATCATCTCATTTTGGGATTCAATTAGTTTTTCCAAAATGTTTCCTTGACGAGCGACAGTTTGTGCCATTAGCTTGATAGATTCGGATAATTCGTTGTCTTTTGTATTATTGAGACCTATTATGGTATTGCGACTTTCTTGGGATTTATTCAACAAATGGTCAACCTGGGCATTTAAACATTTTTTCTTATGCCTAGATAAACCGCTGTTAAATTTGTAACTTTTCCCACATATTTCACATTCGTAATTCAACAAAATCTGATTTGAGATTACCATTTTGTTACCATTTTGATGCTTTGTAGTGGAAATGTGTTTTTTCCAATCGTATTTGTTTGTAGTGCGATAGTCACACTTTTGACAATGGAAATTTTTGGCGACTTTTTGCGACATTTTGTTATCTTATATAATGGTAACAAAAAAGTCGCCTAAATACTTTTTATTGTACATATTTAGTGCCTTTTTTTAAGCGATGTAGTGACCACTTAAAAAAAATTTCCATTTTTTTCACTACGCTCTGTAGTAATCGGCAAAACAAAACAACTTCGAAAAAAAAATTTAATTCGTTTTTTGCAATTTTGGACATTTTAAAATGTCCAAAATTGAAAAAACTCAAAAGAATTTTTTTTTACTTGTTTTGCCGTTTTTGCCGATTTGGATGATTTTTCACTGAATTTCATTGAAATTTACAGAGGTCTTAATTTAAGTTTTTAACTAAAATTAAATACGAAGAAACATTTTAAAACTGTGATGTTTGGATTTCATTGTATTTTTAGGAAAAAAACAATGAAATATGAGATCCATGAATGAATCTTTATATATATGAAAAATGCGTATATATTGCCAAAAAACTAGTAGAATAATAAATTATATGGATAAAGTTGTTTTAGATTTTTTAAAGAAATGTAATATTCCTTTAACAGAAGCTAGTGAATTAAATGGTTTAATGATTCCAAGAAATATATTATTAGATCCAGATGTATATAAAAATATACAACCACATATTGTTGAATTGAAAAAAAGATTTAGTTCATCCTCTTTAACAGCTCTACAGAAAGAAGCGTCCTCTTCTCAAAAATGGCCATTGTTAAATTTAGTAAGACAAATATTAAAGGCGTGTGATTATCAAATGAAACCTGTTAGAAAAAGCGCAGGATATACAAAGGAAGGTAAAAAAATATATTGTAGATATTTTTTTATTACGAAATTTAAAACAATTCCTGATAATAATGTTTCTACTAAACAGATTTCTGATCAGTAAAAAAAAATAAAATTATTAAAAGCCCTCGGCGTTAATACCTGGTTTGACAGAACCATTTTTATCGACGTTTTTATACTCTTGTTTCCAAAATTTACCCCATGCTTCTTTTTCTATAACATTTTTTACTTCACACTTAATCTTATTCTCATCTTGTTTTAATTCCGCTTCACTTTCAAATTCTTTATTGCTCGTTTCTTCAACATTTCCGGTATTTATAACACCATCAAAATTTCCAGTCACATCAAGTGGTTCATTTTGAAGAATAGAATTGGGTTGTATGCTAATTTCATTTTCAGTATCTTTTTCAGTATCTTTTTCAGTATCTTTTTCAGTATCTTTTTCAGTATCTTTTTCAGTGTCTTTTTCAGTGTCTTTTTCAGTGTCTTTTTCAGTGTCTTTTTCAGTGTCTTTTGTATCTGTATAATTTGTAAATCCTAGATAAGCCAACGTGGCACCAATCGCGCTAGCACTTACGGCCATTCCAACAGTTTTTGTATCCATATATTTATAATAGTAATGTTTTTCTTTAAGTTTTTATTAAATTTAAGTGAATAAAAGCTTTTCCCAAAAGCTTTTATAAACTATACTTTTTATTGTTATTCGGGCGTGTTGTTTATAGAATCGCGGTCTCTTATAGCCTGTTCATGCCGTTGCTCCCGACGACGTTCAATGAAAAATCGTCTAAACCCCTGTTCGTCAATATCACGTGTTGGATTCCGTGTGGGGCAAACAGGCAGAAACAGCGCAGTATCCAACCATTCCTATTACACATACGCTAACGTGGTTGCTGCCATTGGCGCAAAGATAGCAAAACCCACCATCATTCCATACCCACCTCCTCTATTGTTTCTTCGTGTTTTCCTTTTTTTTTGTGCTTCTATTTTTATTTGAACGTGTGTTTCTTCTACCACCAGAGCTTTTCTCCCTAATTTTACTATACATTTTGCTTGATTGGACACAAATTCTTTTAACCCTTTGTTATCCATCAAAATTTTTCTTTGTTTTTGATTTAGAATCATGTTGTACTTTTCACATTAAACATAGCTGATCTAAAATTATCACAATTTTTTGAACTCCAATTATCTATGTCTATTGGCAAACCTTCAACTTTTTGACATTTATATAATATAAATATATATTATATAATTTGATTTGATACAATCAAAATATAATCAACCCCAATAAAATTTTTTATTATAAGAAAATAATGCGAAAAAACACACACATTCAAAAAGGCCCAATTGATTCTTCAAAAAATGTATTGTGTAATATGTTTTAAAATTGAACTTGTTATTTGAGTTATTGGTTTTTTTATCAAATTAAATATATGTTAATATTATAATGCGAAACTTAGTAATTTTAGGAATTTCACTGGTATTAGGATATTATCTCTCTAAAAAAATATCCAAACCAGTTAAAGAAAATATAATAAAAAAAGATACCAAATCAGAACAAGTAATGGCATCGGTTAAAATAATTTTGGAACGTGGCTCCTGTAAACCTCGTATTGGAATAATATTAGGATCAGGAATGGGCGATGTAACGAAGTTCATAAAAAACGCAATATATATTCCCTATGAAGATTTGCCAGGCTTTTCAAAGTCTACGGTTCACGGACATGCTGGAAATGTAGTTATTGGAACATTAAATGGTATTGATGTCGTGTGTTTACAAGGAAGAGTTCATTATTATGAGGGTGGTAACGCGAACGCAGTTATGGTTCCAATTAATACTTTAAAAATGCTTGGTTGCGAAGTATTATTGGCAACAGCGGCTGTTGGTTCTTTAAATGAAGATATAGGACCAGGTTCCGTAGTTGTAGTAAAAGACCATATAAATTTCCAAGGTGTAAATCCCCTTGTGGGTCCAAACGATGATATTTTTGGATGTCGGTTTCCCTCTCTTCAAAACGCATATGACAAGGAATTACGAGATTTAATTCACGAAGCGGGGCAGAAAGCAGGTACTAGAGAAATGACAGAAGGCGTGTATTGTTCCTGTCTTGGACCCTCCTTTGAAACATCCACAGAAGTGAAAATGATAAAGTCTTTTGGGGCTGATATAGTAGGAATGTCTTTGGTAGGAGAGATAATTGCGGCAAGACACTGTGGTCTAAAATGTTCAGCATTGGCAATTGTAGTGAATTTGGCGGAAGGAATGTCTGATACAAAAATAACACATGAAGAAACATTACATTATACTGCCGAAGTCGCGGAAAGCGTAGCA
>Ga0115008_10004670_pt1 | contig 11375 bp, 9 predicted proteins | sample FraStrMetagenome_FD_87164 | JGI IMG/M metagenome (GOLD analysis project Ga0115008, IMG submission 87164) | Marine eukaryotic phytoplankton communities from Arctic Ocean - Fram Strait ARC3M Metagenome | ecosystem: Environmental > Aquatic > Marine > Oceanic | place: Fram Strait | collected 2012-06-18
GACACTATTTAGCATAGTATTTAAGACCTTGACAAAAACTTTGGTGTTGCCATTTGTCTTTTATATAGTCTCGCTCTCTCTCTCTACAAAAAGACTGCAAAAGGTAATATTTCACAGAACTGACAATTGTAACTGTAAATTTAGACCCATTTAAAAATGTGTGAATATGTTGTCATCAATCCTTCGGTGAAGGCTGAATATACAAACAGTACAATGCCACAGCACTTATTTTACATTTACAAAACATGAAAAATGTCATCGAGCAATAATAATCTTGACTCATATTCTGAATCAATTTTCATAAATACGATTACGGAGCGGTAGATGGTTCATCACAAATAAATTCAAACTTTATGCTGAGTGGTGAAATGATCATGTTCCTTTTTTTGCCAACTTTTCTGCAAACTGAAATATTATTTTTCAGCACAAAGTGCATTATTTGCATCACTACAAAGACATTTTTTGCAACATATACTGAAGCCTACTGTGCTTTCTACTTCAAGGTGACTTTTCAGAAAAGAGAGTCAGCTGATAAAATCATCAAATATTGGTAAATTTATCACAAAAAAAATGTCGCTTCGTGCGTATGTGATTCCTTCTTTTGCGCTCAAAAATTCATCATGCGAAGGATGTTTGACATCTGAAATTAAACTCGAATCTTTAAAAAAAACATTTCAGAAAAAAACGCAGGAAAGAAAAAGTGTTACGCCTCACCTGCATGTCATCGATAATGCTTTTAAATCCGAAGATAATATCGTTCCTATCTTTTGCAACAATTCTTACACCCATCCATTCATTTTCCACGTCGCCAGTAATTTCTAAATTGCATGATTTAAAAACACTCTGCCTTATAACCTCGCCGACTTCCACTGCACTAAGTGGGTACTTAGATGGTCTTTCATCCCCCACTCCCAATGATGATAATGAGAAAAATAAGAAACCACCCTCTCATTTTCAACCAAAGAAACCTTTACCTAGTGGCGGTGGTGGAGGGATTCCATGCGGACGGGGCCCTCTTGGGTCTTATTTAGATGCCATGACTGGATCCTCGTCAACCTCCAATAATGACAACGGATATCCTCGCAAGAATGAAAATGACGACTATGACGAAGAAGATTTTTTTCAAATAACGAAAAATAAAAAAAACAATCATGCCAGTGGCAGTGGCGCTTATCTTCAAAACTTTCTAGTTACCAGTATAAATCCCAACAATGCATTTTACCAAGATGATGCACGAACCGATATTCGAAATTTACTCACCCAACGATCAATACAATCCTTCATGCGTTTATGTGAAGAATGTCGAGATCCTCATTCCGCCAAATGGATTCAAGAGGTGTTCCTGGAACAGAAAGGGAATTTGATGGGGTTTCATGGAACTGGGGCAAAATTCATCGAAGACTTTGGTGGAAGATGGGATGAACCCTTACTACAATTGACGCAAGAAGCTCCTACGAAAATTGTTGTCTCGGCGAAACGAAGAGGAAGAGGTCATGGTGGTTGGTCTAAGCACAATCCTTATTTAAAGGAGCGATGGGTTGAAATGACAGTCAACATTGATCCTACAAATTTGGCTACAAGGATATTATCAGTGAGAGAACAGATTGGGATGGAATGGGTGGATGATTTAAATGTGTTGATAGAAGCAAATGAAGAAATATTGAATTCATTCTATGAGGGGGCACAAGATATGAAGGAAACACAAGAAAGAAAAGCAGCATATCTGGTCAGTAATAACTCTCGCTTTGCTACCAAATTATCATCTCCCTATAGAAGAAGTAATTTCGATTTATTATATAATTTGTGCACACAAGCTGCCATACATCGAATACTTCGTGATTTTCAAAACAGTGATGATCTTTCCTTTCACTTCTTAAGAGATTTTTATACAAATGTCGCATCTGATTATTTTGATGGAGAGTTAGAATTTGGTAGAGCCGATGAATTTGTGGAAGAACTATTAGATGTTCCTCCATGTATCACGCCCAGTGGTCAAATTATACGGAACCCATTGTTGTTAGCAGAACTTATTATTCAGAAAAGAGGAGTAGTGGCAGAAGATTGGAAAACTTTGATGGAGCGTGTTCCAGCAGATCATACTGGCATTCGGCAGCTCCTATTTAATAACCAATTTCAATCAAGTTCACCGATGAATAATTTAGGTGATGATCTAGATTCCTTATCATTTCAATAGGTAACATCGATGGAATGCTCTTATTTACCTTCAAAGCTACTTTTAATCAGCTTGATATGGCAACTGTCGCTGCTTCTGCCTAGTCTTCATCTGACATTATAGTGATCTAAAAATGATAATTTTATACTTCCTTTTGTATTCATCATGTATTGAATTCGCACGAATTAACAATTGTCTGTACACAATAATAAAGTTATAATTGCCTCGTCTAGAGAGAGAAAATAATAGTACATGTATCTGCTAAGTTTATAATCGATATTTTACATATCCAACCAAGTAGCATCTTTGTAAATATTTTCATCCCTCCCATTAAAAATTTCATGTGCCCAGCCCTCCACAAAAATCTTCTCCCAATGCCAGGGAGTTTTTTTGAAAAACACAATTTTATTCTCCATTTCCTCGTCAGTAACTTCGTTCCAATGATCAATCAACCAGACAGGTAAGTTTTCAAACATAGGATCCAAAGAAGAATGAGGAACTATCGGTATACAACCAGCCAATAATGCTTCCCAAGTTGAATGTGAATCCAACCCATGTCCTGTTGGACTAGCCACAAAGGTATGTGTCTTTAGTTCTTCAAAGTACTCTGTTTGATTCATCATGTCTTGTGTACATATCGTGGAGTCTGAAGCATATAGTTTGAGAAAATCGCACACTCTTGCTCTACTTATACTCATTGCTGTATTAAATGATGGATATTGTTTTCTATAATCCGTATTTTTCATGGGTCTCACCCATATAGTATTTGTCCGATTATTGTCATGAAACAAAATTTCTGTTTCTCGAGGAGACGATGAAACATTTTGAAATATCTCATTTTTGTCATTCTTTGTTTCTCCATATATTCTTCTGGAATGGAACTGGTACTTCAAGCCAATGGGTAAGGGTCTGACTTTTTCATGAGTAATAATGGGATTGGACACATAAAGATATCGTATATTTTTATGCTCCAATATTTCTTCAGTGAAGGAATTAAGATAATGAGGCCATGGCCAGTCCAGATTATTATTCATTATCAACGTTATAGGATGACGTTGCTTATTGAGCCATCGTTTCCACCGCTTTTCGGATTCGGGGTAATTATCTTCATATGGTCGAACAAAGAAGGTCTCTCTCTGGTCTACCAATTCGCTCCATATATCATGACTTAAGTATGGTTTGGATGATTGAAATACATATCTACCATGATGCGTCAAAGCTTGTGGTGCACTTCCATATCTGACATGAATTTCTTTTCTGTCTATGACTGCATCCATTGTTCTTTGGAGTGGTTTTATTATGTATCTCCTTATTGGATGCTTGTAGGTAAACCAGACATAGAATGTCAAGAAGGAATACAGACAACACTTTCGTTTGTTGCATGTTCGACACCATGTTCTAAACTTAAAGAAAATAATTGATGCCGCGCATGTATAAGGTGGAGATGCATCTCTTCCTGAGTCGCAATGCTCTTCTACTCCATTCCTTCTCCTCATTCTCGTGTCATTTTTTTTTTTTGGCAGAAGAAATACTCGACCAATTAATCTGTTATGGTAGGATGTTTGTCCACGTGCTGTGCATGTGTTTTACGTATGAATCTTCAAGGAGACGTTCTTAATTAGCAATTTTATCAATATTTAGCGATGTCTCTTATCTTTTCAAGTTGGTGACAAAACTAATATAGTCGCTGTACGCGCCAAACTCTTGACGCAAGTGTTAATGGATAAAACGAAGACATGATGATCTATGAGCATTCTCAAAATAATTTCTTCAAGAGAAATTTTCCGCTTTTATGAGGATTAAGAATAAAACAAATATGATCTCAATACAGAGGAAAAGAGTCGTCGAATCAATTGGAAGTGAACTAGGAAAGAATTCTGTTTTATAGGCTGGAAATTTACAATATATTCATGAAAACTTTTTCATATATAGTAATTTATATTGAATCAATCAATTTCTATCTTTCGTATTGGCTTCGACTTTTGTTTTGTTCATTATCGTATTATTCGCGTTTTTCATCCTCCTCCTCCAAATCATCGTCCTCGGTAACTTTCGCATCTTTTAAGTTTTGTTCATTTTCAGATCCTGGAACAGCTTCTACCTGACCATCTTTGTACAGCCACGCACCTTGACGGATATGTTTACCAGCACGTTCAAATGTTGAAGTTTCCATAAAGGATGTTTTTTCACGAGAATCCGCTTGTATCATGGATGCTATAAATGTCACCTTGCCCACTTGTTTATCTCCTTCACCTTCAAACGATTCCGCAACAATTTCACATTGTGTCAATTCAAAGTTATCATAACAGTTTGTTCTGGTGAATCAAGAATGGTCAGAGTGATGTTAGGAATGTGACGAAAAGCATATTAAGTGCGAATGATTTCGATTATGAATGCTTTTATAGTACAATAAAAGAACGAATAACACACTCACTTTATTGTTTCTCTCCAATGATCAATATCAGTCATAAAATTATTTTCATTGAGAGGATGAGTTGACCCGATTATAAAATCAACCTTTTACGAAATAAAAAAAAGCAAGATAATTGAGGAGCAAATGAGGCAAGTTAAAAACATTAACTCATAGTCGTCAACAAAAGAAAAATGCAACTTACTTCTCGCTTTGCATAAGCTGAATATCGTGCTCGAACTACTTGTTCAGGAGTAGCATTAGCGAAAGCATCCGGTTCCTTATGAAGCTTTCCACAACATTTCATATATCCTAAATCTGAACCACATGGACAAGGTTCTACAGCTGCCCCACCAAAACCTGATGCTGATGCTGTACGTTTGCCTATTTTATTTCGCGTTGCTCGATTAGATTTTGACTTTGATTTTTTTGCAAATAGGGGAGTGATACGGTCAATATAAGAAACATGTTGATGCTGTTGTGGAATTTTTGAAATGGAATTAAAACGAATCTTCGTGGTTGGGAAGATTGAAAAGGCTGCACTTTGATGCTGGAGAAGGGAAACTAGACACATTATAAGGAAGGGGAGGATGCGCTTCTTTAATAACATTCTTTGCAGATATAGCTTGTTTTTAAAATTTAGAGCTCCCATTATGATGACTTTGATGCAGTGTAAGATATGCTAGGTCGCTTTTCAGGTTTCGAGGCTCTGATTTATTAGGTTTTCTAAATCAAGAAGTAGCTTTTCTTCGAAAGAATTGACTCGAGGGCTCAACTAATATTATCGAACTTTCAAGAAATGTTGAATGAAAGACAAGCGATCAAGAGTTCTATCTAAACTTTACACCTCTTCCATGAATGTTTCATAAATTGTAAGTCTTCCGTATTCGAAATAAAAGTGCGTACAAAGGTGTCAAAATTAATCCACGTATTTATTGAATACACATCAATTTTGGGAACCCTTCCTGCGTACACTAAAAAGATGTACACCTCATAGAAAGAATAGCGTACCCCACACAGAAATTTTGAAAATTAATTGGTCACTTTTTGTCTTTTCGAGTGACATGAAAAAACATATAAATGTGGAAAGATTGAATACTATCTATTCTAACATGTTTCTCGTTCTACATTATAACGAAATCAATTTTCTATAACACTGTCAATTAGAGTTGCTTGCACTGGGAAGATTCCAGACCTAATACAAAATGAGCACTAAAAAGAAATCTAAGAAGAAATCTAAAAACGTTCCAGTTGACGAGGAGGAAGTTGAGCGGTTAAGATTGATTGCTCAAGCAATAGAATTCAAGAAAAGTATCATAAAGGCAGAGGGACATATTGCTCAGTTCAAAGATAGGCTCAAAAGGGTCAAATTTGCATGGGAAATTGGGAAACAAAAATGTTTTGACAAAAAAATAGAACTCGCAAACAAACAAAGTCATATCAAACAATTGAAAGATGATCATCAAAATGATTTGGACTTGTACAAACAAAAAATCAAACATTGTCTTTATGAGAATCAGCAACATTTATCATTGCAAGCTAGAGAGATTGAAGGTGGTTTAGAAAAATTACAAGCGGATTGTCTTTCCCAAGATGAAGAATTGAAGCAAGATATTAATGAGTTACGGCTGCATTTGAAAGAAAAGGAATTATCTCATAGTGTTTTTATACAAAATTTAAAAAGAGAGCATTCGACTAATTTAAGTCAAGTAAAAAAAGAATACTTGCGAAAAAGAACAGAACTTATAGCGAGCTGTGAGAACACGTTGAAAATAACAAAAGAAAAGAAAGAAGCAGCTATTAGAGCTCAGATAATTGAATTAGAAAAGAAAAAAGATAATCAGATATGTCGTCTTATGCAAAGCCATTTACAGGTAAGTGAAGACTAATCTCTCAAGTACATCGTATTCAATATGGAAAGAATCTTTCAAAATGAGAATGATTTTCTCTTTATATATTTAGGCATTAAACAAGATACGGAAGGAACGTGGGAAAATAATTGAAGACAATCTTTCAAAGATCAAAGAGCTGAAAGAATCGATTCAAGAGCTCAAGAAGCACGAGAAGCATGATGAGAAGGTCTTGAAAGAAGTTATTTTACAAAGTAAAAATATTAAGGAACCACTCGAAAAGGGGAAGATAGATATTGTTGTTCTATCAAAAAGACTGGAAGCATATCGATTTGAAAAAGAAGAACTGAATAATAAAAAAGAACTTCTAAATAATCTACAGCTAGAGTTGAGTGATTTGAAATGGCGACACGAAGTTTTGTATCAGCGCTTCATCGCCATAGAAGCAGAACGTGATGAATATCAAAATAAAGTAAGAGCTGCTATGTACGAATCACAGCAGAAGAACTACTTGAAAAATGCAATACTTGATAAACAAATTATAAACACAATAAACAAACGGGATGTCCATAACGCTACTATAAATGAACTTTTGGTAGGAGAAAAAATAGACTCCAAGACTGTGACAATGATTCAAACAAAACTTAAAAATATTGGGCATGAAAAACAAGTGATTATTCGAGAAATAGAAAAAGAAATTTCTCAAGTAAAACAAGACAGGCAGAAATTAAGAAAGGATTGTCAGTCTATTCTCAGTGATTCTTTCTTATAAATGGTGTTTCTCTAAAGTTAATAAGATTTATTGCGAAAGAAAATTTATTACACTTGGATACATGGACATTAGGGGAAAATTTGCCGTTTGATTTGGAATTTTACAAAATGCTCAAATTCCATAGCAGACCTAAAACCGACGCGTTGATATCCACCGTCGTTCCCAATCTGCGAAACTACCATTTCTCCTCCATGAATACTCACATCAATACAAAATGCATGATCTGCGATACTCAAGACAAAATGTGAATTATGATCGAAGAGGGACAGTGGTAACCATTCAACTGTGAACAGAGGCTTTGGAATGTTGATTTCTTGCGTTTGCAGTACTTTCGCTTGTTGTTTTATCCATTTAGACAATCTCTGTTCAATAATGAAAACAATATGAAAAATGCTAAATATTATCAATATACCATAAAAAGAAAAAATAAGTCTTACCTTTAATGTCCAACGGACTTTGCGTTCAAAAATTATTTTGGACCCAAGCGCTACACATTGCTCAAGAATATGTGGAGATGATATTGTTTTATTCTCTAAATTCGGTAATGCTGAATTTGGTTGTTGTGTTTGCATTTGATTTTGATGCAAATTTTTCTGAGTAGAATTGGTATGACCTGCAGATAAATTTTGTGTCCGAGTTTTCATACAAAAATCGTGATACATAAATTGAGCTTGTAGCAATAATGTTCGGCATAACACTTGCAATTGCTTAGGTGTTTGACTACCACTATTTTTTGTCTCGGATAGATTTTTTGTCTCGGATAGATTTATGGACTCAATTTTATTATTGGAAGATAAGGTTGCCACATCTAAAGTGGGTCCAGCTTCCATTAATTGAATTGTAATGGAGTATTCAGAATCTAATTGAACTTTAACTTCACTTTCGTGACAATGAATGACACATAAGCCTCCACCCAAATCGGAACTTTGTGATGAGGCAGAATTAGAATTTGCTCCTACCATTAAGGATGGAGGTGGAAGAAAAGCTTCTTCCATTCCATCTGAAAGCCAAACAGTAGGATTGGAAGTTGATGATAAATTTTGTGATGATGTTGAAGTGGCGGTAAGATTATTGGATCCAAATTTAGATGGTAAAGTTGATTTAGAGTTGATAGAAGCTCTATTGTCAATTTGCGACCTTTGAGATTGTGATGTGATTTCTCTTCGTATAGATTCAAACAGAGACGCACAAAATAGGGAATGTTGAAGTGTTGTAATGACTTTTTCATCCATCGACTTGGGATTATCATTATCGTGATCTTGCTTCAAGGAAGACGAAGAAAGGGTACAATTTTGGATATAGCCCGTAGAAGCCTTTTCAATAGATAAGAGTAAGGTTAAAATGGGAACCTTATCAGGATCAAAATCGGGATCAATTTTTCCCAAAGTTGGATCTGCTACTGCAAATGGTTCTGATCGAGTATATTGAGATGTGGACTCCATCCTTTTAGTATAAATTCGATTTTGTTCTTCGGTAGTCTTTTTTTCACTTTGTTGAGAGTCATTTGTGCTAGAAGAATCCGAGATTAAAGATTTATCACTTGACTCTGATCCCAAAGATTTCTCTGTCGAAAGCCAATCATTTCGATCCAAAACAAAATCTTTCTTAATTTCAATGGTTGCATACCGTGGAACCATTCTCGCAATTCTTCCTAATCGATTCATTTTATTTCGATCGTCGCCTAGGCCTGTAGTATTATTATCCGCGACGCTGTTTCCACTTATTTGATACAATTGGCTCTTTTGTTTTGTAACATTCAAAGCAGCAATATTTCCTCCTCCCATACGATCCCGATCGTACACTTCAACATCAACAGCAACTACTTCAATAGGTCGCACTGGTCCAACAGCTCTCGTCCCATGTTCTGGAGCAACCAATCTCCAGCGTTGTCGTAATTCCAACAGTCGCAAGTCAAGAATTCGTTGTGATAATGTGGAAGATGTTAATCTATTTTCATGACGGGATAAGGTTTGACTTGATTGAACAAATTGTTGTTTTTTTCGTAGTAGTAAGTAAATGGCTCGGACTTTTCGCTCTTCCAGAATAGCAGCGGGGTCTAATTCAGTGGTGTTATTAGAGGAAGTTTGAGAATCGACCTTTTCGGAAGATTGAGATGATTGGGCTGCATTATTTACATTTCCATCTTTTGTTGGGTTTGCATCTTCAGCAGACTTTGATTCATCTTTGGTAGAGTCCTTCTTAGCAGTTGTGCTGACGGTGTTATGATTGACTATATTTGCCATACCAAAATATTCACCATGATGTACTAAATCACTTAAATTTAAGGCCTTACTTAATTCCTGAATACCTTTACCATGTATACGTGCTGAAGCTATTGCGATTGGATGAATTTTGGGTGTGATTTCCTTTTTATTCTTTGAATCAGGAGCATTTGTATCATCAGTAGGATTGGCATCAGTATCAGATTTTTCTTTTTCTTCTTCTTCATAAGCATTTGTTGATTCAGTAGCGGAAATGAGACGATGCTCTGCAACCGATCGTTCAAAAAAAGAAGCTCGTTCAATGTTGTTTGGTTCTGGTAAATGGATATAAGTACCATCAGCTAATATATGAGAGGGTGGTTTTCGAATTTGATCTGAAGTATAAGATTTAGAATGATCCTCTGAGGAATCCGAAGGGTCAGAATCTAATTTGGCTTTTTTGGTAGGCGGAGGGTCTAATGTATCATTTACATGGGGGGCCAAGATGCTGGTCATGATGTTCCAATTCTGTAAAAGTAGACGTTGTGGTTATGATAAACAAATAAATGTAAAGCTCTAGAAAGAAAGGAATATCCGTCGTATGATTGATGGAGATGATCGAATGAAAGGCAGACAGAAAAAGTTTCGATAATAAGTGTAATTGGTAGTGAATGTCTTGAGGTTTTTATGGAACGGACTTAAGCAAAATATCAAAATTATCCTATTTTATGATTTTTAAATTTTCTTGGTTATTACCGAGTAATATATGACGTCATTATTCGTACTTTACTTCGTCCAACAAAAATGAAAAAAGAATCAGAATTGCTCATCATGATCATAAGCTCAACACACTTCGTCTGGTTTCAACATTCTTACTTAATTCATAATTAATCTGACTTTTCTCCCGGAACCAAAACCAATGGCACCACTAAAACTAGCTGTATTTGATCTAGACTATACAATATGGGAGCCGGAAATGTATCAACTTGATGGGCCACCCAAGCTTATTCCGATATCTACCAACAATTGTCGTTCCTCCACGCAAACCTGTGTGGAAGAAGGAAAACAAGTTGTGGACCAATCTAATACACCCATTAACATATTTGATGGAGCGTAAGTATATCTTTCGTGTTTCGTATTCGGGTACCTATAATCTTCTCATATATGAAAACTTGATACATTTTTTAGATCCCATGCTTTATCCGAAATAAATCGACTCAATCAAAAAGATCCAAAGTATATACAATCCCCCATACAAACTGCAATTGCATCCAAAACCGATGAGCCAGTCTGGGCACGAAAGTGCCTACAATGGCTTACAATTCAAGATGGATCTACGCTAGATTCCATGTTTCCTCCTAAACTGATTCAAATATCTTATAATCGAAAAACAGTTCATTTGACCAATTTACACAATATTACTGGTATACCTTTTGAATCCATGGTGTTTTTTGATAATGAATATGGTAATATCCGAGATGTCAAAAATTGGGTGTCAAATGTGTCTATACACCAGATGGAATGTCAAGAGATCATTGGGATAAAACTATGGAAATGTTTGATTGAACTATATTTAATACACTTTCATTTATGTAATGTTAATACCTTTACCATCGTTCAACCCGTAAATATTGTCTATGATATAACACTTTCAACGGATTTTTGCTAAGGTTTATTCAAAACTTTCTCATACAAACGGGAGTTCACTGGTGATGGACGATCTTTCTTACTAGCTTCGTCAGATAAAAATTGTTTATAATCCTCATAATCAGATGCATTTTTTCGTGTTTCCCATATTGATGCAGCATGTCGACATATATCGCATATTGGCTGAGCCTCTGTTTGATTCATCATCCATTGAAACCCTTCCAACACTTCATCTTTTCTTGGATTTATCTTCTTCCATTCAAAATATTTATTATACTCCTCATCATTATTACTCAATCTTACAAGCTCATCACTCAAAGCC
>Ga0115008_10004672_pt1 | contig 11373 bp, 9 predicted proteins | sample FraStrMetagenome_FD_87164 | JGI IMG/M metagenome (GOLD analysis project Ga0115008, IMG submission 87164) | Marine eukaryotic phytoplankton communities from Arctic Ocean - Fram Strait ARC3M Metagenome | ecosystem: Environmental > Aquatic > Marine > Oceanic | place: Fram Strait | collected 2012-06-18
CTGTTCCTTACAGAATATCCCTTAACACGTCATTAATTCCGATGTGGTCTAAATTAGTTTCGAATCCTTAATTCGTGGCAGCACGCAGCTTGACATGCACACATGCACATGCTTATCTGAACATGTACGCACTAGAATCTACTCAGCTCTCAACACTCAAAAATGGTACAAGAGTAGAAGTTAATAAAATAAAAGCATACCGGTACAGTTAAAAAAAAATACAGTCACACACACTCAATACTCTACCGATCTACCGATGACTATTTTCATTCTGGTAGACCATACAATTTTAAGTGCTGAATGATTATTAACAAGATATCATCGTTCAAATACAGGTTTTTCAACTTTATTTGGTTGGCATTTGTAAATCGGATGTCAAAGAAGTGACTCGGAAACTGCATGAACTTGATAGTCAGGTGTGATGAGCCTTAATCTCTCGTCGTCTTCCGAGGACGAAGGCGATTATAATGATTATGATGAAGAGGAGTTTGGCGCGTATTTATCTGTGAATTATAAAGCGAGTGTAGAAGAAGAGACGTTCAAACCGTCTTCGTTCTTGACTTCTGGAAAAGCTGGAGATGAGGGTGAGAAGGAGAGCAGCAACATCATGGTGGAAAGTAGTGAAGAAAGTGTCGTGGATTGGGAAGATGCCGATGATGAAGAGGATGATACCAAATCGTTGACGAACACCATGTCGATAAGGCCAGTGGTTTTCGATTTGGATAAGAAAAGAGATATGGATGTGAAGCCGCCAAGTAGAAAGAAAAGAAAACGTGTGAATGTACTCAAGAATGTATCACCGGATATATCTAGATTGGTTCTAGAAATTCATCGTTCTCACCTTCTATCGCTAGTATCTAGAGCGATAGCCTATTCTGGAGTTTCTGTTTGTAACCCTAGTGAAGATGAAAGACACTCGTTGTTACCGCACTTGTGCCTTAGTCTTATTTCTGAAGATCTTTTCAATTCTTTGAAAAGCACCGGAAGGGAAAGGATTCCCAGTATTTCGCAAGCTCGACTACTATTTGATTGGTTTTGTGACTTAGTTCATAACTTGAATTCAGGGAGAATGAATAAGTCAACCAATGGGCAACAATCAAGAAAAAGGCAGTCGAAAAGGAAGCGGCGTTCGCAACAAGGAAGTATCCATCAGAACGATTTTTCTTCAGACCAAGGTTATGACACAGGTCATTCGCTACATGATCGAATACTAGGAATAATACAAAGCTTATTTACAAGAGATGTGAATCAGTTAACAGAAGACACTAACACGAAATCGTCAGAACTTCTGTCAGCAATCTTCTGTTGTTTTTGCCGAGCAGTCGGATGGCGTACACGATTTGTGTCATCGTTGCGCCCAATAAGCAAACAACTGACAATAACTCATCCGCTCCTTGCATCCAATTTTGAAACTCTTTTCTTGTCAATACCCGCTAACAAGAATGAAGTATTAAGACATAAGGTTTATGATCGTAAAGGAGATACTTCCAACGAAAATCATTATTGTTTATGCTGGGTGGAAATATTATGCAACTCCTCATCCACTGATTCAACCCCAACATGGATCCATGCTGATGTCTCGTTTCAGATATTTAATGGACCAAAGTCAATAGAAATAATTGAAGCGCTTGCTGACGTTGAGAGAATCCCATCTCGGGCAGAAATTCTCTCGTTGATGGAACGTCCAAAAGCTAGACGGTCACCAGTATCCTACGTTTTAGCAGTCGAGCACGATCTGTCTCTCACGCACGACACATTGCATGATTCTTTTTTCAACCGAACCTTATTTTGTATTACTGACGTTACTCCGCGATATGCGCGGCACTGGACTAGGTCGTTGCTTTTGAGAGGCTCTTCGAAGTCTTCCATTTTGAAAAACAAAGGTAGATGCTCGGATGTTTTCTGGTCTGGTTCCATACGAAAAATTAACCATTCGTTAAAACTTCGCAGAAGAAAAAATGACAAGCAGAGTGTTCAAAAATCAGGCAAAAATGCGACTTCGGCAATTGAAATCGATATTTCTCCTGAAACATCTGGTAACTCAAGCTTACAGAGGGAGAGTCGATTCGATGAAGAAATCAATTCCCATGAATTGAACGAACTTCAAAGATCAGCGGCCAATGAAATCATTCCAACTAGCAAAGTGGGTTTTAACAATCACCCATTTTACGCTATAAAATCAACCCTCAACAAAGACGAGGTAATTTATCCAGATGCGTCAAAACGAATGTGTGGTATATTTAAGGTAAGGAGTTTGCTTCATTTTCGGAGTACATCATTACTTTATGCCAAGACTTATGTAATACATTGCACTCATTTAGGGGGAGATCATTTATCGCCGCGCAGATGTGAGTAAGGCTTTACCCGAGAGAAAATGGTTATATTTAGGTCGGAAAGTAAATACTAGCGAAATTGCACGTCCAATAAAGCTTGTCAAAGCACAAAAGAAGCCTGTTTCAAAAGGTTTCAAAGCGCTAGATTCCTACGGCGTTGGAGAAGGAAATGATGGTTCTGCAGAATCAAGGGCCAACGTAATCGCAAAGAGCATGGAGGATGATATCAGTACATCTCAAGTAAAGCTTTATGCTATCTGGCAAACCAATAACTGGAGCCCGAAGCCCGTAGGATCGAATGACACTATTCCTACTAACATATATAATAATATTGAAAAGGAACTCATTAATCCTGGGCTTGTTCATTTGGATGAACCACATATGGCGAAAGTTGCCAAGAAACTTGGTATACCGTATGCCCCTTGTTTACTGGGATTCGATGGGTATTCAGGTAATAGAGTTCCCGTCATACGAGGCATTGTCGTACATACCCACAACGCTGACCTGCTTCGTGAGGCTCATGTAGAAGTCTTAAGCAGTGAATTAGAAAAAAGCAACTTAAGGCGACAAAAGGACATTTATTCTCGTTGGAGAAAACTTATCAAAGGAATGCTCACGAAAACGAGATTGGAGGAAGATTATCCAGATAACTTAACTTAAGTTAATCTTTATTTCTCGCCTATTTATCTTTGAAACTTTTCTTATACTTATTAAGCGCCCATCTATTTTTTCCTATTAAAGACAGTTTTCTATCAGTGAATTTATCGTATCTGTACAGCATTTCACCGTGGCATACTCATGAAAATATGTAAACAATTTTTTTTTACAACAAGTTAAAAACATTCTTCTTAAATCAGCGAGGACAACGAAGAGCAGAGTCAAGGTCAGGCTGTCGAAACTCGTCTCTCTCTTCACGAGAATCTGTTTCTCTTCGAACTCGCTTCGGTCGCCGTCTTCTCCGAGAAAGGCGGTTTACATTATTATTATTATCATAATGCCCCTTGCTGGATTGCTGATACCTAGCGTTGCCCCTTCCACGCACACGTACATTGTCGCTTCCTGGACCCAACACTCGTGAGGTAGTGAAACCGGGAGGCGGCTTCAACGATTTTCCCTTCGGTCTCTTATCAAGGGAATCATACGTCGTTGCAATTCGTACCAAATACCGAGACCGAGTACCAGCCCGTCCAAAGCGGTCGTTAGATATCTTTCTAATTGGGTAACTACAAATACGCCATCCCATTTTTCCCAAATCAGGCAACATTGCGCCTTCTATACCAGTCGCAGGTGGCGGCGAAGGAATCTCGTTGGAAAGAGCATTCAAAGCGCGGCTTGTCGAATATTTATCAGCGAAGACAACATTGCAAGATAAATCAGAGAGCCATTCTACAAAAGAAGGTCCGTAAGCTGAGAAATGCGCCATGATATCTTGACTTCTTATTTGTTTGAACGCAGCCCAATCTAAGCATTGCAGATGCAACCTTTCCCTAATCAACATATTTTCTAAATTATCATGTTCCATTTCGTCCGATGGAAAGGTATCAATGCCGTCTGCTATGGACGATTCACGACCTTTTCCGGTATCCGCAAAGGATGAATCTCTATTCGAACCAGATATTGGGTCGGCTCTATGCTCTCGTAACATTTCTTCATTGTCCCATGCTTCTTCAGGTTTCACCTTTCCGTTGAAAGTCCCTTTTGCGGAAATATCATTGGCATTGCTGTCGCAGTAATTTTCGCCATTATTCTCTTTTGAATCTTCCACAGCTGATCCTACTGCTTCGGATTCTATCTCTTCCTCCTCTTCATCAGAGTTCAAACCCTGCTGCTTGCGTTTCGAAGTGTCTTGTCCCAACATGCTCCCAAACCGCTTTTTCCTCGCTTCGATTTTTTTCTTTTCTTCTTCAGACATTATATCAATACCTGTAACAAATCCAGAAGAAGGATTTTCACGCAACATTTTGGCTTGCGACCACTTCAAAAACGCATCTGGTGCTGGTTCTTTAAACGTCACATTAAATTTTTCAGCCCTTGCGCGTGCTTTGGCAACTTCCGCACCATACTCTTGAACCAACGCTGCGCGTACTTCATCCTCTTCATGATCGTTGGTATTGTCATCACCAAGTTTCACTGCATCGAAAGTGTAGTTAGCATTGGGCATATCCTTAACATCAATCAGAGGCTTGCCAACGGTTCGCTCGCCATTGCCATCATCATAACCGACATCCACTGGCGCAAACACAGTGACATTTCGAACCTTTAACAACTGCGGAGTCTTACTCACTGAAGAATTCCCAATCCCAACATACCTCGGCATATCCACACTCCTATCCATCGACAAAGAAAAGTGAAGACTATCATCGAGTTCACACACCACATTCTCCCCCACCGTCGATCCAACGCCGCACTTGACCATCCCACGCTGAAATGCAATCCAATACCGTACCCACTTCCGATCCGTACATATCCCATAACTCGGAAATGACGCATCCACATGCTCATACGACGATATACGACGCCGAATGACCGTCTTCAAATTCCCCCCAGCCCCAAAATGAACCACGTACGTCCGTCCAAACTCGAACCCCACTTCCGGACTCAGAGCCACTGCGAGACATTCACGAGCACAAGCTTCTAGTTGAATTACCATCCCTCCAGTCGATATGAGGCCAGGACATTGCAAGTCATGATTAAAGTGTGTCGATGCATTCCAACCTCTTTTATTGGCCATTGGGATGACTTTCAGGACTTCGTTGGATTTCATTGTGACTGCTTCGTCGATCGCGTGTGTCGTGTGTGAAGATTCATTATTGTTGTTGTCAGTGATGTAGTTAAATGTGAGGTCTTTAGCAGTGGTGAATGTGCAGGTATGACAGGATGTATGTGTGACGGTGGCCATGGTTGGTTGGTTAGAAGTAGTGACCTTAATGAATGATGATGATGATGATGATGATGATGATGGTGTTGGTCTGGTGAAGGTGTTGGTCTGGTGAAGGTGATTGTGGTACATGTATTGTGGTGGGTGGTAGCGGTAGCTCCCACACTTTCCATATAGATTTCTACAAATGTACTTCGAAGTATTCAATTTCACAATTTCAATTTTTCAGTGTACCGGTACGTCGTACGCTCGTTAATCGTAGTTTGCATTAGCCTGGCTAATTTCGAATGTTGGCATTGTGAACATTTTTGATTTTTGATACATGTATTGAAATACTTCGAAGTATTAATATATTATAATTTTACATATATTCATGTTACTATCCTCTCTCTGGAGATTTCACTTGATTTGAAGAATCACATGAGTACATTGCACATTCAATAACATGCATGAGTATGGTGCATATCATTAACCATACAATCATCCGCACATTTTATAGAAGCATGATGAACACTGGGAATTCTATTATTTACCAAGAAAGAGGATATACATACATCCTGAACAGATGACGAGTGGATCCCTCTTCGTATTACACAACACGCACCACACACAACACGGATAGAAATTTTTACATAGAATTCTTGACAATTACAATTTATAAGCAGAAAAGTCTAGAATATCTCTGTGCCGCTTTTCCTTATCCAATAGTAGGGGGGAAATTTAGTGAAGATCCTTTGCATATCAGGTTGATCAGTCTAACCTGCTGACATTCTTTCTGTGCGTTTCACAAATATCACATAAAGAGTCAAGTTTCTTAATTCATGTGACATTAAATTCGCACAAAACCTCACTCGTGGGACCAACACTCCATCGCAAGCTATTTGCGCTTTGGAAGAAAAATCAACTTAAACATAAACAATTATTTCTAACCTTTGCATCAGATATATGCTATCCGTGAACCGACAAGTTTATACATATCTAAATGTTCAGACTATTCTAGCCACATCGAACGAACGCGAGATTCTACAGCTCACCGTCCATCTTAAGAATTTTCTTGAGACCTTTCACTATAGTTGCAAACTCGAGGCCTTTTTGTTCATTTCGTTCTGCTTTTTCCTTCAGAAATGCTGCATATTCTTCTGGAGATCTTTTATCCAGAGTAAAAGCCTCAAGATTTGCGAGCGGGGAATAATGAGTGCACATTCTCTCTGTTTCAAATCAAAAGATTTAATAAACATGTTCAATTGACATAGGAAGCAGATAAATCTTCGTAAAATCCTTACCCTGTTCACTACACGTGAAAACAATTACGGGATACTCAACCCCTTTACCCTTAGCATAGCTCAATAATTTTGGAAGAACAAGTTTTTGCTGAATCAAGCTTGCAAAGAAACCGTTCGACCAAGGAAAATGAGATATCGCAGCTGGAACTTCTGGAAGATTCGATGTCCGCCAGGTAGCAAATTTACTCTGTCTCTTCAACAGCAACTTCTGATATTTTTCTTTAGCCGCTTTGTCGAAAATTGGACCAACCGAATATCTGGTCGATCCACCAGGCACATTGGCTGGATCATCATGGAAGACACCGAACAAAAAGTCGCCCCACATTCTATTTAATCCATCGACTTTAAACAATTTCGACGATTCTCGAAAAAGCGCCATAGACGTTGCGTAATCTTTTGTCTTCGACTTATACATAAACTCCCCACCAGGAAAAGTTCCTTCAGTGATGATCACTGGAGCGAATAACCCCGCCGAAACTAAACCAGTGACGATACAGAAAATCCCAATGACACTAATCACAAGGAACTGTTTCTTTTTTGCAGGAGAGTCCTTTGCTTCCTCCATCGTTAATTCATGATAGTTCATCATCTTGGAAAATGGATTATTATGTATTTAGAAAAAGTGAGGAAATAGGTCTACTATTACTATCTTTACAGTTAGAGAGGCGTTGTATTTTTCAATGAGTGGCTTTGAAAATGAGAAGAGGTGTTGTGGGTTGTGGAAACATTTGAGGCACTTTTCAGGGTGTTTCAAAGTGCTGCTTTTCAGCTACAATAGTTATAGAAGCGTTATATCTAATTTATATGTTAATTTTATTCAAAATTCTAAAACAAGACACTGCTGAAACTAATCTCTGATAATATATTTTAATAAACATGTAATAGATTTTAACATTGAATCTGAGAACCACAGGTCAACCGTCGAACAGCTAAGGAGAATGTACTGGTGAGTTCTGACTCAATGGGGGTTCCATAACTCCATAAAAGGCTTTTCTTTTCAAACATTGAGGGTCTAGCCTAAGGATAGTTATCAAACTCTGTCAGTACCTCTCTCCTGGAATGGTACTTCTAGACATACGCTTTCGGGGTTTCGGTCATAAAAACATTACCCAAACTGTTTTCCGCGAGGCAATGCAAATCGTCTTCGGTTAAGATTTCAAAGTAATGAAGTCGGCTGAAAAAAAGATCTGAGGTAGTATTCTCTCCCTCTAGAGAGAAATCTTGAAATGATAATTTGAACCAAATATTTAAAGTCAGACTAAAATGGCAAAGTTTGTTTCACATACAGAAGTTAAAAGACGTCACTGCGATATGTAGGTTGTCCTCTCAATACCCGAGCCAAGTTCATTGAAAACTTATCGAAACACAGTGTTACCTGTAATCATCGCTTCTAAGCTTCGGAACTGAAATTGATACTCTTACTTTGGACAGTAATAGGGAGAAAGGAATCACCTAATAAAACTTTCCGATAAAATTGATGTTGGAAACTTCTACATCGCTAGGTCGACTAAAATAGAACATTACTTATCTACAGGCATAGTCCAAATACCATCAACAGACTACATCCATGGCTGAGAATTATGCTCCAACAAGTAAGTTTCCAGTCCCTTGTCAACACTTTGAACTCGTCGAACAAGCTCTGGATCGACGCCGTCGTATTTTTCAAACTCAGATATGGCCTCTTTAGTGAGTTCCTGCATCTCAACTGCAAACTCTGGTCCTCGAACAGTTAAGCCTGCTTCTAAAACTGCATTTCTTTCATCATCGTCGTCGTATCCCAGTAGTTGAGAAAGTACCTGCGCCCCTTCACCCAAATCAGAGCCTAACTCTTCTAATACTCGAGTTTGTATTATCCTCATGATTTGCAGCATTCGCGCCGACTCTTTTGTTTGTGTCAATTCCAATCGCTTGCACTCACCTTCAATGTGTCTCAGGAACGCTGGAGTAAAATTACCTTTTTGGTTCTTCATCATCTCATCAAAATCTTCTTCATTTTTGCTAGAGCTATTAGCGACTAACACAATTTTCCCCAAAAGATCTTTAACTTCATCATCCATTACTTTTGCTTGATCAACAAATTCTGAAAGAAAAGTGAGCATGTATTCAAATGCACCACCGACACGATCCGCATAATCTCGATCTCCAGATTGTTCCGCTTCTTTAATTGCCTTTTCGATCAATTCCTCTCCCTCAAATCCACGCATAGATAGGAGAAGTTCTAAATTTTGGGTCAGAAGGGAAGGAAGACTTGTGACATCTGTCTGGATCATTTTTTGAAGTAGCTTTTCAAATTCTTCTTGTTGTGCTTTTTCTCGTTTCTTTTCTTTCTTCTCCCATTCATCAAATTCTTTTTCGCTTGGAAATTTTTCTATTTCAGGAGGTGACCCGTGGAAAATAGCCCCACCTTCTTTTCGAATGATCGAGGTTTTTCGCGAATTGACGGGTAAAACAAACGCACAACCATTGCTGCTTACAAAAAATAATACGCAACACCAAAACATCAAAGTTGACACCGAAATCATTTTCTTTTTTTAATTTGGAAAACTACATCAACTACTCAGAAAGTCATTAAAAAAAGTCGAAGAAACCACTGCTGCTTATCGCGATTGGCAATATCTTTACGAGTAAGACACTGGAATGGCAGACGAGCTGATTTCTTTTCCAACTATTTTCATTTTTCACATTGATTGGTTGTGATTCGTTGTTTACTCTCTAGAGAGAGAGGGTAAAAATTAAAAAGAGAGCATGTAGGTTTCATATTACATCGAGTCATTGTTCATAAGACGACAATAATTGAGCGAAATGTTCTTGATCTGGATACCGGGTACATAATTCGGCCTGGCATGATCTACGTAGGTATATGTACGTAGCATAGAGTTACAAGTAATATCGACTTATAGCCGATTGACTGAATCTACATAATAGAAAATAGAACAACAATGAACAAAAAAATGCAAAATTTAATGTTATTTCTACATATGTAATGTGTCATCAGTCAACTGTCATCTATTGTATACGTGTACCGTGCACAATCTAAACATTGGCACGATCGGTCTAGACTGTCTAGGCACATGATTGTGATTGTGATACCCGGTCCTTGAATATGTGTATGTGTTGTCAGATGTCATTGTTGATAATAGATATTCGCCGAGTTGATAACAAACTTATCAACAGTCATGAATGTGCCCAATAAATCTTTTGGAAACATGAAGATTTTTCGCGCGCTTGCCGTCAATACTTGTGTTTTGTATTTTACAATAACATGCCCATAAATCACACCGAAACACCAAATTGCATCGCACGCGCCGACCTTGATAAAGATGAAGCACCTTGCTTCAAAATCGTCATGTATACTCGTGACTGCTGCACTGCTACTAACTAATTCCATTAGATGTGTCTACGGCCAAGATAGAAGCGTCGAGTGCACGCCCTGCACAGGCCTCGTTGGTCAGATTCGGTATTTCAATCCCATCACGCTCGAACCGGATGACAACGTGACTGTAATCGATCGCAATCCGGACCTCGTGGATATGCAATGTCCAGCAGGATATCAATGTATTGTGGAGTCATTGAATCCTTTGGCTTCGAATACTGGCTGTTGCAATCAATGCGGTGGGCATCAACACTGTCCGGAGGGTACCATTACGATTCTTGAAGATAACATTATCGAACATGCCAATATTTGTCCGCATGGATATTCTTGCGATAATGAAGCAATGGAGGTTACACCATGTCCTGTGGGTACAATTTGTAAAGGTAATGTGCAGCTTAATTGTACAGACCTTCAAATTCTAGCGAGGGATGAGTTTAAGCTCGGTGACATACATGCAGGGATTTATTGTGAAGAAGGTACTGATAAAATGAGTGAGTGTCCGGCGGGATATTATTGTCCTTCACCAGAAGAACAAATTATTTGCCCCAAAGGTTACTATTGTCCCCGAAAAAGTTATAGATTCGACTTGATTAGATGTAGAATGTGCGATGAAGGGGAGGAAGAGATACAGACATATTACGTTCCGATTTTAATAGCTCTCGCTATCTTAACTTTTGGATGTATGGTGTACTTTGCGCTCGTCAAATATAAGTACGACCCTAAAATAATTGCCAATATGCTGTTAAGAACAAGAGACGATGAGAGATTTGGTAAGGTACGTCTCGTAATAATGTATTTCGTTGAGGATTATGTCTATCCGCCCATTCACCTGTCCATTAAGGAAATTGAGCAAAACGAAGCAATGAAAATCGAAGAAATGCGACCGCGCTTTGTTAACTTGTATGAAAAGATAATGCAAATATGTGATAGTGATCCTGAGCTCTACAGTAATGATGTACCTAGAAAGATTTTTCCGATCTCACCCAAAAGTGATGAATTTGGCAAAGATGTGAATGAAGTCTTTATCAACGCCGAAGTACTATTTGACTTTTTGGACATTGATGACTCTTTTGATTTGACTTACGAAGAGATGAATATGATATTGGGACTATCTGATAAAAAATTGAAAGCTTTTGTGCAAACGATGAACACTTTTGCATGCCAACCTACTGACTATGAAACAATCGATAGAGAGACATTCGCAAGCTATTTCATACAAACTATGTTACTGAGCAACAACTGGTTTCCCACGGAAGAAGAAGCCCGAGCATTGTACCGTGAGCTGTGTGACCGCAGCCCAGGAGCAACCACTCTTCGAGTGGCTGATATATACGACTCACGTATCTCTGAGTTTTTGGTAATTTATCTGATTAGATAGATTATGTTCCTTATATTTTTTAATATTCTATTTTATGTGCATTATTCAGAGTGAATTAGAAATCAATGAAATGATAAAAAATTTGCGCGCTGCGGACACGGACAAAGACAACCCTAATTTCATTACCA
>Ga0115008_10004675_pt1 | contig 11368 bp, 11 predicted proteins | sample FraStrMetagenome_FD_87164 | JGI IMG/M metagenome (GOLD analysis project Ga0115008, IMG submission 87164) | Marine eukaryotic phytoplankton communities from Arctic Ocean - Fram Strait ARC3M Metagenome | ecosystem: Environmental > Aquatic > Marine > Oceanic | place: Fram Strait | collected...
ACCAACATACAAACTTTCTATAATCAACAGAAAAGTGTTGGAAGCGTCTCTGCAATTTTAAGTTGGAATATGTTACTTTTAATTTCAAGAAAAAACGGGCGCTGACGTACCCAATTGGGTACGTCAGCGCCCTACGACCCCAAGTGATACCTGTGTGACTTGGTTGTCTTCACCAGAAGCGGCGAACACGCTCGAGTCCTGGGGACACCACTCGACTGACGTTATCGGTCCTAATTGATATTAATTCTTTCATTACAGTCAGAAGAGAAGACAACCTGAATGATGTTTGAAATGCGCGACGCACTCCTTCGACTGGATTTGTCTTAAATCCCAAACTTTCACAACTCCATCGTCTCCTCCTGACACAATGAATGGCTCTTTCCGATTCCAACTTAATGTTTTATGCTTATAAAGAAATCTTGTTGCAATCATTTGCAATAAATATATATACACTTACCTTATTCCATTCACATCCAAACTATGCGCATTCTCGACTGCTATCATGCACGCGCTATTTTGCTTTGCTCGAATGTCCCATATCCTGATTGACTTGTCCGTCGAGCATGAAGCGAATACTGAAAAATCAAGATCATTTAAATCCACGCTGTCTTACCAGATGCTTCTGTTGGGCTCCACTGGATGTCTTCAACAGCAGCTTGATGTCCTGTGTAGGAGCTTTGGTTGACATTCCAATCGGTGCCATTTGGCGACCAATGATGAATATTTTTACTGTTATCTCCAGTCAGCAGATTTCCTAAGAAAATGTTCAGTTGACATCATGGAAGACAACTGTCTGTCCTACCAGGTTTAGTAGGCGACCAATCAAGCGCGTAACCCTCGGCCCTGTAGCCTGAGAATGTGAACAGCGGTTTGAGCGTTTTCTGGTGATTGCTACGAGGATAAATCGGATTGACTTTCTAAGATTGTACCTGATGAAATTGCTCATTGCGTGCTTGTCGTGTGTTGCCTTGAGCTGCTCAGCTAAATCCCAAATGTGCACTTCAGCCCGTTCGGACCAGTTTGCACATAGCACGCGATCGCCTGCATTCCATGCACGCACTCTGTTAACCGCGCCTGCGTGTCGCACCATCGCCGCGCTCAGAACCGGTCGCTTTTCTTAAACATATTTCTATATTCCGCAATAGCATGACAATTTATCCGAGTTTTATTCGCTTGAGAATGTTGGAACTTAGAAATATGCCTCCGGCAATGATGATGAACCGACGTGAAAATTAGCCATCATAAGGTCAATACTTCCGCCGTTGACCTTAGACTTACTTAATCAAAACCCAGTAAAGCGTAGAGCTTTCTGATTTTGAGTTAACAATCATTTATTGCAATAATCTTTCAATATTTCAAAATACTTTTGATACTTTGGTAGCGCGTTGTATCTTACATTACGTAATCTAACGAACCTAACCGCCGAGATTTCTGGCTTTGCTTGAATTTTTGGAAATTAACAGGCCCGGAGGGCTGTGTCCACCACTATGTAGGTGCATGGAAGACCGTTGTTCAATCCGCAACGACAAAAAAAAGTCCTGTAGACGTCTTTATTTATTTGAGCCGGACCCTTCGACAGGTTCAACTTCGTGTTTCTCAGTCGGAGAGACGAAGCCTTAGATTTATTAAGGCCGATATGGTCTGTTGCAGCTACATATTAAATTCAAAAGCTCGCCACTTATGCATAAAACGACTAAGCTCTAAAGTGGCGTCGATCCGTCCCTGTACTGTAACCGCACGAGGCCGCAGAAGAGTTTTAATAGTCCTGCTCAGATTTCTTTATAACCCTGTGATTTTAATAACAAGATTATCAAGACAAGCTGAAGCAAGAAAATCGAAATTGATCATCGAAATTTGTGCAACAAATTTCCAAACGAGCGCAATTCTGTGATTCTTGCCATGATTTAAATCAAAATAATTGAGAAATACAATTGCAAGTCTGTTGCAAGCAATTTGCTCAATTCTCTTGCAATGTCTATAATTACCTGGATCTACAGGAGGTTCTTCTTCGTCATCGTCCAAGTCGACGGGCTCTTCTTGTTTGTGCATATTTGAAAGCTTGAGGACGATCAGATGATCTCGCGCAGTTTGTGAGTTTGTTCCAGCGACGATAAACGTAGTTGCGGGATAGGTGCCGTTTGATCTGTTGACATCGTCGGAGATCACGTCGAAGGATAAGCATGGAGCACCAGTTTGGAACTCGTGATACAATTTGTAAGCACTAGAATTCGCTGAAATTCAGTCGATTCACTTTTTCAATACCTTTCGTCTCGCACAAGCTCTTCTCCGTCTTTTAGCGCATGTTTTCCGGGAATAAATACTTCTTGAGCAGTTTTTACGTTCGACGAGCTCGTAATTTCTTCTTCTTCTTCTTCTGAGCTTTCATTATCTTCTTCCTCTTCTTCTTCGGGCATTGGTGGTTCTAAGTCCATGTGTTCTAAGTCGTCTTTCTCGATTCCGTCCATGATTTTCAAATATAAACTCTTAAAACAGTTAGATAACAATTGTATTTATTTAAATTTTATTATATTATTGTTTGAACAGAACTGGTTTTCACGCTATCAAACTATGGCGGAAAAATCTGATTTTATTTTATAGAAAATAAAATCTTTTTTTACAGAAATTCTATTGGATACGAGGAGATTTTAACACTGTATTCTTTAATCTTATATCTTCTTTATTCGTATTTCTCTATCAACGCCTTCAAAGGACGATTTCCAAAATCTTCGAATTTCTCTTTTGCCCTGATTCGCCCCGAGCGCTGGTCATTTGCGCTCAGTGGCTATTTACGCACGAAAGGAAAGAATCAGCTAAAGAAAATTCAAGAGTAGGAAAGAAATAAGAAGAAATAAAAAGAGATGGATTTTTCAAGTTTCGGAGACGAAAACTGGGATTTGCTCACTTGGGTCAATTCTGCTTTCAAGTAAGATTTTAGATAAAAATTTTTCTGAATATTTAGAGTCAAAATTTTAGACCTATATTTAATATTGGTTTGTCGTTTTTATCGTGTAAAACCGTTTTCTAGAGTATAAAAATAAGAAAAAGCACTTAGGGATGTGCGCAATGGTAAACAAAAGATGTGGACATTATTATAGTGTTTTGATTTAATACAGATCAATAACCCTGGGAATCACTTAAAAGTTGATTTCACATATGTTGCATTTCCCACAGCATTTTCAGCCATATAGTAGTAACATACCTATCTAAAAATATAGGAATTTCTTTTCTTTGCCAACTGTTGCATGGTTCAAGCAATATATTGAAATAATCAACTATGATATTTACTTCCCACAGGAATAAGATTTATAACTTTGAGAAATTGTAAATAGTCTATTGTCAATAGATAATTATTATTTCAGAGATGTAACAAAAGAGAAGCGCGATACATATGCCGCGTCACTACTTACAAAGCTTCAGCTGGTATCTCAGGCAAAGTTCTAAACCTTTCTCTTCGATAGAAGGAAATCTATCGTCAAGTATTCAAAACTTTTCTGAAGGACATCTCAAAAACTATCGAAGAAGCTGCCGAGCAAGGCGCCCAAGCAGTCCCAAAAGCTGCACGCGAAATGGAAGCGGTTAGGCAAGAAGCAAACTTTCTGAAACGCCATATGAACCAGGTCAAAGAAGGTCTTGAAGACGTTGAGCAGAAGACGAATTCGTCGATTCAAGTTTTGTTCTCAATTGATCAAATTAAAGAACGTGTTGAATCTTCCGAGCTGTCGCTGAAGAAGGTTGACAACTGGGCGCAAATAACGCAAGAAGCTGAGAATGCATTCACCGAGCAAGACTTGAAAACGATCGCGGATAAGATCGCGCAGTTGGATCAGTCGATTTTGATCTTCCAGGGAGCACCTGATTACGGAGAGAAGCAAAAGCTCCTCGATTCCTTCAAAAACCGGCTTGAAGCGACATTAAGTTCCAAAGCTATTCAGTCAACAAAGCTGCACGACGTACAAGCGGCGAAAGAAACAATTTCTCACTTTGCAAGCATCGGTCGTGTTTCTCAATTCGAAAGCTACTATATCAAGACTTCGAGAGCAAAATTCAAGGAATCTTGGGAGCTTACCGAGCAATTTGATCGTACAACCACGCTCTATGAAAATTTGGTACAAAGAGCAAGCTCTGAGCTTGTTTTTATTACAGCTGTTTTTGGAGAAGAGAGAGCAGAAAATATTCTGATCAAAAGTTTTGCAGATATTTTGAAGAACTTGCCGATCAAGGAAGCTATTAAGGATCTGTTGGATGAAAACGGTAAGTGTGAAGCTCTTTAAGAATGATCAAAACGATTTTTAGATCCTTCCCTGTCCATGGAGAAAATCTCAGAACATCGTCTTGCTGCTGAACAATTTGTAGGAAAGATTCAAACGTTTCTGGAATCGAAGTCTTGCAATCCCTCTGACGTCCAAAATCTAGTGCAAGTCCTGTGGGTTCCTTATGGAGCTGCAATTATTGCATTCAAGGATCTAATGAGCTCAACTCTTGCAGCAAGGTTTAATTTTAAATTTGATCAGTTATTTCAAAAACTATTTCAGAGTTTCTGATCTGAGAATTGACGGCGATTCAATGGCACTCCTTGAGAACATCGCAAACGCAACAGGACATCTTGTCGAAATGCACAATTACGCCATTGATACATGTAAAGAATCAACAGGCTCTCTTGGGCTTCTCATGCTCGCAGAAGCAATCGCATTCTCACACAAAAAGCTCACAGAACGCGCTTTTTCTGCGATTGAAGATGCCAAGCTGAGATCAAGAAAATTTGATCAGAACGATGATGAGATCTGGCCATTCTTTTCTAATAGTCTCCAAATGCTAGAGCGATTCGGACCGTGGATAAAAGAACTCGACAGGCTTGAAGGTGTATTTCACGAGGAATTGAAGGCTATCGAGAGATTTTCATCGGCTTCAATGATGAACAAGGTAAATATGATCGTGTAAAGATTGTTTTTCATGCATGATAAGGAGAACGAAGATCCATGGAATTTCAATATTCTTCGACTTTGCGCTCCGAAGAACTTTGGCGAACTGCAAGGATTTATTGATCAAAGCATCTCTAAATCTTCTAGTCTTCTTACTGACTCACATGCAAGCTTCGCGCGGCTTGCACAGCTTACAACAGATGTAGCTTTCGATACTGCTTTTGTTCCAATCAGATGTTCCTTCAAATCTCTAGCAGAGATGGATTTATGGAACAAGGCCGATGCACCGCTTCCTGGTATTTATTAAAGTTAAATAATGAAATTTATTTTTGAGCAGAATTCGGATACTCTCCGAGCGAAGAAATCACGCAAGTTGGCGATGCGCTGCTGACAATACCACAACATCTTGATCCCCTTCAAGCTGATAATTCTGATTTAAAACGAGCAGTTTTATGCACGAAACTTCCATACACAGAAAATCTCCCTGATCTCCCAGGTAATAAAATATCTTGCAAACAATAAATAACCTTTCCAGAATCCAATGAGAATACCGACGATGACATATTCGAACACCACCACGGTGCTGGAGCGTGGCTTGCAAATGCCGGTCACGGAGCTTGCAAGTTGTTTATGGAGCAGATTTTCAAGATCCCAGAGCTTTCCGAATGGGGTCGACTGCAACTGGTTTGCGACCTACGCTACCTCGAATCTGTTGGCGACTCACTTGGAGTTGAGATCTCAGAAGAATGGAAGGCTCTTGTTCAGCTACTCGCCGCTAGCAATGAAGACTTAGATCAATTGGCATCTACTGCGCCACAGACGATCGCAGACAAAGTTTACAAAATGAGGAAAAACCAAAAGGAATAAAAATAGAATCGTGTTTTACCTAGCACTTACTGGTGGTTATTTCAGTTCAGCTCAACTTATATTTCATCTTGTGCAATAATAAACTTATCTCATTTTAATAAATCTAATTTCGAATGCAATTGATTTTGTTTGTTTGATAATACAATGTCTTAAATGATATAATTTATAGAAATGTCAAGAACAGAATGGTGTCTTAAATATAAAGTAGAAAAGAAATGCTCCACCACCAAGGCGAGAGCCGCTGTATTCGAGACAAGCAGGGGCAAAGTTCATACGCCTGTTTTCATGCCAGTAGGAACTCAGGGAACGATGAAGGGAATCACTGTCGATCAGATGAAGAATATGGGTATGAAATGGGTAGAGATTCACTTCAAGTTCGTTGTTATTAATTTTGGTTTCTGAGAGAGGAAAAATAGCAAATAATTCGAGTAGACAAATGCTTACTGAAAAGATTTACTAATACCAGATTTTCAAGCGCCCTGGAGTCCAAAGCCTCTTAATTAATCACTTTCGTTGACAAACGAGAGTGAATAATCAGAGCATTATTTCGCAAGCTTCATGAAATAAAAGTTTGTTTTAGACATTGAAATCATCCTCGCAAATACTTATCATCTTGCACATCAGCCTGGTACTGAGATTCTCGACAAGTTCAATGGTGTCCATAATTTCATGGGCTGGGATCGCAACATTCTCACAGATTCTGGTGGCTTCCAAATGGTCTCGCTCATCCATCTGACAACGCTGACAGAGGAAGGCGTGGAGTTCGCATACCCACATGACCAGACGAGGAAGCTAATGATGACTCCAGAGGAAAGCATGAGAATACAAAAAAGCATTGACTCCGATATTGTGATGCAATTAGACGATGTTGTATCTGCAGGCATTGGCCGTGGCCCGCGAATCGAAGAAGCTGCCGAGCGATCTGTCAGTTGTTAGGTTTTCCACGTTTAATCGCCGCAATTTTCACCGGATACATAATACTTCCGTGTGACCTAATATTTAACCATTTGAAAAATTAGAAAACCCGGTCTATAGATGGCTTGATCGCTGCCTTGAATCGCCATTGGGCGTTAATCAAAATATTTTTCCAATTATACAAGGTGGCCTTGATCCTGAACCGCGGATCAAGTGCTCGGAAGAAATGACAAGGAGAAAAGCTCCTGGATTTGCGATCGGAGGATTGAGTGGTGGGGAGACTAAGGATGAGTTCTGGAGAGTAATCGACAACTCGGCACCGCTTTTGCCAGTTGATAAGCCGAAGTATTGTGTAAGGTCATTTCTATATAAAATTCGCCATCCATTTTTTCATCGATGCATGCAACCACTTCCAACTATTTTTTAAAGATGGGAGTTGGATACGCGCTAGATCTGATTGTACTGGTTTCCCTTGGAGTTGACATGTTCGACTGTGTGTACCCAACGCGAACGGCGCGATTTGGGCACGCACTACTGATTGATGGCAAAGAACTTGACATCAAACGCGGTGAGTTTGCGTTTGACACTCGTGAACGGGTTTCTGATTAATAACATAGGAAGAGCCACAGTCTTCAGACTGTCACTCTCAAGAGTGATTGACTCGCTGATTGAGTGTTTTTTCACTTACAGGAATCTAAGTTAAACCCATCTAAAGACCGATCGAGCCCGGCTGCCCCTGCGAATGTTGCAAGAATTACACAAGAGCCGGTCTCCACATTCTGTTCCGCTCCCGTCAGTCGGTTGCAAGCTCTATTTTGTCGATTCACAATCTCATGCATCAAAAACGGCTAATGACACAAATGCGTGAGGCAATAATTGCGGACAACTTCCCCTCCTGGGTGTTTGCATATTGCGAAAAGAACTACTCGGGTAAGCTTTACAGTAAATCATAGATGCATAAAAGCGGGTTATTTTCAACCGAGTTCAGGTGGTATTTCATAAAAATTACAAAATAAGCCGCTGCGAGGATATGAGCTTGATATTGACTAAATTAAAATATGACATTAAAGTCTGTGAGAACAAAATTTTTCAATAACTTTAAATTGTTTCGATTTATTTTCATTTTTAGACGGGTCACTTCCTCAGTGGGCCTCTAATGCTCTGTGTAAAGTCGGTGTTGACGTGAGTAAATTTGTTGGAAAAGTGATGAAGAACAAAGAAGAAAGATCGAGTAGACACGACATGAAGAGTTACAAGTCGATTCCGAAAGAAAGTGAAAGTAAAGATGCTGTTAAATCTTAAAATCATGCTCATAATATCTAAAAAGTAATAAAAATTAAGCAATATGTTGAGTTTATATACAGGAATAAAGACATTTGAAAAATTGATATTCCAAATGCTTTGAATCAGCTTTTGTTGGCTTCATATGACGTTGAACTTGCTTGAGCGCCGATCTGGTCTTCCAGCGAGCCGATTGTGAGTGGTGATCCCTCGTTTATCAAGATAGGATCTATCTGGGGATCCTCTTTGATTTGATTGATAGAGCTAAATCTGACTGTAAGCCGAATGTTTCCAGTAGTGACATTATTATTATCGAGTGGTCATTAGTCTTAATTTGGCAGCACGTTCAGTAAGAATCTTACTTAGATTCTCGTTCTGGAAAGACCTACCTTTCGAATTCGTCATCGTCTGGTCGGCCTCTTTTAACCATTGTTACAATTATAAAAGCAAGAGTTATAAAGACGAAGCCACATCCCAGGGCAATCACTATCATCACCATGAGTTCATCGCGGCCAATGTTTTGTGCTTCCGGATCCATGAGATACTAAAAGAATTTATGGAGATTTTTGATCCTGCTTCGGCTGAATGATTGACTGAAGTTTTTCGATGACGTCTACGGGTATGTCAGCTTGGAATAAAGTTGCCAAATAATTGTCTAACGATTACAAAGTGGGTTAGAAACTTTGTAAATAGTGTCTCCTATCCCGTACTTCATTTTGATTCCAAGAAATTACCTTTCTCGCAAGCGTCTGTAGATCTTCAGCAAAAATTGGTTGAGCATTGCAGGCATTCTGGTGATCCCATGAAGAGTCAGCGCAAGCACAGGCGAATTTATACTCCATTGTACCATTTGGATTAAAATGAACCCATTCCTCTTTATTGAAGTAAGACGCTTTCATTTAAACCCGATCACAAACCTGGATTGACGCGGCATACTCGTTCTACGTCTTCATTGAATAGAGGGAAAAGCTTTATAAGATATGAAAAAATGACTTGATAATATTTTGATTCTAACCTGTTTTAAACTCTTTACTTTTTCACAACTGAATTTTGCTTTTATCCTCATCGTCGTAATAGTTCCGTTCATGAAACCATACTCTTCAAGCGTCTTGTGATCTCCAGGTTGCAAGTCAAAGCTGGCAAGACAAACTTCTCCAACTCTTAATCACAAAACTCGCATCACTTCAGGGCTAAGATTTATATTGCCTTACTCGCAGAGGCTCACTGCATTACAGTTTGATCTGGCGGTGGTGGTCAGACAACTGGATCTGTCACAGCTAATTTCTTTGTATACTGCATATTCTGTAATAGGATCTACACATTGTCGACACCAAACTGGCGGTTCTTTTCCTGCAGGAGGTCCTTGTTGAGATTAATGATCATGTGTATTTCTTTGATTATAATTTATACCTTGTGCTTTCAAAACTGCAAAAAGTTCAATCGTTAAAAGCCTCATATTTTCGGTGGTCAAATCTCTATAAAAATGGGAGAAGAAAGGGAGCTATTGGAATTAACCATCCAGCATCAGATAATGGAAGTCGCCTGAGTTTGTTTGTTCGTCTTCACAACCTTCCAGCCAATTAATCACAAGTCTAACGCACTGCCTTTTCAACTCTTTTTGGTCAATTCTATTCATCCTGTTACCCTAGAAAATATTTCTTGGCTTTCAAATATGTCTCAAAGACTCAGAAACAAGAAAATTTTTGGACGGAATGGAACATTTTTAAATATCAGAGTTGAGAGAAATATACAGATCTAGTATTCTGCTACTTTACAATATGATACAGCTTTTGCACAGATTATTTTATAAATAAAGAAGTTAACCCACATCGGGTTCAAACTTCAGGACTCCCACAGATTGTCTTCTTATCTGTTGTGAAGGTTTCCTTCCACTCATTATCTTTGCAGGTCAGTTTTGCTGTCGAGATGTACCCGAGTGTGAGGCATTCGAATGAACATGATAAGCTGCCTCGTTTATGTCCGCATTGGATTGCTTTTATGTCCGAATAAATTGTTGAAAGTCCGTGCGGGGAGCAGATGTTGTCTTCATCTGATACTGTATCTATTTATATATTCTTTTCAAGAAAAATAATTGATTATTTACCGATACTCCGCATTTTTTCTATCTGATTTGGTTTCAGATATTCCTTTTTCGACATCTTTTCTTGCAAAGATAACTTCACGAATCTACGAATATCTTTCGGCAAGAATGCTTTCTTTCGCCTAAGCATACGTTCTTTGAACCGATCTGCGAGCATTTCGCGTTTTTCGACCTCTTTTCTCCGTTCTACCATTTTTATTGCCCGCCGCTGTGCTTTCAGTGCTCTGCGTTGAGCTCTTGGTGATTCTGAAAAATATTTCCGGCCGAGCTCTATGCAAATCCGGTACCTTCGATATTGGAGGCACTTTTAAGATTGATCTTCCTCGCCATACTTCTCATTTTTCCAGAAGTCATTTGCGCACCCATATCAATCGCCTGGAAGAAAGTTTTGAGGGTCTCATAAATCTGCCCTCACCTTATTTACGAGCCAGCCAACAAAGGGTTGTATCTTTGTCTGGAGACCAAGTGGACGGCCCATGTCGCAACCGAGCCCAAGAGAAGTTAATCCAGCAAGCGTCGGCCTTAAAATATGTATTGAGTTTTCTTCCTTGATTTCACTTCTTACGTGTTTTTATTCCACATGACAAAAGGTGATCCACCGCTTCCGACGCAGGTCGGTCGTTTGCCAGTTCTCATCATTGTTCCTGTGCAAAACGTTTTCTCCTAAATAAGAGGTCTTTTCTGATATTTAAACACCTTATTACCGGATTGAAGAAGTGGAAGTCGCGCTTACAAGTCTCAACAGGCTGTATTCTTAGCGGATCATCGAGGATTTTTTTCGAAGGCGTTCCGAACTGACTCAAATCTCCCCAGCCCGCAGACGCACCTAGGCTGTTTTCTTTGATAATTGTCGATTTTCGGTGAACCAGGCAAATCGGGTACGATGAAACTGTAATCTCAGCAGGTTGAGCGAGCCGGAGAAGGCATATATCATACTATGAAATTCGATAGAAAAAGTAGAAAAAGAAGTGAACTTACTTCATGAGTTGCTATATTGAATTTCTCATGTCGTCGAAAGTCGATTACTCTTACAGATTTATCAGAGCTCCAAGGACCTTGTTCGGCATCAATGGATGGAAAAAAATGAAATTTACGATAATGCAATGACGTCAGAAAAATAGAACCCGATAGAAATGAGGCCTGCATAATCCGAATTAATACCGTCCTTGACTTCCGATATAAACCTCGTGTCCGACCGGATTGTGGCAGCAATGAGCGGCCGTCTACCTGAAGGTCCAAAAACGCACCCATATTTGCCCAAAACAGGGAATATAATTTATGTTGA
>Ga0115008_10004680_pt1 | contig 11361 bp, 6 predicted proteins | sample FraStrMetagenome_FD_87164 | JGI IMG/M metagenome (GOLD analysis project Ga0115008, IMG submission 87164) | Marine eukaryotic phytoplankton communities from Arctic Ocean - Fram Strait ARC3M Metagenome | ecosystem: Environmental > Aquatic > Marine > Oceanic | place: Fram Strait | collected 2012-06-18
ACAGATGCATTCCTTCTCTCGATGTAACCTCGCCATACTCGTTGGATTTCACATGTAGCAAAACAGTTTATAGCAAGACTCTCTCTGCAAAACGATCCCCTAAGAACCGCCTGGAAATGGGAAATACCAGTTCGAACAAAGCAAAATTGCTTTCTATGTGAGTACATTCGTACAACCGATTGAATGACAATTGCGGATGCTTCTTCTGTACACTGTCTAGCTTCTATCTGCGCCACTGCAAGCTTATATTTTGCTTGTGAACAACGTGTAGCTCTTTGGATGACAAGAGTCGCTCTTAGCATCATTTGATAGTTAACAAAAGCAAAATAACCCCTCCAGGCACACTGAATATGAAGAACTGCAGTATTCTCTTGCATTTCCCTACGCTGTAAATTTATACTATGTTTTGCCAACAAAATTCTAGTTTGGCGCTGAATAATGAGTATACTTAGTTGGTGTTGAGATGCTCTGAACCGAGCAGCGTGACGCCGCCAAACACTTTGCAGCTTAGTCACTGCTAAACAATTGGAAATAATTGCGTCACGACGTTGCATTCCTCGAAAATGTGCCTGAAAATGAATAAAGCCAAGACGTGCAGTAATGTACTTCCTTCGGCTTGACCACCTTCGAATGGACTGTTGCACTTTTACAGCTGCGGAATCAATAATAGATTTCCTCTTTTCCCTGGCTCTAGAAAGTGCAGTTCTCCTTTGAAACGAGCGGAACGTGCTTTGCAAGGTAAGCGCTGCCCACAACATGTTACGATAATTTGCGAAGGCTAAAAAGCCTCTCCAAGTTCGTTGGATTTCTAACGCAGCAGAGGAAACGACTTTGTATTTTAAAACAAGACGACTCGTTCGCAAAAATGACTGGATTTTTATCGCTGCACCTTTAGCAATCAAATATCTAGATCGGATCGCTAACGTCCTGACGTATTGTTGAATAATACAAGCTGCGGCAGATTTCTAAAATATTCAATGTAAGAATTTAAATACAAGGACACCCTACGCTTGCACAAAACTAACCTTTACTGTAGCATTGAGACTTTTTCTGGCTTGATAACTCTTCCACAATAATTGAAATGTTTGGATCGCGAGAAGCTTCCGATTAAATAACGATCGAGAAATGTAAAGGCGATACGCACATTGAATTGTAACCGCAGAATCATTCAGTTTTAACTTATTCAATCGTGCGCTCTTCATTAGGCTAAGTTTAAATTTTTTTTCATACAATTTTTTTTCAATAATCTTGACCGATGGAAGATATTTATTTCTCCTTCTCTGAAAATGTGAATCTTTAAACTTTCGCCAAAAACTGATAATTACTTGTGCAGCTTGTTTCTTTCTAAAAATCATTTTGTTATTGGAATATATTTTATAATTCCTTTGAATTACCATGGTTGCGCGAATCTGCTGGCTTGATGCCATCAGCCGTGAGCAAAGAAAGGCAATAGAGGTAATCATACTTCTTTCCTCTGGTTGATTTTGACTGTCAAACAAAGGAAGCATGTTTGGAATACCACCGAAGTCAGCCATGCACTGATTGGCAAGTTCGATATTTGCTTGTTCATTTGCAACTGCCTCATCTAAGTTCAGGCCGTCTGATGAAGTTTGTCGAACAGACGATAAAGGTAGCGTCTTTGGATGATAAAAAGAGATAAGATAACACAGTGCTTTGCCATCTGCGAACGAAGAAGAAAAGTTGTTGATTGAATGCCCATATGATGAACAGATAATTTGAGACCATTTTAGTAATAGATCTACTCTCTTATCTTCATACCCCAGACTATCCCTTAATAAGAATCGGGATTGACAGGAATATCGTTGACGCTTGAGTTGTCGTTGTAAGCAAATAATCTCTTGCTCGAGCATATCTTCATCGAGAAGAGATGCAAACTCGAAATGAGAGATAATAATCCACATCAACTTCAAAACTTTATTTTGATGGCCATCAACGACATGCTTCGGTTGAATATCAGATAAATTGGGAACTTGTAGCCGCTTTAGGTAGTCAATGACAATGCTCACGTTGTGAATTTTTTGTAACCTCGACACTGTGGGCAAACGCATATGAGCCAAAATTGAAAGAAAGTGGTCTCCAGATAGAATCTCGATAAACCGTCCCAAACGAATACCATCTCTCAAATCTATTGCCAAATTATTTACAGAGAAATTGTATTCATCAATTTTATCTTGACAGTACGTTACACTTACACCAATATGTGAAAGATGGCGTATGAAATTTCCTTCTCCAGAAAGGCAATGGCGACAAAATTCGACAAGAACATCACGCGAAGACTTTACTGGAGATGTCACATGAAAGAGGCACGGGCAATCGATAACACTCTCTGCTTTTGCCATATCTAGGAATAAAACAAGGAGCAAAATTACACGCAAAGAATGTTGTCGAAGTTCGCTTCTAAATCTCTTTTCAAATTTGCCTGATGGAAGTTTACATCTTCCTCTAGTGTATTTGAATAAAATGGCGGGATCAGCCAATACTCTCGACAAAATAAATTGCCGCAAACCTTTTCGCTTGCCAACAGGCTCAACGTCAATAACTTCATTGAACACAGTTTCTAGCCCAAGATGTAACCAAGAATGATTGTATGAAAGAATCAGATCAGTTATTTGGCGCCTTAAGCTTAAGTCCGCGTAAAGGTCTCGATCGATTCGTATTGATATCTTTTCCTTTTTTATCTCACTTTCGATACGGTTACGAATCGTTAGCATTATATCGCCATTATAAAGGCGCTTTGCCAAGTGACGATTGCGGTTTTGCCTTTGATGGTAAAGAAGTGTGCCGTAAACGCCGATTGAAAATTCGTCACTTCTGTCAGATAGATAATAATTTAAGATACCAACAAATGCATGGCTTTGCTTTTCTGCCCATTGCGAGTCGACCAAAAGATTTCTTTTTTTCAGGGAAATTTTGCTTTGGAGAGGTTCAGAAGCCGAACCCCTCGTCCGAACGAAAGTTCCGTCCTCATTTGTAGTTCTTTTTGCTCTACATGCATTCGATAATTTTGAGACAAGCTTCTGCAAAACCAATTTTTTTTGTGAAGTTGGTATATTTGAAGGAAATTTGGAGTGAATTTAACGATAAAGTTGGGCTGTACTTACTTCTGATTTTTCTACTTTAGTGACAGATGACTTGCACTTCATGTACTTTGCGGTTCTGCTCTTTACAGAGGTTGATTTCATTCCGTTATTCATCCGTTGTACAGTTCCCTGAATACGAATTTGCATTCGACCACGTGGATGCAGTTTTAAGTGGATAGTATCAGCGACATTCAAACTCCCATTTGCACTGCCACTGCTTGCTTCTTCTTGTGGAATCCACGTGAGCGAAAAGTCAATGAATCCATCCTTAGAAATTTCAAATCCAGTTCCATTGCTTGATATTGAGGCGGTTTTCGAAGAAGTAGAAGCACTCATGACCTTTCCACATTCAAACTTCAAAATACTCAAGTCAAAACCTTTTTTGCAAGGAAACTTTTCCAAATAAAACGTATAGGAACTCTGCTTATCTATTTTCTGCTTAAGAGGTGCACAAATGCGAAATGTTCGAGACACAACATGGTCGATCACGTTATTTTTTCCAAAATCGATCCATAATGTTTCTTGAAAATTCCCTAGAGTCAATACTGGAATCAGATAATCATTCTCAAGAACCTCTTTTTCTTTCTGAACTTTCTCTCCATCGTCAAATAATCTTTGACGATCAAATGATGGACCATTACCTTCCTCTCTCTTTATTATGTTGTCACTCCTTGTAATTATATTGTTGCTATCATTCGCCGCTATATCTAGCCTCGCTGGTAATCTGGCAGCTGGACGAGATAAAAGCTCACCAAAAGTTGGCGAAAGACTCGATCTCTCAATTAAATGCTGCAGTTTCTTTGGACAAGGAGATTTATAATTATTACTTTTACTAATACCGGCACCAGTACTATCAATGTCACTCTTTCTACGATCCTCCGTGGTGACATTCGTAATCATTCGAACGGGCTGTTGCTTTTGTTGATGTAGCTGTTGCTGTTGAATCCTCAACGCCGGCTTTTGTAACAAAGACCCACCAAAGCTTCGTAACTTATTATTCTGAATTTTACTCTCATTCTTTTTGAAAGCTCCTCCCTGAATATTCGTATCATTGGAAGTATTCCTACATGCACCAGCACCGGCATTCATGCACGTATTGCGAATGGACGAGAGAGGAGTCCGAACTTGTGAAGATCGATCCCGACGACGTGAGGGTGTCTGGATTTTACTCGGCACTCTCGCATGATTGTAAGATGCATTCCCCAAACAGAGAAGATTGTCATCATTGTTGTTGCTGTTGTTGTTATCTTGGTAAATTTTCATCTCCATCCTTTCTGTTACTTATGCTTTTGTTGCGCTTGGCCGCTGTATTCCTGAATGTTATATGGATTGTGGATTGTGTATCGTGAGAGAGAGAGAGAGATGTTGTCGAACGTATACCGGTATTCTCACAGACATGATAATAACGATGTTGTGTATGCTACATCGTAATCGTATACGAGTACTTAGTATTTGTACAACATGTACGACGAGCGTGTACAAGAAGTGGAAAATGGAAAATGGAGAAACCGTTTGTTGTGATACGAGGTGTGTGTTAACGGCTCGAAATTTAACGTTACATGACATGACTCGATATACATCTACATCACACAAATTTACAGAGCACAGAATGACCAATTACAATAATTTAGCCAAATGATCGAAACTCACTGGACTTGGAACTTGGACCCCGTTGACAAAAAATAGAATCTCCTCTCTCCTCTCCCACTGTCCCACTCTCCCACTGTCTCTCTCCAGATAGACGTTTACCGTAGAGAGGAGTACTCGTACAGTCGTATACGTATTAATACAATGTATTAATACGTTGTAGCTGAATTTGAAAACATTGACTGAAGCCATTTACGCTGTAGTGTAATGCGTTAAAAAATGATTATGCATATTATATGTTTCACTGCTGATGATGATGGAAAGGATGGGTTTAAAGTTTAAACTTAATGTTACAATGATTTTACAATTAAAAAGATACCTGCCTAAACTGATATTAATAAATAACCCATAACACACTAAACTTCAGTGTTTGATAAGGATGCCAAACCAGCACCCAAAGAAAAAATGAACCACTTCATGAATATGGATCCTTTGTTTATTTTCATGTCGTCTCATATAACGTCATCGAAACTATTGCGGTAACTTAAATTGGGAGCGTCAAGTTGTTACAATCTTGCGTTTTCGAATCATTTCTCTCGCTTCGAAAATCAGTTCTGCTCGTCTCTTTTTACTTTCAGGTGTATCACCCCTAAAATTTAACCTCTCTAATATGATGCGCTTTTCCAGAACTAATTGCCGTGCTTCCGAAATAAGTTGCTCTCTGTCAATGGAAGACATCGCTTTCGCTTTTTCTTGAGAGTAAACTTCTCTATCGAGCGTACCTTGTACCTTCACGGCTGAACTATTGGCATCAACTGAATTTTCACCCCATTCATTAGCTTCGCAATGTTTACGAACGATTTCAGTTTGGGAAGATTCTTCTATTGCAGTAGTGTCACCATTTTCTTCTTCTGGGATGTTTGTGTCAAAGGAATCATCTTCCCATCCATCAACATTACCATTCTTTGACAAAATTTCGGGTTGTGATGGCTCATTATTCGCGTTTGGATCTTTATCGATGAATGCTTCCTCTTCTGAAAGCTCAATATCAAAAGATTCTTCATCCCATCCACAATCGTCATCTGGATTGCCAACTTTCAAACCTTCGGATGTTGATTTTGAAGTCGACACAGGATCCTGTGTTACAGTGTCTCCTTCATTTGATTTCAAGTTGGTTTCGCTCTTCAGAGAAAAGTCGTCCCCCCAATCATCTGCTTTTTCATTGTTTCTCATGTTTCGAGCGCTTGAAATCTGGCTGAGAGACGGGTTGCGTTGTTTCAGTGGAAGGTCGAGGCATTTTGTGACATAGAGGAGGGCAGTTCTCAATATGTGAATCGATACCTGGTCAACTTTTTGTTCATCCTTGGATCTAATATTTGCGGTAGGAAGTAATAGAGGTAACTCAAAGTCGTCGTCACGCTCATGTTGCATAGCCCATTCCAGAGCTTTAGCTACGCTTTCGTTTCGAGTTGCCAACACCGATCTCCTTGAACCATTGACGCTAAACCCGTACGCGCTAAGTTGATGAACTAGAGATTCATCAGGAATTAAGTCAGCATGTGACGAAGCAGCTAACTGCTCAAGTATTTCTGCAGATTTCTCTTCCAAAATTTGGTTGATATTGGTTGATATTATTTCGACATATTCTTTGTCACTTATTTCAAGCATCAATGTGACCGCCAACTGAGCGTGCGTTGACATATCAAATGCTGGTTCAAATGAGACATTTTTAATACGCGTAGCTTCCATGACACAATGTTCAGCGATGGTCTTCGCCCAGGATACAATATGTGAATCTCTTAAAACATCTAGTTCCTCCGATGACTTTGAAGCATTATATCGTGCCAAGAAAGAAAGAATATCTTTCCGAAAGGAATTGTATTTATCGTCTTGACTTTTGTTACTAACATGCCCTGTCGAGGTATCACTACTTCTGTCACCTATTTCACTTGAACGGTAAGCATGTTCTACAAGGGTTTTTGCACCTTTCGCAAATAAACCTGCAGCTTGAAAGACAAGAAATGAATCACCGTTGTTGCTTTTCGGTTTCATCGGACTTGTGTCATTTAGCGAGAGCGGTGATTGTAAACGAAGCTCCAACAAGTTGTAGGCTGAAATTAGATCGGTAGTAACCAAAGGATCAATAAAGTTAATAGAGCATCCAACGACTGTCAGCGCCAAGGAGCTCAACTCAAAACGCATTGTAGTGTCAGAATAGCTTTCGTCGGAGACTACCTTTGCAATTGAGGCAAATACCCTCTTGACGGCTTTGTCTTGACATGAGTTCAAGTTGTGAAGCAAAGAGTACAAAGAGCACGCAGCTGCGCCCATACATTTCATCAAAATTGCCGATTCAGCAACTGAAACCATGGCAAAGCATTTCATCACTGTTGAAGAATTGAGTAAAGATGTTAGTTCCAAAATACGCATTCCGGGTAGATAGAAACTAGCTAAGCCATCCGAATCTCCATGTTTGTGCATCATTACAAATTTATAATTTTGTGTGGTGGCAAAAGTTTCGTCTCTCCATTCGTTTTGCTGGTCTAAGCAAGAACAGGGACTCACTGAAAGTATATGTTTTAAGATTGATTCTTGGTCGTTATCACGCAAAAGTTTATAGGGTGGTTTGACGTGCATCAACGAAATAAAATGAGCACATGATGCAATCCTTTCTTCCAACAGAAAAGATTCTCTCTCTTCGGGAAAGCAAGGGGTAAGAAGTCGAAGACAATGTCTCGCATAGTCAACATCCTGCACATCTTCGTCAAATGACTCGCGGATGTATTTAAAAAATATCGTCTTTGCTGTGTCATGGAAAAGCATTGATTTATTAAGTGAAATCATCTCCATTAGTAAATCGGCCTTGCGATAAGAAATCAAACAGGTGCACACTTGAGTTTCCGCATAACCAACAGGAACCAAAGGGCTCACATGATTTCTAATTTCAGAAGAGTCGACCAATAACTGCATAAAAACACCGATAAGCTCTCTATTAGAACGTGAGCTCAATTTTTTGCACACTGACACTAACATTCTATCGATAATTTTGCATCCTATCAACTGTTCATGTTCTGGTTCCCTTTCCATTTCAAAAAGACTGTCGATATTTTGATTAGACAAATAGCTTGAAACAATATCTGAAAGGACAAGATTACGATGGAGCCTTTCTATTTTCTTAGTCACATTGGCGATACTTTTATCAACGATATTTTGGGGCTTTACTGGTAAACATTCGTACAGAGACCAACAAAGACCTACGAAATTAAGCTTCGTATTACGATGACTTTCACGAATACAATCAAAGACAAAATTAACAAATTTATCGTCGTCGACAAAGACCCTTTCGTTTGTTGGAAAAAATTGTCGACTAGCTTTCGCGAAGACAAGTGCAACATTTAAACCCTTGTAAGGATCAGCAGCACACTGCTTCATACAATGTGATCTTAAGGCCAAAAGAGCAGCATGTTTCAAGTCACCATCCAACGGCGCCCCCCAATACTCTGATACACACTCTTCATGAAAATATTGTATTAATGGTGCAATATATTTCCTCCATCTTTTCATTGCTTCGGTGGCGTCACAATCTGCCAATAAAACACCAATGAATCCCTTCAATCCAACTTGACACCAGTCAGTTAATGTAAATGCGACCGGTGCCGTCCCACCATAAATTGCGGAGGATAAGAGGCCTGACACGAAACGTATCGACTTGAGACTTGATATTTCTTGTCCACTTTCTTCCTGAAATGCATCTATGCAACGCTGATGTCCCAAATCTAAAATGCTGTGCGCAAAATCAATCCGTCCTGTGAACTTTTCGATAAAGAGAGCTTTTGAAATATACCACTTGACCATAGGAATCAATTTTGTCTGTTCTTCGGCAAGTTTCATAAATTTTACATCAATATCAAACGAAAACCTTTAAATTGATAAATTAATGAGGATTCAATCGTTCGCATACGACGCCTGACAAAAGACTTACGCATCTTCTTTAGCATCTTCGACAGGAATGGAAAAACGAGTCGATGCATCAAATATAGTTGATGGAGAAGAATCGCCATCAAAAAGGAAAAAGAATTTATTGAGATTCGGTTGACAGTTTGATCGAAAAAATGACGACGGGACGGCTGGGAGCAAGCTAGAATAAGATGAAGGATCAATACAAGCTGGAATGCAATCCAGTATTTTCAGACGGTGAGGTAGAACAACTTCAGAATGCCGAACCATGAGCATGAGTAAGCAATCAAGATCATTACGACGTGCGCAGCCCATAGCAACTTCAACAAGGCACGCCTTTTGAAATGAGTTGTCGAAGCGCCGAGGGGAAAATTGTCTATTCAATGATTTACAAAGTATTGCAAATGTTTGCAATCTTCTTCTTCTTTCAACTAATCTACATCTGACATCTCTAAGATGATGTGTTGAAGCTCTTTCGATTCCCTCCTCAATCAACGCAATCGCAGAACCAAGATCCTTTATTCTGGCAGTCGCTGCAGCATTGATAACAAATTCTTTGTCTGAAATTCGACCTATTAACAACTTTGTTAATTTGATTGATTCATTTCCTAAGCGGTCTAGTAGATCAGTGGACAAACTGATATCCCATAAGTCCTTTAGCGTAGAATCATCGTTAATATCGTACTGAATCACCATTTTGTATGCCTCATCCACCTTACGATTGCTAATCATCTGATCAACAGCATCCTTCGGGCTTAACTCCTCTATTTCCACCAAAAACAAAAAAGAATTCAAAGTTCGTATGGAATACACAGAACCTTCACTGCTCACAATTTCGCTTGCATTACATGCAGAGGAAAGGAGGACCCTTCTCTTTACATCAATTAAACGAAGGTAGCCGCAGAGAGTGACTGCTGCAACCTTCGAAGATGAGGTCCACTGCAGATTCAAAATACAGTCGGTATGGGATAAAGTATCTGTTTGAATAATCGATTCAATGGCATTTGCCTTGAATGATGTTGACTTAACGTTGTCAAATTCGAATGTTGACACCAAACCATTATAATCTAAGAAACATCCATATCTTCCATCTCGTGAAATTGCTATTTTTACAGTTGGCGCCAGAATAGACGTCAACTCATGCTTACAGCTTGTATTTGGGAATAGTTCCAATGACGATATAGCCGGTCCTTGACTTGGCAAACCAAATTGACCTATACAAACTGCGGACAAGGGCATCTTTCTCGTTCCTTCTGATACTAGCATCCAGACACTTGCAGAAGAATAACACGAATTTCGAGAGGGGCCTGCAAGATACAACGTGCACATAGAGTCCCCTCTACAAGTTTCTATACTGAAAACATCATGGTTTAACTTCGAAGGAACGAATTTATCGATTGATGACAGGGAGAACGCCTTAATTATGTTTATTCGTTTGGGAATGCGATTTAATTGTTGACTGTAGATTTGATTTGGAATTACAATAATTTCAACGCTCCCGTTGACCCTCGATATTACGAGACCGTAGACTAATCCAGCCCCGATGGGAGCCATGTCTGTGACAGTGGCTCGTGAAAGGCCACAATCTTTGTTTATTATTTTCGAGACCAAGATCCATTCGCTATTATCGTGTCTTTTATGAAGAAGACTCAACTGGTAAACGCAAATGACACCCAAATTCTTTCCGTCCGGTATATTCCATGCAACTACTCTACAATACGGTCCAAACGATACCATTCGCGCAAATGCTATATTATAGTATTCCTTTATTGACAAACATTTTTCCAATTCAGCCAAAAGCTCCATCCGGTCACTCGTTGTTCGCAATAGTGATGCAAACGGACGAGACTGAACATCCGAAAATACCCCAAGTTCTGTCATAATACAACAACTTCCAGCATCATCCGTATTAGTCTGAAACGATCGCCCCATATTGATCTGCAGACATCATTCAGGAGCAAAAACAAAGCCAAAGCTCAATAACATAATCAAACGAAGTTCTAAACGTTTTCACTACACTACTTCTAAAAAACACTCACCTTACTTCTCATCTTCAGTGAAGCCAAAATAAACGTCAAATGCGCTTTCGCATACCTTAATCGGACTTCTTTGGTAACATTATCACCTCCTCCTTCACCGGAAGCAACAGCCATCAAACTCGCGAACCATCCCCGCTTCTTATTCTCATATGCTGTTCCCCCATCAGATTCTTCTACAGAATCCTTCCAATACTTCGTCCAAACGGATCGAAAGGATGGAATGTATGCACCATCCGAAGACAATAACGAGAGTCCATGAGAGGATTGCAGCCGTTGCCGATGTTTCTCGTCACGTGCCGATGGTATTGGACCAATTTGTTTCAGGACGTACGCCATGTGTAGGATTGTGCGTTTTAGAGAAGATACTGTATAGGAATAGGATGATGACCTGTCTGTCGGATAATGTTTTGTTCCACTTTAGATGTACGAGTATTAGATCTATCAATTATATGAATATATATTTAATACATGCACACTGCTGTGCGATTATGATGCCTCCATGCCATGCCTCGTTTCTCTCGTTTCGTGTTTATTTTTCAAGAACTGGTTTTTAGGAAGCATTACTAAGTTCGTATTGTGTTCGCATTAATATGTTCATTCTTCAGGAGAGAATATTCTCTACATCGTTCGCTTTGCTGATGAGTTGACAAGTGGAACCTATCAGACGCATTTGTACG
>Ga0115008_10004684_pt1 | contig 11353 bp, 7 predicted proteins | sample FraStrMetagenome_FD_87164 | JGI IMG/M metagenome (GOLD analysis project Ga0115008, IMG submission 87164) | Marine eukaryotic phytoplankton communities from Arctic Ocean - Fram Strait ARC3M Metagenome | ecosystem: Environmental > Aquatic > Marine > Oceanic | place: Fram Strait | collected 2012-06-18
GGCGGATGACGATGCCGCGGCATATGCCGATCTGCAGAGGACATGGAAGGATACCGACATGTCCGCGGAGGACAAATCGCAAATCGAAGCCCGGGCATTGCAAGTGCCGACGGTCCTGCTGGAGAAGTGTCATACCAGCATCATGGCCGTCAAGGCCTTCCTTCCGTCGTGCAATCCCAACATAACGAGTGATGCCAAGGTTGGTATCCATCAGTTGGCGGGTGCGGCCCGCGCCGCCTATCAGACCGTTTTGGTCAACTCACCGCCGAAAGATGAAAAAGATCGACTCAAGGGTTTGCTGCAGGAGATTCGAGATGTGGAGGATGAATTGTTGAATCTGGAAGAATAAAATGGATAAAAGGTCAGATACATCAACAAACACTACAGTAGCTCGTCTACAAATCAAACTTCCAGCCCGATGGTGAGGCTGCTCGTGAGGCAGCGAACTCTTCAATTGTGTTGTTTTTATTTGATTTAGTTCGTCGTCCAGATATATTGATGAACAGATGAGCATCTAATAATCATCATCTGCTTGGTCATTGTTGGGCAAGGAAAATCCCCGATAATTAAGTAAGCTCAATTTGCACTCGAGCATACTCTACATGTAGTGCGTAGTAATGCTTGTTCTCTCCAATCCAAGCATCCGACACCCACCGTTTTCTTTCCATCTTCAGCTGCAACACACCTGACATCCGTCAATATGATCTAAATGAAGGAGCGCACAATTGTTCCCCTCAAACGTGTGTCATGCATGTGCGTGCAGCCCTACGAGTACGTGGTACCTGTCCATGCCACATATCAGATCTACTAGATCTACCTCCTTCCGCGGCCCCTCCCGCGTCCGCCCTGGTTCTGGCCGCCGCCGCGTCCGCCACCGCGTCCGCCACCGCGTCCGCCCTTGCCTTGCTGGCCACCGCCACCCTGCTTCTTCTTCGACTGCTGCTGGCCGGGGGCTGAAATGAGAGAAATTTTGGTTCAGTACAGTATGAATAGCACGTGGTTGTGCCGAAGTTAGGTCGGTAGTTTTGCAATGCGGCCATTGACACAAATGGACCGAATCTAATCAAGTACGTCGGCAGGTCGGGCGATTGTACCATCATCTCAGGACTGTGGCCCAATATTTTGCGCCCTTTCCCACAATCAAAGCCATCATAATCACTTACCAAAACTGATAACCATTTGCATTCCCTTGGGCACGCTGAAACCAGCACCCGACATGGCTTTGACGGCAGCGTTGAGGGCACCTTTGGTGGGAGGCTTGGGAACTCCGCCCTGATTCCTACCACCCTGCTGCTTCTTCTGTTGCTGCTGTTGCTTGCGTGCCTTGGCCTTGGTCTTCACGTCGGCCTCCCGGCGGTTGCGGTTGTCCGTGACGCGGCGGGATCGGCGGGACCCGGCGGCACCGCCGGCCTTGTTGGGCGCCTGCTTCTTTCGCTGCTGCCGGTACGTCTCCTTCTCCACCTGCATCGCTGTGGGCTTCGACGAGGAGGAGATGCCCCGGCGCGCCGCCGCCGCCGCCGCCCGCTTGGCCTTGCCCTTCCCGACGGACTTATCAGCCGCACTCGGCTTCTTGGCCCGGGAGGCACTCTTGGGACCTGCGCGCTGCTTCTTGGCGGTGGCGGCAGCCTCCTTACGTCTGTCCTTGATCAGGTCATCGAGAGACTTGTCCACATTTGTTTCCGCGGCCGATGCGGCCGTCGTGGAAGACGTTCCGATGGCAAATTGGACTGCGGGAGCCGACATGGTTGAGGAGATGTTGGTGGTAGGATACGGCTACCGCGCGGTAGAATGCGATAGCGATGCGTTGGCTACGGCTGCTGGGGTTGTCATGGTATCACGGGGGGTCAAAACATAGGAGTCTCCCAAGAGTGAAAGAATTCGCTCGGACAGGTCAAAGAACCGAGCGGCCGCCGAAAACAAAAACCTGCCGCCAACAGTGAAGGAGTAAAATACTTCGGCCGGAACGGCAGTACATGCCTGAAACGCTGAATGGTGGCCCGATGCACCGCCGCCGCCGCTCATCGTCCGAGTTACTACATGTATCTGTAGCCCTTTGAATGTGAGGAACGCCACCACAATGAAGATTTGTCTGAAGATCAATGACTTTCAGCCTCTCGACGGCGAGACTGCCAACGCCCAATCTAACAATTCTGAGCATTACCGAGTAGTCAAAATGTCTCATAGCGCCAAGGCAATTACAAAAGCGAAGAAGCTTTATAGGTATTCATCGCTCGATATCTCCTTCCCTACTTTCGTCAAAAATGAAAATGAGCAGAAATTTACCACCAGAATTTCGTCAAAATCCGAGCCCGATCTTTCCAACGAAGATCGAGACAAAGCCAAGGATGATTTCTACTTTGAAGCAAACTTTGATGAGGCAGAAGCTGCTCATACGGATCATTACTTCGAAGCGATCTTTGAGGATGATTGCGAAGATAATGTGGAAGACATTAATGACACCAAGGCTAATCTACCCACAGGCAACGACAGCAACAAGGGCGACAGTCGACCGTGTACTCCCAGTACCGTTGTATCGTCCTCCTCTTCGGGCGAATTGTCGCCAAGTACACCTGGAGCCTCGGTTGCTTCTTCGACTTCGGCAGAAGATCTTTCGCTTGATGCCAATATGAACAAGGCCGCCAAGAAAACAATTCTGGGTAAGAAGAAGAGTCCGTATTACAAGCTGGATTGTAGCTCCTCTGTCGACCTTCGAGAGGAATTGAATTTACGTCTCGAGGTCATCCATAAATTGAAGGATGCGACCATCGAGCAAAGCAAGAAGATTGAGAAGATTCAGCTCGCTCACAAGGCAAGCAAAATCCTCCTCAATCTCTTTCGCAAAGAAATCGCCTATCTGCCGCTGCAGAATGTTGGTCTCAAGGAGCGCGTCGCAAAGATTGAGGATGATTTAAGAATGGCCAAGGACGGTGCTGTTGTAACGGAGAAAGAAGCCAATCGAATGTTTATGGCCCTCGTACTGATCCACGAGGAGATTAATGGTATTGAATGCCAAGTTGTGAACCTCGATGATGATTTTGAGGTTGAAGATCTGTTCGCGGTTGACAAAGGGGGGGAGACGCTGGAGTTTTCTGGTTGTGTTCTTCCTGGTAGAGTTGATGGGGTGGAAGACAAGTGGGGAGGGAGCGACCCTATTGCTTCTGAGGACAGTGACATAGAATTCGATGCGTTCGGTCTTTACGAGAAAGATCGGGAGGTCGAAGTGGGTAGCGAGTAGAGGAAAGAAGTAGTGCTCACTACATGTAACAAAGATGCAGGATTTGCACCTGAAGCCATCGTTCTGCAATAGTAGGTTGGATTCATTTGGACGCTCTGTATTACAGTACATGGCATCCGTCACTTTTATCTTATATTTTATAAGATAATGCAATAAGGACTTATTTATTATTGTGATATATATCTTTCTACTTGCTAGAGCTGACACACATACCGTGCACTCTTTGAGATAATTTTGGTACTGGCCGCAATGCTCCTCAAATCTCCCCGGTATCTGCGCTGAAAGTGTAATCCGTCTCGATGTATCCTATCGTTATGTCACCCAATCTTTCGCGGACTCCACCACTGCAGTCTGAGAGGGGGGATATACGGCCGCTCTGCTGAAGACCCGCATGGTCTACCTTGATGAAAGGATAGCGCAATCCAGGGCGATGGGCTGCCTTGTGTTGAACAAGAGACCTAATGGGTGAGGGGCTAGATGAAGAAAGATTCTTTTTCCCTAGCATTGATTTTGTGATTGATTCGTCTTCTTCGTCGTCGTCGTCGTCGTCGACGTATGAAGGATAATAATCATAAATGTCGCCATGGTATTGATCTGTGCCATTATCTTTGACAGACCCTTCGGTTGACTTAAGAGAATCCTCGGAAAGTGAGCTCGGTGATGTGCTTTCAGTTGGGGCAATGGCTAGTTCAGGAATATCCTTGAAGTCTGCAAAGTTAAGATCAAGGCTACGAATAGAGGAGGCGCCGTTGAAGCTGGCCAGCGAGGTCTCTTCCTTGCTAATAATGGGTGGAGGAGTTGGATGGCCGTCTTGATCGATTTCTTCTGTGGTGGAAGTCGTTTTCCCTTGGGAAGATTGGCAAACTTCAATATTGATCGCTTTCCCTTGGGAAGATTGGCAAACTTCAGTATTGATCATTGTAACTCCTTTTGCTTCCATCGTCATCTCCGCTGTTAGAAGATCATAGTGAAGCTCTATTTTTGCCAGAGACGATTCTTTAATTTTGAGATCTTTCTGAAGATCTTCGATCTTGTCCTTGCTTCCTGCAATTTCCTTTAAAGCGCACTTGAGCTCGGCAGAGAGAATATCAATCTCATTCTGCGCAATGATTAGGCTCGCATCGGAAACTGTTTTCTGGATGGTCAGCATAAGTTCGGCATTGTCGTCAAACTTTTCTGAAGTATTGGGTGACAAAGTCGGCGAAAGATTGTCAGACGAGGCGATGAGACAAGAATCATCGCTTTCTTGTTTCTGTGGTTGATCGTTTTGTCGCGATTGCAGTTCCATTTTTGTTCTTCCCACAATTGAATGTATTTGCTTGGCTTTTGCTTTAATAATAGCTTTCGTCCTTTATCGGGTTCGGCTTACTCCACGATTTTGGTGACATGCGTGTAATTTGGTGAGTTGTCTACAGTATGTATTGCACATACAAGAAGCGTACCTCTAGGTAAGTGCCATCCGACATCTACACTCCATTCCTCGCCGGGCCGAGAATCAGGTTTCCGGTACCTTCCAGTTGGGAGTGCTGTCGCCAGGCGCCAGGCGCCTGCTGGGTGAAAGTATAAGTGAATGAAGTTTATATCTTTTAAGCATCGCAAACTTCTGCCCGAGATGCCTTCCAGTAGTCGATGGTGTACATAAGCACCGCCATAGGCTGGCCTACGACGCAAAAGACGATCCAAAATATGACGTTTCCAATAGAACTGCCAGGTCTCATTCTGTCGAAATACTTGGTAATGGCAACAAGCGGCACCTGTCCAAGCATGCCAAGGAAACTCCAATGCCGAACGAGATGGAATGGTACACTGACTAAAACTTCATGAAGCACTGCGGAAACAAAAAAGACAACTAACGTTGCTGCAGTTTTCGACAGACCCAAGCGATAACATGGAAAATACACATGGCGAACTAGCCAGAAGTGCACGGGCATGTTCCAAAGTCTCCAGTAGCTGGAAATGTTACTTGCGTTCCACCAATCTCGGTAGAAGACACGATCTCCGAATCGAAGGATCTCCGCAAACAGATTGAGATAAAGGTGAAAGTAAATGTAAAACACCAACAGCCAAACGTACGTGTTCGCAATCGATAGCTTTAGAAGGTAGTCACCAAAAATGTGCCAAGAGAATACGGCATCCCCACTAATCTCCAGTTCCTTTAGAAGATTGTCAAGATTGGGTGAAATTACCTGCGCCACCAGGAACAATAAAAATGCTATAGCAACGACCAAGCGAAATAGAATACCGGCGACTTTGGTCAACCGTATTTGCGGTGAGCGTGGGAACACCATCTGATAGGTAAGCGTTGGGGCTAGCCAAAAGTAAAAAATATTCCCGAGTGTGACATTCTTTGGATACGAAATCTCCGACGAGCCAGCGTCTAGATCCTTCAAGAGGGCGAGTGTCGCCGTGTGAGATTCCGGTGAGGTCCTGTAGTCCGAATTGGCATGGGCGTACGAGATGAGCTTCATCCATGTGATCGTTGCGTGAACAAGTAGGAAGGCGCCAACCGCGGGTCGATCAATGAGTGTCCACACAATCCATGCCGGCATTAAGAATGCAAGGACATTAGCGTTCGCAAGATGCAGACCCATTCCGAGCCATTCTCCTACATGCTTTCGGCTGAGAAGATTTTCAATGACACATCCCAGCAAGGTGGAGAGCACAAGAAGAGCGGCACCTGACAAAAAAGGGCTGACTGTAAGCGGGGCATGCCGCCACTCCTCCAGATCGATACCCCTCACGTTGGCCAACACGAATCCATGCCTTTGCACCGTATCCAGAATTAATCTGATATTGGACACAACCAGCACAATTAGAGCTAAATTGAACAATCCTCTGAAATTTTGCGAGGGTGCCTCGTCGCTCAAAAAGCTCGGTTCTGCAGCTCGATGCATTGGCTTGGAAGGAGGATATGCCGCCACGTTGCGTCTATTCGATCGGGCCGAATCCGCCGACGCAGCGATTTTAGTATAGGATTTCTTCTTCGCTCCCATCGGACTGAGCTTTGTCCCGGAAGGGGTTCGTCTTGGCTTGGGATAGGCAGGGGCTCCGAAAATAAGCGGTGGTAGCGTGCCCGGCCGGGCCACGGGCACGTCACGCGTCGGGGTGGAAGGCGCGGCTGCACCGGTGTCCTGATCCTTGCTTGCCGATACCGACAAAGAGTCTTCGGAATCGGCATACGCACAGGCATCCGATATCAGATCGATCCATTGGTTCTTTTCGGCCAGAGAGGGCGTCGAAAACCGAAGCAGGGGAACGATTCGGCTATCGTCGTCGTCATTGGCACATGGCGACGCTGGTCCGTCTCCACCTTCTCGTCGTTCCGGTCGCTGGTAGATACTGAATACGTGGTAATACGCACCAACTTCGTTCGGGTCGGGTTCATCGCCCCCGCTGTTGCCGCTGGCTTTGTGCTTGCGATTGAGTTTGTAGCCATCATCCCGGACTGCGCATTGGCGCAGGGGCAGCACGTATCGTGCCATCTGATCTGTATGTGATCGATAATACGACAACCGACCGCCGCTTAGAGACACAAAGCGCAGTCCCCACTTCGTTCCACCCCATCCGATGCTGCGGTCCTGCCATTTGAACAGGTATCCTGATTTGCTCACGAGCGACGAGGAAGAGGAGAAGGAGGATGTCGGTGGTGCGTTGTCTTGTCCGCCAGAGTGATCGGAGCTTCCGCCACCGGCGGTGGAAGTGGCATTCTGAAGCTCCCTTTCCAACTGAGCGATACGACTCTTGAGGGCATTCACCTCGTCCTCGTCATTATTTGGTATCGGCGTATCCGGCATCAAATATCAAATAAATGTCACATTGCAACATGGCTGAACGCCAACGGACCGCTTGTCCCCGTTTAGTGAGCCGCTTGTTCCCGTTAAGCCGATGACCTCGCGGCCGTCGCCACACGCACAAGCCGTAGCCGCGCGCACAAGTCGAGATGGGCCATTGGCGCCATTGCTTTCTTGACTTCTTCTTGACTACTTTGTCCTACTACTACTGGCTCATTCACAGCTTTTTGCATACGAGGAACGAGGCTCCAAGTAGGCTAGGATCTCGCATCGTGGTGGCTCGGCTGATGAATTGAATAAATCAGACTGCAATTTTCAGACGACAATGGCAGCAGCTCGGGGGACCATGAACGTCCATAGTAGAATAGGTAATAATACCTAGGTACATCCTTCTACAAGTATAAATAGAGTTGAGTACCGGTAAATTAGGTAGCGTGACCTAGCAAGAAAGTATGTTAAGACTCAGCAAACAACTCTCTTTCCATGGCAAGAGCAGCTGTATGAAAGGATACCATTTCCATAAATGCACTTGGCTCTCCTGTCGGCCCATTTGCAATCAAATTATCGTACTCCATCAATTCGAGGACGAGATTTACATAATTTCCGTCGTCATCAGATTCGGTGTCCTCTCGCTCACATATTTCACAGGCCAAAACACCGCAATACATAAATTTCGTCTGTGTTGAGGTCCGCGCAAAGAGAAGAACCTTCCTATCCTCGGTGGATTGTCCGTTCTCAACGAAAAAATCAACGAGGGCCTTCTCGTGAGCTCGTTCCGAATTTACCGTGAAGGTTAGGCGCCGACCATTATCGGAAAAGGCATTGCGGTAAAGCCAAGACGAGGGCAGAGCCCCAGCTTCTGAAAGGGCAAAATTGATAAAAAGGCAGAATGCATTGTCAAGCGCTAGTACTCCACCACGTCGATTGAAGCCCAGCCTTGAGTTGTTCGCTGATAACGAATCAATAAATTCTTGGCCCAGCACTTCGTGAATACAAGAATCTTTGGTATAGCCAATGATTTGCCCTGGTTTGGGTAAATTTTCCAAGTCGGCCGATACGGTGTGGAGTTTGATGGTCTTTTTCTTGATCTTTCGTTTAGAAGCACCAGAGCTATTGGCAACACTGATGTCCGAAAACTTCTTCTGTGTTCTCTTTCCCCGTGGAATTCGCGATATCGCAATTTTTTGCTGTGTCTCAATGGGTAGTATTTCTGGCGGACCGGGGTCCTCGTTGCCAGTCATGAATATTTGCCTTGCCATTACATGCTGAAGATGAACTTTGCAGCTGCCATACGGAATTCTGTAGGCCAGCTGGGGTGGACATGCATACTGGGCCACGTCGTCGAATGCTCCGAGGCAAGTGAGCTTAGTAGTGGTCAATAAGTGCGGGTGTTTATGCAAAAAATATCCCTCAAATTTGAAGGTGACGCCGGAATCAAAATCGATGAGCATAGACCGGAGAAGAATTGGCAAGATAGCTGCATCGAGCAGAGCGTAGGAAATTTGCGATCCAGTCAGAGGTCTATGTTCCCAATCGCTACACTGCTCTTTCTTATCCAAGCTCAATCCAAGCAAAACGGCCACCATCTTTTGCAGGCTTGACATGTGATTTTTCGGGGTCGCCGCAAAAACATTCCTAGAAACGGTATAAAGGTCTACCACGCTCTCGAAGCGGCGAAAGCATGGAAGGTGAGGGAAAGACGCCGCCAGCTTCCCAAGATCCTGGGCTACACCAAATCCCAAGAGAGCCACATTCCGGTCGGTAAATAATTTTGTCAGTGCGTCTGACAACCGCTGTTCGACACCCGACATAGATGCATCCGCATCTGGGACGGACGCTTGGAGGATACACTGCACATCAACCAGAAACGATCTGTTTGAGGCGGCATGGTGCAACTGAAGTGTAGCGACGGGGGTTTCAAATCCTCTTTGAAAGCTTGGACGCCATTCGCAGTCAAGGCTAAATGAGCTTTCGATTATTGCAGCATCGCTTAGCTGTCCCAGTCCTCGCCTCCGAGCGGCATCGGCCGCATCCATAGCACTGGCAACACACTCGTCAATTGTTTTAGCCAATAGGTCGATCCCTTTTGTATCTTCCACAATGATCGAGCGATGGTTCTCATCAAAAACTGTTCTCTCAAAAGTCAACGGCTCGAGAGCATCATAGTCTATTTCATCATCTTCCTTCGTTGGTGCTTTCGTTTGGTTTCTTCTCTTCGATTGTCTCTTTTGCTTAATTTTGCCATTACCTTTGTCTTTCTCATTACTATTCGGCTCGTCCCTCTCTTCTTGAGGAATATTCCAGTGCCGTATAGTCTCTGCAATGCTTCGAGGTAAGCCCGGTATCATCGTACTTTGTAGCAGCCTGTACCTTTCAACGGATCCGGGATCTCCATCCTCCTTTACATCACAATCGATTGATTCGGTTTCATTCTTTACAATCTCATGGTACCGCTTTAACTCTTCTTGCACACTTTGATTCATGTTATCGTCGTCGATCTCAAATCTAGGGTCAAGATCTCCGTAGCTCCGCCCATCTGAATGTGTCTTGCGATAATTTCTGAACACGCATCCGTTCTGCAACTGTGACGCCTCGACGTCATACATGATTTGGCATATCTCAGGTTTCAAGTGGCTCACGGCAATGCTGCAAGGAGATTGCCCCTTGTTATTGAGAATGAGTAGATCTACACCATGAGCAAGCAAGAGCAGAACCACATCTTCCCGGCATTGCGTCAGTGCATAGAATATTGGGGATTTCCCGTAGTTCCCTGAGCCAAGAGATACTGTATTGACAAGGTCTAGTCCGAATGCGTTGCCCCGTTCAATCAAAAGTGTAATTGCCTCGAGGTCGCCCTTCCAAGCGGCAGTATGCAAAGCATTTTTATCGATCCCACCAAAACCGTATTCTTCGCATTTCATCAATTCCGGAAATTCATCACCAATGGCATCCAACATTCGACGAAGCGCTTCGGTGTGGCCCTTCTTTTTGGCCGCCTTGCGCAGAATATTGGCTCTATCCATCTTCCCTTTTGCTTTCGCCAGTTGCTCTTCGATGTCTGACGGTGGCTCGGTGCTTGCAGCAGCCTTATCTGTGGACTCTCCCGCCGCTTTCTGAACAAATTTGTTTGATGAAATTTTCTTATGAGCATCCAATTGTTGTTTTGGTCTCTTCTGGAGCGAAAAGGAGGAAAGATGCACCACCGACGACGAGATCTTTGCCACTCTTAACATCTCCTCCGTTGGTATGTACAAATCATATTGCAAGTCTCCAGCCCCAACGCTTACCACGGGGACATCTGTGTCATCATCAGCCATCGAAGCCACAGCCTCGTCGACGTACAGCGGCATAGAAGTAGAATGAGCAATGGGTGGCATTGTTCCAGATTCATAGCCCACGAGCTCTTCGGCGACGTCTCTCCTTGCCAATCGGAGGTGTAGTTGTCGCTGTTCATCGCCTTGGTCATCCGACGATTCCAACGCGCTATGTACTACCTTCACCAGATCGTACAATCGCTGCAGATCCACTCGATCGTCCACCCGAAGAGCGGTGCAAAAGTGATGGTCGACCACTTCTTCGATGATCCTACCACTGCCGGAACGGCACCTCACGACGAATACCGCCTCCCAGATGAGAGTTTTGACGTGAACTGGCTCGGCCGATAGGTCGCTACCACCTCCACCACCGCCAGCGCCAGCGCCGCCACCTTCCTTCTTCTCTTCGCCGTTTTTATTGTCGTCGAGCTTGACGAAGTAATAACCCGATGCGCCAAGACTTTGCAGCCGGCCATCTAGCAGATCCATCCTGGACGATGATTCTTCTTCCGAAGGCTGGTCGAGGGAGCTGCCCAAGGCAAAATGGCTGGACCTGCTACTACTGGTGCTGATTTGTACGTGTAGGGAAGGAGCTGGAGCCACCAACGAAGAGAAGTAGTCGTCAACAGCGACGGCAGGAGAAGTTGGAGACGGAAGAGCGAGAGGCGGTCGTCGTACCGGTGCGTGTATCACGAAGCAGCTTGTCCTGCCGATCGTCGGCAGGAGCAGGAGCAGCAATCGTCGAGAATTCAGAGGCCTGGACGAGTTGAAGAGCATTGCCTGCACATGCCGTCCTGCGCCCTGCTCTCGCGACGTTGGTGCTGCTTGACTGCTGTTATTCTGTCACCGTTCGGTGGGTTTATGACGCTCGACGGTGTTTGGAGGGCAACATTAGCTGCAACAGTGCAGGCACACAACTGAGTCAGGGCTTTCCAAAAATAATTGGTGTTTCGGGTCGCACCCGGGGGGATTGGCGGAGGAGGGGGGGGGATTATTTTCTGCCCCAATTGTTA
>Ga0115008_10004685_pt1 | contig 11353 bp, 13 predicted proteins | sample FraStrMetagenome_FD_87164 | JGI IMG/M metagenome (GOLD analysis project Ga0115008, IMG submission 87164) | Marine eukaryotic phytoplankton communities from Arctic Ocean - Fram Strait ARC3M Metagenome | ecosystem: Environmental > Aquatic > Marine > Oceanic | place: Fram Strait | collected...
AGGTTTCTTCCTTTCCTGCGCTCTGGCCTCGCTGTCTAGGGTGATTAATTCCTGCGCTCTGGCCTCGCTGTCTAGGGTGATTAATCGAGAAAATCTATGATATGATTACGTCTCATTGACTACAGGATGGGATACCATCAGTTGACCCGTTTTCAGATGCCTACAAAGTTGGTGAAAAGCCCGACTGCAATGTCCTTTTTCGAATCGTCGCAAGCAGCAATGCGCCTCGTAAAGTTTGTGCAGGTGAAGCAAGCTTTTCCCAATGCGTTGTCTGCTTTGACATCAATCACCCAACGACATACAGAGTCTTGGTGCATCTGTCCGTGGTGCAAAATTGTCCGATGAATGTCCAGCATCACCCCTTCTCGAGCGGCTTTTATGCACACTCTCCGCAGTGGAAGGTTGGGCCAAAGAATATCCGCCTGTGCAGCAACAGTTCAGATATGGAAACAAGGCTTTTCGATGCTGGCATTCCCGCCTCTGCGTTTCCTCGCACAGTAAGATGCGTCAATGTAACGACATTAAATCAACTTGAACTAACCTTTGCGAGTTGAATGTTAGAGCTGGTCAAAGAATTGTTGCCGATCAGCCACCACGTGCGTCTGTTTTTTTCCACCTGAAAACGTCATACCTGATTATGAGGGTATTCCATTGAATTCGACCATAACCGAAGGAGGTTATTGTTGAACTCGTGCCATACCTCTGTGAAAGGTGCAGTACTGAATCTTCCCCGAATTATGAGCTGCTGTGAATCTCAAACGTATTCCCAATGCTTTGCTAGCTTTGGCAACCCAACACGGATGGACTACGGAACAGGACATGAAACCATGTTTGTTTTTTTCCTCCTCTGTTTGGAAGAGATAGGTCTAGTCACCGTTGAGGACCACAGAGCTCTTGTGTGTCGGGTGTTTGCGAAATATGTTTCTGTGGTGCGAACACTGCAGACGGTTTACTGGTCAGTATTGTTTTCTATTGTCTGACTCTCAACTGTTTATCGCCCATGCGTCCACAGGCTAGAGCCGGCTGGGTCTAAGGGTGTCTGGGGGCTGGATGATTATTGTTTTCTTCCATTCTATTGGTAGGAAATGTCCTGGCCGCGTGAATTAGAAAATTGTTTGTCACAGAATACACGTTCCAGGGGTTCCTCACAGTTGTTTGAGAATGAAAAAATATCACCGGATGATATAAATGATCCAATTATTCTACGGGAAGCTTGTGCTGATTATATGTATCTCGATTGCATCGTTTTCATTAAAAAGGCATTGTGTTAGCTTCACACGTATACTCGCTGCCCAACAATTTGACCGATTGAGATCCAAACCAAACCTGCAGGTAAAAAAAGGACAATTACGCGAGACGTCGCCCCTTCTGAATGACATCAGCTCTGTCCCAACTTGGAAAAAAGTCAACGCTGGTCTCCTGAGGATGTATAAGGTTTGCCAATCTGACACGTGTTGATGTACAATACTGAATTTCCAGCACTCTCAGGCTGAGTGTCTTGGAAAGTATTCCATCGTACAGCACTTTTTATTCGGATCTATCATCCGTCTCCAACCATTAGAACAATAGAAACTTTTCCAAAGCAAGCCCAGAAACGACGAAGGCATTTCCCATTACAATGTATGTGTATGCTCCCCCGCGCGACGTTGACAGATGCTGCGTGCGATACAGTCAATATGTCTGCTACTCAAGAAGCATCAAGGAGCGCTGCAAGCTCTGATGGTAGTTTCAGGTCAAATTCAGAAAGGGCCTGCTCTCCATATTCACTCTCCACAAGTCCAGCGAACTGACTGTGTGCTTCAACTAAGTTGTTTTTTATTGCATTCAAAATCATATCCCTTGAAACTGTGCTAGCAATAAACATTTTCATTCGATTGATGAGCTTGGGAAGCTTTTGCGCCAATGCATTATTTACTTGTAGAACAATATCTGCAAGCCTATCAGGTGTTGCAAATGCCAAGCTTGAAATAGATAGCTCCTGCGAGAGTGAGTCAGATGCACGGAGCGCAGTAACTTTGGTGAGAAATGCTAGCATTGGATCGACAATCTGCCTGGTGAAGAACATAATGTATGTCTCGCAAGCTATCCGGACATACTGGTCAAGCCGTTTCCGGCTGTCTAGATTCGATTTGATCACCCTTGGGACAGGAAAAACATTTTGTCCTTGGGGAGAAGAAAAAATGTTAGTTTCTCCTGAAAACATCCGATGCACCTCTCCGCGCATGTGTGCCAGGTCAAGGTCTCTCATGGACATTGAATGCTCCAAAAGATCGGATTCAAAAGGGGATATCTGCTCGCGCAGGATAAGAAGATTCTTGATTGCAAACAGATGCGCATCCGCATCATGCAAACCAACCGGACCAACGCGACTCGCCCGCACGATAGATTCCGTGCATACCTGTACTACCTCTGTCGCAAGACCCGAAAACGTGTGGCTGTCCAAGCAACGATACATCGTTGCCAGACAAAACAAAGTATTTTGCAGTGGAGAAAACCATTTCTGCTCGCCAAGCGAGTTGTTTGCCTGGGATTGGGATTCTTCCCTAACGTAAATCAAATCATCCCGCGACGGTTTGTAGTCTTCCACCTTTTCCTTGATAAATGTCTGAGCACGAAATATCAGACGCTCTTGAACATCTGCAAGTAAGTTCTGCATGAATGGGTGGAATACGCCGCCCGCTCTTCCAAATCGTCTCAGTTTATCAGACATCTGTTGGAAAACGATCTCAAACTGACGATTTAAATACTGGCGAAATAGCAACATTAGAGATAACAGGGTCAACTACCTCCTCAGTTATAACTTCGATCAGCTCAGCGATAGCAAAAATGTCATTCAGCAAGATATAACGCGGACGAATCAAATCATGGAAGATTGACATCATGGGTTCCAAAAGTATCCTAAAACAAGCATCATCTTCTGGCATAAAAAATATACACGCGAAAAGATCCATCTCCGCATGGAGAATCTGTTGCAAGATGATGTTATTGAAAAAAGAAACATGGTAATTACGCTGCACCTGCGCTATGTATGCGAATGCAGAGCGCGCAAATGATTGTACATCTAGTGCAGATGAATGAACCTGGAATTTTATTTTGAAGAGGGAAAGGAGTTTGAAGTTTGAATTTTAATCAGCATTCGTTGAAGTCACACCCGAAAATCTTCGCTCACAGCCTCGACAATAAGCTTCACTCGGTGTTCGCAGTACAATAAATGGCAGTCTTGTAAAACCTGTACGTAGTCGCGGTTGTCACGTGATTCGTGATTACATCTTCTTGATTGGCATTCAACCCAATCTATAATTGGCCGCAGCCGAGCGATAGCAGACCGGAACACCGCGCAATAAGTACTTGATAATTTGGTCGCGTTTTGCGAGGGAAATTCACCCCTTCCACTATTGAGAAGAGGTCTTAACGATTGAAAGTGGGGTACTGCTTCCTTTCGCCTGATGGCTTCCTTGATGGTCGATGAAAAGTGAAATCTGATTGCTGCTAGAAACCTGCTCCGAAGCTGTTCACTCTTCTGCTGATACATGACATGCAAGGCATCCTTGGGGCGGGATAGGACGAAGGAGGTACAACTATCGATTCGTTTGATCATTGCGATAATCTCATTTCCATCCACCTGCGAAACATGTTCAAAAGAGTCTGATAAACAATGCCACAATTTAAAAACACCAAATACCTTTGACATATCAGAAGGAAATCTTTGACACATATCATCAAGTCCACGGAAATTAGATAGCCTCTCAACAAGCTCGTTTGCGAGCCCGAGCATGTGGTATTTTCCAGTGCGCAGACGCACTCTTGCTCCATGCAACTTTTGGGCTCTCATCTTGGCAGTTCTGGGTAAAGGGAACATGAAACGAGCGCAGCAAGCGATGTTTTGAGCTCTTGAAAAACCTGTAACTAACTTGTGTTGAACCAACATTGCTCTGAAGCTTAACAGCAACTCGAGAAAGCTTTTGGCAAGCTTGAAGATTATGCTTAATGATTTCAGTCCAGTTCCTACGACGATGGTTTCCTGAACTCCCTAGTCATGCAAAACAAGAAGTCACTTGCCTGCAATACTCCTCCAACTTAGCAAATGTTGTTGTGTTCAGTTCATTATTGCATGGCTGAAATTGGCGTGGTACGTCGACGCCAGCGGAAGTGACCTCTATGGCACCTGTCGCAGCGGAAAATGCTTGTTTCTTCGCCTTCAACTATGTAACATAAGCTGGCCAAAAATGTAGAACAGGTGGCAGCAAGGCAGTTCCAAAACTACCAAAACAAAGACTCACGTGCCGGGGCATCAGTTCGTAGGTTGCCTGCCCAGTCAGCGAACTGATTGAGGAGAACTGCACTCGAATCAGTGGAGAGCTGCAAGGTTGTAAATGGATTCAGGGTCGCGTTTGAAGTTCTGAGCAGAAACAAGATGTAACAGCTTAGTATGTATCAAACCTGTGTTGCCACATAGATCGGTCGTCAGGAGTGAAGGTCATATTTGCGTCGCTCGGTCACTGCCGAGTATATTCGTGGCGCTGAATTCGACAAAATGGGGGATATTCCTGTTCGAACTATGCTTTTCTAAGCAACGCAACCCGGAGAAGGGTATTCAATCTGTTCGGACAGATGCCTGCCCCTTCGAAATGTTCGTTGGGTACAGCTTCTTGGGTACAGCTAGCTAGCTATAGTCACCGAAAATATATATTGCTCTGGTAGGATCCGGTCGGTCGAGAATCCGTCAGCGTATGTAATTTTCCTTGTTGCCCATATTTTATTATATATTACGAATAACGAACGAATATAAATAATAATAATAATATCATAATAAGGTAGGTTCTCTATCTAATAAGATACAGACGTATACACGCTCGTCGCTCGTGACAGCAATATTGGCTTCCGCCTATATTGCAGTCATTGGTATCAAAAATAATCTTAAATATTTTAATTGTTCGTCGTCGATATTTATAGAATACCTACGTACGTTTCGTACTTCGCAATACAATATATATGTAGTTCATTCGTAATAAATACGAAACTTACGAACGAAGGTATCTATATATCCTCGTAATATATACCATGTATTCTGGATTTCAACCAGCAGGTGTGACCACCCTAAAGATTATACGAAGGTACCTTCGAGGGTAACTTATTATTATTATGATCTGATAAAAGTATATATTATTATTAATTACCACCTATCTATGTAACCTTCAGATTCAAAGTAACACTCATTCTACGCCGCGGCACACACTTTTGAGACGCACTGAAAGGTTGTCGGCGCACTGGTTGAAGGGGCACAAACTTCAAGATAGTCGACTTAGGTCTCAATGGGCGACACCAACCAATCCAACATATCAGATGTTGGGAAGAAGCGCGACGAAGATGATGAGGATGCCCTGGACTTCTCTCCTTTTTGGGGGATAGAAAAAGGGGCGGTCCTCCAAGAAGCGCGTTGTTTCAACGATTCTCAGCTAGACGCTCGTCGATGCCAGCAGGTTCGCCCGAGAATGCCCTTCCTACGAAGTTATCGTTCTTGATAACTATTTTGTTTATAATCGAACTGCCGTGTTAGGTGATCACGAAGCTCCTGTACCTCTGCAACCAAGGGGACACTTTCACGAAGGTAAGTTCCGTGCGAAGCCTTATCTGCTTTAAGGGCGATCACAAGGGACCCGACGCGCTCTAATGCTCGTCCTTGTTGCAGACGGAGGCAACGGACGTTTTTTTTGCCGTCACAAAACTCTTCCAGTCCAAAGACAGCAATCTCAGGCGAATGGTGTACCTGATCATAAAAGAAATTTGCCCATCTGCTGATGAGGTCAGAAAACATATGTTGTGTCATCTTGATGTTTCCAATTTGCAGCGGTGGATTGACCTTTCTTCCTTTGCTTTAGGTTATAATTGTGACATCCTCGCTGATGAAAGATATGAACAGCCCCATAGATTTGTATCGAGCTAATGCGATCAGGGTGCTTTGTAACATCACGGACGCAGGTTTACTTGGTCAAATAGAAAGATACCTTAAACAGGCTGTCGTGGACAAGAACGCCGTAGTGTCCTCCGCTGCTCTCGTCTCGGGAATTCACCTGCTCGAGGTAGTATCCTTGGTCCGATCCATTTTTTTTCAAAGCAATAGCTTATCATTTTATTGGTTGCAGGTCAACTCAGACATTGTAAGACGCTGGAATAATGAGGTCCAAGAGGCAATGAGCTCCAAAAATCCTGTTGTGCAGTTTCATGCCATAAGCCTGTTGCACAAAATACGGCAAAGCGATCGTCTGGCAATAACTAAATTGGTTTCGCAGCTTACGAGGAACAGCGTTCGGTCTCCTTTGGCGCATAGCTTAATAATCCGCTATGTCTCAAAGGTGATCTTTTTTTTATTTAAATTATTACTTAGTTTGTTGATTAAAACATGACCAGGTGATAAGCGAAAGCAAAGCGTCAGATTGTGAAGGCGAAGCGAGGCCTTTTTTCGATTACTTGGAAAATTGTCTCAGGAATAAATCTGAGATGGTTATATTTGAAGCTGTCAGGTACTCTTCAGAAACAACTTTGCGTCGGCAGATCATTCCCTTGCTGTTCCTCGCGATGTGTAATCCTTTTCTTGCAGGGCGATCATCAACTTGAACCAAGTCACGTCCCGAGAATTACAGCCTGCGATTACTGTTCTGCAACTTTTTCTCTCATCCTCCAAGCCCACACTTCGTTTTGCTGCAATTCGTGCACTTAACAAAGTAGCTATGTTGCACCCAGCGGCACTGAACTCTTGCAACATTGAAATGGAAGGCCTGATTTCTGATCACAATCGATCAATAGCAACACTGGCAATAACAACGCTTTTAAAAACTGGTAACGAGTCGTCAATAGACAGACTGCTCAAACAAATCATGTCTTTTATGGCTGATATTCAGGTGCGCCCGGGCATCTTCCGCTTGTTTTCAATTGTCTGATTCTCCTCAAAACGTAGGATGAATTCAAAGTAGTGGTTGTCGAATCGATCCGGAGCCTGTCTCTGAAGTTTCCCCAGAAACATCGTGTCCTAATGAACTTCTTGTCCAGCATTCTCCGAGAAGAGGGCGGATTTGAGTACAAGAAATCAATTGTTGACTGCATTTTAAGCATCGTTCAGGAAATACCTGATGCCAAAGAAGCAGGCCTAGCGCAGTTGAGCGAGTTCATTGAAGACTGCGAGTTCACATATCTTTCTTCGCAAATACTTCACATCCTCGGACAACAGGGTCCGCTTACATCAGATCCAAGCAAATACATCCGGTACATATACAACAGGGTGATTCTTGAAAACGCTACCATTCGGGCGTCCGCTGTTTCTGCCCTGGCCAAATTTGGTTCTCTGTGTCCCGGTTTACTGCCGCACATATTGCAGCTGTTGAGGAGATGCCTTTATGACAACGACGATGAAGTTCGAGACCGCGCAGCATTTTGCTTATCTTCACTGCAAAAAAGGTCATCACGTGATAGTACTAATTATGAGAACGAAAAACCGTACTCTATTGCTTCTATGGAAAGTGCCCTCTTCCGCTATCTGGATGTTTCAAACGAAGTCGCCTTTGATGTTTCAGCGATTGAACGCACTGAAGCCTCTCCGTTTGCTTTCGGATGCGAAGATTCAGCTCTAGCGAACCAGGTACATAGAGGAATTTCACCCTCCATAGATCAGGATATCTTGAACTCTCAAGAATCGGTATTGAATGTACCCGAGTTTGTCAAGTTTGGACCAATTTTCAAGGTACGTGGTCAAACGCTTAGTTGTAAGGGACGCGTGATAACAAGTTTTCCGCCTACAGAGCTGCCCTACAATTGAACTAACGGAAGCCGAGACTGAATATAAGGTGGTATAATTTCGATAGAGGGTTGGTTTCGTGTTTTACGGCTATTTGCACCCGCAGGTCACCTGCACAAAACACATATTTGAAAAATATGTCGCGTTCCAGTACCAATGCACGAACACAATCGAGGAGCAAATTTTGGAAGATGTTTCTGTGGTAATGGATTTAATCGAGGGCGAGGATTGCTTTGCTCAAATAGCTTCTGTTGAGCTAAAAAGCATGCCTCTTGGCACGTCAGGATCCACATTTGTGGCATTTCAGCGAGATGAGGTACATCTATTTTTCTTTGCAAGTTTAGTTACTTTTACAATCTGTCATGTCTTAGCAGAACGCATTCAGTTCCGCCAAATTCGCCTGCACCCTCAGGTTCACTTCCAAAGAAGTTGATCCTGCAAGTGGACAAGCTGAAGAAGATGGCTATGAAGACGAATATACCCTGGAGGATATTGAACTATCCCCGCTCGACTTTATGAAGGCGTCCCCATTGGCTCATTTCCGCACGGTAATATAATCTTCTACCCTCATCTCACGAAATTCACACCAAAATCAACGCAGGTATGGGATGCACTACCGACGGAGAGTGAACGAGTTGATGACTACGGCTTGGGTATTCGAAAGAGCCTGGATGAAGCGGTGGATGCAGTGATGTTAACCCTCGGCTTGCAGCCTTGTGAAGGAACTGATGTGGTGCCACCAGGTGCACGGTCTCACACTACGTTGCTTTCTGGACTATTTGTTGGCGATATCCCAATTTTGATTCAGATGAAATTAGGGATCGACTCGTCAGGAGATGTGGCTATGAAGCTGACAGTCCGAGCTGAGGAAATCGTATTGTCTGAGCTAGTGCACACACTTGTTTCTGAAGCATGAAACGGGATGATAAAACTCCTTTTCAAACATCAAACTCTTAGTTCCTTGAACAACGAGTGCCGTTGCCCAAACTCACGGGTTCTCACTCTAATTATATTCAAATTTCACTCGGCAAGACTGCACTGTTTGCCCAGTCGCACAGCTCCACCAGTTCATCACTGGATAGCTCGTGAAAACGTATGTGTTCCTGACTCGCAACTTCAGAAGAGTATGCTACTTCACACACCTCGACTTTTTCGGGCATTAGTCGCGTGCTGTCCATCGTTTGTTTCAACACTTTCAGGGCAAGCTTCCTAGCTGCAAGAACAGACATGCTTGGAGTGTATTCAGATTTCAAAATAGCTTGTGCAGCCTGATTATTTGCACCTATCGCTGTAGCCGTTCGCAAGGGAACATTCGTAATAACATCCTACATTAAAGCCGTGCATTTCTACAAAACCATACAAACACGATGAAAGTTATGACCTCGCCGTCCAGCCGGCATAGTTGCCGGAGGGATCGCTTTGATAAAGTTGAAAGCCAGAGCTTTGATCCCTAAGATACGAGACTTAGGAAAGTTTAATGGGAAAAGGATATAAAAAACAAACCAGCCCGCGTAAAGAAAAGAAACACCAAAGGGACGCAAGCCACCAAATTGTGTGTAACCTTGCTTCTGATCACACAGGTGGTGAACCAGTTGCTCAACCGGGACTGGTTCAGAGTAGCTCGCTGCATATCTCTGTGCGAAGAGCCTGTTGGAGTTCTTTATCAGTTGAAGATATACCGCTCATCAAGGATTCCTAACCTCGCAGCATTGATCAAAAGATTCGCGTCGGAATTTATACCGGCAACGGCGACAGCGACGTGGTCATCCAATTTGCACATCTTCTCAGAAGCCGTGCCCGTCTCCAAAAGCTGGCCAAAAGATTTGAGAATCGATAACCCAAAGGGAAGCAAGCGACAGTGAAACCAAAACCTTGGAAAGAATTTTCTTTTCTGCTGCAAGAATCACGCCTTTTGTCGTTCGAATTCCAACGGCGGCACCCGCATGGCTTATAGCTTCAATGGCATACTCAACCGACATACAGGGTCAAACGCATCGAGAACGCTTCAGTGGGTTGCCTTAAGGAGACTTGAAAGTGACATCAACCTGGTAAAGTCTGCCTTCTGGACTAAAAGTAGTTGTGTGCGAGTCATATCTGCGAGCCATCAGCGGCGAAGGAACAGTTGTCTGGCAACTCAAGAGCCTGGAAACAAGCGTGGAAACCGGGCCACGTAGTCGAGTTCAGTTCTTTCGATCGTTTTGAAACTCAACTACCTTCCAAACCGTACCGAAGGTTGTTTTTTACGACATTTATGTAATAATATATTATGTATGGATAATAAAAATCTATATGTAATATATTTATTTATTATATCATCATGTATATATATATCACAATCACTCCAGTGGGCAAACACAATATAATATATATATATATGCATGTACGTATATATATATCTTGATTATTATTGTATATATATAATCTTATATATTATATACAAGTATATATACATATATATGCGTAATAATCTTATTATTATATATTACGAGTTTCGTCGTCGTTTAATAACTTTGATTTGCCTGTTTTTAGTTAAGAGTATACTATGATATTATGCGTATGTCAACGCCGAGCGACGTGTAACTCCGGCACATCGACAGGCACTTTACAAACGACGGAGAAGTGGTGCAAGGAGAGCATGAAATTAACACACACACTCCGCCGCTTAGCCCTCGGCATGGTGGTGCCTGTAAACGCGCCACAGAGTCTTAGCGTGCGCGCTTCCCCTCAATTGTATCCGTTGTTGTTCGGCAGCCGTTGTGTCGCAACACAAGGAATATCAGCTGACTGCGACTTGAAATGTGCGTTTGCCGAAGCCATACCTTCCCTTCAAGAGCGTCTTAAGAATATAAAGACGTCATTCGGCAGCAAATCTCTAGGGGAAGTGACTGTGAACATGGCTTTAGGCGGCATGAGGGGTGTCCCTGGTTTGCTATGGGAAACGTCCCTACTCGATGCTGAGGACGGCATCCGTTTCCGTGGCCACACGATCACTGAGTTAAAGCAAAAGCTGCCGAAAGCCACTCCATCTGGCGAGCCACTACCGGAAGGTTTGCTCTGGCTTTTGCTTACTGGTAATGTACCGAGCAAGGAGCAAGTTGTCAGTCTTTCTGCAGAACTTCGAAAGCGAGCCGAAACTCCCCCTCAGGTATTCAAGGTGCTAGATGCGCTTCCTGCCAAAACGCATCCCATGACACAGTTATCATGCGCAATTATGGCAATGCAACCTGACTCAAAATTTGCACTCGCATATCAGAACGGATTGCACAAATCTGACTACTGGGATCCAACCTTTGAGGACTCTCTTGACTGTATTGCTAGATTACCTGGTATCGCAGCAGCAATATACCGCCGTACTTTCCGAAATGGAAGCATAATCGAAGCGGATCCAACCCTCGATTGGGCTGGAAACCTCGCTCATATGATGGGCTATCAAGATCAGGGCGCAAAAGAACTCATGCGCCTCTACATGACAATTCACAGCGACCATGAAGGTGGTAATGTGAGTGCGCATGCAACTCATCTTGTTGGCTCTGCTTTATCTGACCCATACCTCTCCCTCGCTGC
>Ga0115008_10004686_pt1 | contig 11352 bp, 10 predicted proteins | sample FraStrMetagenome_FD_87164 | JGI IMG/M metagenome (GOLD analysis project Ga0115008, IMG submission 87164) | Marine eukaryotic phytoplankton communities from Arctic Ocean - Fram Strait ARC3M Metagenome | ecosystem: Environmental > Aquatic > Marine > Oceanic | place: Fram Strait | collected...
AAACTACCTTCAATCTATTCAGCAACAAATCCAATCGGAGTGCGCTGAAGGATACCAGCATACTTGAGTCTTTGTCGGTAGAAAATCGAGAGAACCGTGGAGCGGGATTATATTCTTAACAAGGGGACTCTAACTTCTAATTTATCGCCCTCCGTGTTTGTCAAATTGTCACATGGTGTGAGATTATTCCCAACTATTATCCTTCTCCCTCGTCGAAGGATGATGGTGATTGTCATCCGGTGGAGGCACGTTGTGAGCGTTTTAGCTGTTTCTGGCAGGTGTAGCAATTTGTTTTGTTTGTAGACTGGTTGGTAAATGTACTGCACCGGTCGTTAGGATACAGTAAAGTTCTTTACTTCCTTGATGAAAACCCTTCGTTTAAAAAAGGTTCATGAACATTTATTCCGATTGCCTGTAGAGGTTTACAAATGCCAGCATCTTCCTGTCAGCCTCAATATCAAGTGTCGCTCATGTCGAGTAGTATAGGAAGTCCTTCTGTTCATCATTTTGAAGTACATGCACTTCGAAATATTATGTATGTTTCTTGAAGTTTCGTGTATGTCCTTGATACTGACATTCTAGCTTTTTTAAACAACTGTATACTTTTATTGTTAACACCTACTCTTTTACCTTGTACGTCTCCTCTCCTTCTACAACTTGCATACAATGCGACCAGACAGATAGGAAAACGTCGTTGATGAAATTAAAGCATAATATAAGGGTATACGAAGATACATTGTTCGACATTCTTAAATACTTTGATGTCAGTAGTATCCTATCCACGTGCGCTACTTCCCCAGGCATCGATTACAAACGCAATCACCAGGTACCTTACAACTCAAAAATGCGCTGTGCGTAGTAAACCCGTCTTTTTGGCAGAATGGCGATAAACATTGCGCACAATTATGCTTCCATCTCCTGCCAAATTTAAATTGCTTTTTGCATATGCTACAGTGATCGTCTCTCCACTCATCTTGAAATCTGTCAATAGATTTGTCTGTTCCATGGGATGATCGTGGGTTCATATCGACACTCTCATCTTCTATGTCACTTTTGCTTTCGAAACTGATTTCACTTTGCGCTCTGCTACAAACGTCAATACTTGGTCTAGTGTTTATAGTATTAGGAATCTCATATCCTACCTCTAAACACTTGTGACTTCGATTTCTTTTAAACAGTTTTTTAAAGATGAATTTCTTATTGACTTCCTCCCTATTTACCTTCGGAGTATGTGGTGCAGAGTGTGATCGCTTCAACTTAACATCTCTCTTGGTGGACCCTTCTGTGGATAAGGTTTGTCGAGTGTTCCGTCTCATGATAGTAACTTGCTTTGCAAACGAAGGCTTGCTCTCGTGAAAAGACTTCTTATACCCAGCAACGTTCGTGGCTCCGATTCTACGATCGTGCTCGTCATCGCTAAGAAGCGAAGTATATCCCACCTCCGTGAAGTTCTTGGGTACAATTTCTGTACCGAAAGCCCATATGGAAATGTCATTTATTACCTTCCAAAACCATGGAAACAAGGGTTTCGTATTTGGAAAAGCTGATGACGCTGCCGTAGCTCGTCTATATCGAATGAGTCCAGTGACAAGAGCCAGCACGGAACAAATAGTTTGAAACGTGTGAGTGAGCATGGATGTAAACCAATTGAAGAGCAGAAAAGACACAGTCCTCGAGCTGTAATAAGTGAAAAAGTATATTGGCTCTTCAAAAAAAAGAGGAGGGTCATTTTCATCATGATGAATACATTTTCTTTGTTTCAAAGAAGTTGTTATGTCGACTGTCAACCACTCAGAATGCCCAACGAGATTCCAGGCTTGAACACGATAGACAATTTTCGAATTCTCGATGACATTAGAATCGAAATAGTGCGGCTCTGCACCAAAATAGACTGTCGTCCAATCCGAAGAAACACTAACACTTTCAATTTCATTAGATGGTTTCTGTATGGACGTATCCACATTGATATGAGACACATCGGAAAAATTTGTCATTGACCTCTTTACTATAGTCTTCCTTTGAACGCGGTAACCGTGAACAGGAAAAGATATTGCTGCGGGCTTTCTCCAGTCTAGAGTCACAGCTGAGCACGTGTCGATTGTGTAAGATATTCTCAGCGGCTTAGTTGGGCTCGAACCGATACCAAGCAATTTCACACGCAAACCTCGGAGAAGCGTCTTGCGAATTTTTTGTTTTTCAATTCCTAAATCTTTCTCTAAGGCCTCACCATTGTTCTCGATAAGCTCAGGAAAGTCATGTCCTGTTACACTATGGTCGGCAAAAGTTCTAAAAAATAGATGAGTTAGTTGTGAGATACAACAAAAACGATAGACAGTACTTACTGGACGATATCCTCCGGAAGTTGCAGAGCGTATCTGATCCAATCCTTAACCTCGTTGACAGTCAAAAGATTTTCCAATTGCGTCCAACGCATAAAGACATCGCCATAATCCAGTTTATCGTCATGATTAAAATCGAGGGTATTCATCAATCGGTTCACTTCAATAGCAACCTCGGGTTCAGTGTCAAATGCGCTTCCTCCAATAGAATCACGGACAAAACTTTCCATCTCGGGCCGTTTCAATTCGCCATCGCCATTCTGATCAACACCATTGAAAAATAAAAAAGAAGAACGTTTTGAACGAACAAGATCACCTATTTTTGAGTCCATGTTTGCTGTTATGAGTATTGGTCCAAGTAGAAACAGAAGGGTGCATGCACTGAAATTTACAAACTTTCTCCATATTCGTTGGTTCATCATATTATTCGGTACAGACATCGGTGTAGTACATGTTGAGATATCTCTTTTGGAAATTAAGTTGCCATCATCCAAATCCATTTCTAACTTCAAAGGGAGTGGATAGTGATATGACTGATCGATCCCATCTAAATGGCTACCTTGAAGGTCTTCTCCACAATTATTTTTATATTTACATTCCTTATACCCGCGGAAAAGTTGCCGAAAGCTTCGTCTTTTTCGAGCCATCGTCCGGCGGCTAGACCTCGTCGAATCATTACACAAAGAACCTTGCTGAGAACACATATCGTATCCAATGTCGCAAGGTAACTTAATTACTTAAATCAATCGTCTTCAACGCGTTATCATAAACTTCAAAAAGTCCGTTGTTACTATTTTCGTGTTCACAATTTTTTTTGAAAATCAAGACTTCCCTTCAACGTAAAAATGTGCACCGATGAATTATCAAGATTCCTGTAGTTAGGGAGATAATTAAAGCTAGATAAATATTACCGCTTCGCTTCCTTGACCTTTCGTTATTCTCTCTATTTCTCCTGCTGTCGTTGCGTGGAACACAAAAGAAAATTGGCTCGTATTCAATATCACAGTTGGTGGCGTATATTTAATTCAAAATTATGGCACTGATCAGATGTCTGCCTTTCTCTCTGTCTGCATGTGTGAGATATTTATGCGTCCCTGAAATAAAACTAGATTCTTGTTGGTACACGGGAATCTTTTTATGATATATAAAGAGTGATTCTCTCTATCTCTCGTGCTGGAACCGGAACTGGAGATACTCGTGACTCGTAGCAGGTTGGAGAGAGAAGTGATAATTATCAGCTGCTTGTTTACGTTCACACAACCGCCAGCAGACGAAGATTCGTGCAAAAGGAGGAAACCTTCAGCAAAGAAGCGAGGAGAAGGGAAAGGGCATACGCGCGTATAAATATATTTTTAGAATGTGTACTCCCCTTCTCTAGGTATGAAAATCGGGTCGTAGGAGTCGTAGGAATGAATTTCAATCCCGCACATTTACGAGTGACATGTATTTGGGCTTGGGCTGCTTTGTTGTGAATATAAAACGTCGGCCGAAGCACTGACGAGTGTAGGCAATTTACAACGTAGTCATTTGTGCATTTGGAGAAAGCAATCCAGTAGTTGATTGCGTTGTTAATCAGTGGTTTTGTCAGCACGCTGTGAATAATGCTTATCGATTGTACCCTTCTTCGAAAAGTACCTTGTTAATTTCCCTTGAGTGAATACATTCTTGATGAGTGATGAGGAAGGATAACATACCTTGGAGTACATATTTCGCGATCTTGTAGAGTTCCAGCTTCTAGCTTTATTCATATCAGTTACCTATCGTGGTGGAAACTAAATTACTAACCTGACACGTGAATTGGTTTTGTACATTACGTCGCACAAAATCCTAGACCGTCAGTTTAAAGATATGTACTCTATAACAGCACAAATTACAGTTACCGAAAATAATCAAATGAGCTTGCCTTTCAATCTTTTGCGAACTCAAATCCAACTGAACAAATATATACTTTTGTTCGTTTTGTTCTTCCCTCCATTTGAAACTAAATATCTGTTGCTTAAGAATCTTTTCTTGTGCAACACTTCCTTTCCTGGAAACCTCTCATTGTTTATCCCATGGGCGAGGAGTTTTATTCAGTATATAGCTACTCCTACCTCGACCAACATGTCTGAAAATCTGACGGGGTAAATGTGCAAATATCAATCCACTCTTCAAAGCTTCAAGAGCAAATGATTGCTCGAATAGAGTATCTTTCTCATCAAAACGTAACTTCATTTTGTCTCTCAATCTGTGAATGTCCCAAATACCGGGATTCAGAGAAAATCCTGGCCAATAGCTGAAAGACATATGGTTTGGATATGTCACACCAAACTCGTGTTCGATATAAATTATCGTATCTCCTACCTGTTCCTTGCCAGTGACCTTGTTGACTGGTTTCGACATTTCTCGCTTCCAACCTGTGTATGGCTCAGTTCCAAAGGTTGAGCAATGCAATTGACCTTCGGCACATGGACGACTACGCTGATCGTTGAATAATACTTGCGCAATATTGTTATCATGTTTCAATATTGAAAGAGAATCTTCAATGGCGTTCTCGATGTCACCGATTCTTACCCAATCATCTTCCAAATAAAGCAAATATTGCGTCTTTGTTCGCTCTAAAATCATATTCAGACTTCTTGCATGGCCTATCTCTAGTGATGACTTCATTATATAGCTTATGTTCAGATGCTTGTATTCGCTAAGCATTGAGATACGATCATCGTTAGAAGAATCATCGTCAACTATAAGAACAGTACTGCAGACAGAAGGAGGTAGCTTCAAGGAGCCATTTTCGATGATTGAACTCATAGTATCTCGGAAAAGGTCCAAGCGCTTCGACGTCGTAATTGCAAGAGAAACATTGCAAAAATGTTCGCCAGTGTCGACTTGATTATTAGCAGTCATTGTATTATTTTCTGTCGAAATGTTGGCATATGCAGACAACTGTTTCTTTCGATGATTGATCCATTTACTGGTATTATGTTGAGGATGATCATCTATTAGCCTTTGAAATAAATGGTTTACGCCGCTGTGTGTCAAACCAAAAAGAAGGCCATAATAAGAAGCAACGAGATAAATGTCATCTCCATAATGTACTTCAACTGTTAGATCTTCATCAGTAAGTGATCGATCATTTCTTTCTTCCTGTTCTTTATCGAAAAGAATACTATACTGGCTTAATCGGGGTGAGTTTACTCTTCGAGAACCATGTTCCAAGACGTTACGGATAAAGAAACATTTGAGTTTGTCCGAGTCTAGTTTCATTTTGTCACAAACTCTGTATGCGAGTTGAGTTGCACTGGCAATTTCTCTAATTGTAACTGTAATTTTGTCATGACTTGTGTCATCGAAAAAGTTCACTACGAATACTACATCGGAATCCACAAATAAAACTTTATCACCAAACATTGTTGATCCAAAACGAATATACTTGTCAAAATATGATTCTTCATTTATTTTTCGAAGCATCACACTCCAATCGTCAAGTACTGATGTATTGTTATAAAGTAAATTCTTCTTTAATGATATCCTTCGTGTGAATTAAAGGAAAATTTAAGGATATAATTAGGTGTGAGAGAAAGAAAGGCATCAAAGACTAAAGAAGTCTTACAATAGTCTTAACCTTTCCTCGAGTTGAGAATCTTTGCCAATTCGTATAGCCATCTCGACATACTGTCGTTCATCTTTTGCTACACAAAACTGAAATAGTTGTGGGATATTCATCATTTTGTAAAAGCCAAGGGTAAGCTGCAGAATTGAAGTGCGAGAAGGGAGTAGAACGATAGGAGTAGTCTGGCTTAATACCTCTAATGAACTCCTACCACCGCCAACCTTTTTAAATGGATAAAAGTGGCGATGAGAACAATTGATGTTTCCAAAAATCTGAGGACTTACTGGAAAAGGATCTAAAATTACGTTCGCAATACGACACAATGAAAGGAATTCGTCTGTATTCAATCTCTTTACGACTACTACCCGATCAAGATGTTGCTTGTTTCTACTTTCCATAGCTCCACTCAACCGTTCACTAAATGTTTCTGTCCACTTCATCTCTGCACCTTCAATAAGCACTAACTTTGCGGATGGATCAAGTTCAAGAATTTCTAAGAATATTGCATCCATATCTGGATGCAGCTTATACAGTGTCTGAGGGCATAAATAAATATTGTCATAATTTGACAAATCGAAGTAGCTTCGGTCATATTTCTTTTTCAAAATTGGTTCGAAGAAATATGTATTCATTCCAGGCATGAGGTATAACTTTTCGGTATATGTCGGAGTAATTGCAACATTTTTGTCATAAAATAATCTTGATGAAATAAAATAGTCAATACCACCACCATGCGATACACCATCTCTTGTAATAGCATCTTTTCCTGTGATGCCGCTGGTGACTGCATGACCCCAACTTATAGCAAGTTTGAAGAGAAGTATGATGAAGTCAGACTAGATGCAATTTTTTTCCAAATAAACTTACAACAAAATAGTTTTCCTCGCAAGTTTTGCGAAAGGCAAGAAATAAGTCAGGGCGTCCATTCCGATCTTCATATTGTAAAAAACAAAGTTAAAAAAAAGAAGCGTAAGTTGTTCCACAAATAAACGTTTATTTGTGAGAAGAGCTTACCTCAGAAAATACGAGAACGTCAATCATTTCTTCGGCAATTTGTTTCTGAGCGACGCCCACGGAATTTGGTAGAACCACAACCTTATCCGCATTTTCACGAATAAACTCTGCGACACTATCATTTACAACGCCATTTCTTGATTGAAAAAATACCGTGACATGAAAAAACTTTCGATCGAGATTTGCTATGACTCCTTGTAGTAATAAACCAACACTATGGTGATAAAAATATGCACTATGAAAACCGACTTTAATGACGGAAGATCTTGACTGTAGTTTACTTCCATGTAAAAGGAATGGCGATGTATACATTAACATTGGTGCATATTTCCAATAAATCTTAGCATGTTGGCGTCTAAGTATGTCGTCGTCCGGGTAACCTTGATAGATTATGTAATATCCGAGGCTCCCGCTACCAATGCTTTCCATCGGGTCACGTAATTCTCCAGGGTAATTTGAACTTAATAAACTATTCATATTTAATTGGAATCTTTGCCGAGTCATTTCTATATGTTCCCTTGACTGAAAAAAAATTGGAACAACACTAGTGGCCAGCTGAATTTGAAGTGCAAGTAATTCCTTATTCGTAGCCCGTTTGAAGAGAGCAATATTTAGAGCCTTAGAATAGAATGCTTCCGCAGCGGTAACATTTCCGAAGTAACCATGTACATGCCCTAAACTACTATAGCATACAATGCATTCTTTGTTCAACGAAAGAGCTTTCGTCCACTCTTTTGTGGCAAGTTCGCGTTGATGAAGAGACTGCCGAATGAGAGCTAAGTTATGCCTTAATTTCCAGCTTTGAGGGTTCAACTGCAAAGCAAATTCAGCGTAATGCAATGCGTTTTCCATATATCCTGCAGCTCTAAGCGTATTTGCAAAATTTCCATGAATACCTGGATCTCTGGGTGCGAAGGAATTAACTGCAATATCGAAAATTTGAATAGATTTGTCCATCATATGATGCTCTTTGTAGAAAATTCCAAGTTTGTTAACCTGTTCAATTTCTTTGGCGCTCACGTCTAAGCTTGAGCCAGTGACGAAACGTCTCTCCCCATACAAAATATGAAACAGCGCAACCTCGTAGAAAAGACCAGCAATTTCAACATTGGAAATGCTACAAGTTATCTTCGATGATACCATAGGGTGATTTCTTTCATAACTGGTATAACTTGACCAGCTATTTTCTTCTGTTCTTTCCGATTCCTCCAGATACTCTGCAATAGAATAGTGTATGTCAATACATTGGACATCGTCGATATGGCATATGAAGAATACATGTCGCTGAAGATTCTTGGCGTGTTCACAGAGAAAGTGACGGCTTTCCAATTTATGTTTTTCGTCGTTGATGACGTTGGCCAACTTTCGAAATTGGTTTGTATCAAGGAATCTTTGACGATCTGGAATACTAACCACCAAGTAGTCGCAAAGAAGCAGAGGCAGCACTGCTATTGTAAGTAAATGTTCCAACTGAAATCGCATATCGACACGATAAAGAGAGCTTAGGGGTGTGTTTTGGTCTTCGAAAGATGAGAACAAGTTGTGACTTGCTGCAGCGTGGTGCTGTGTTAGTGACCAGTTTAATTTTATGTCTGTGGAAAACATCTTTTTTTTTAATTTTGTTACTCCCCTTAAATTTTTGTATAGCTTCTAGAATATGAATAGTCTGCAACTTCAGAACAGCACAACAACTTTTCCCTGCTAACTACCATCCTTACTCCAATTGATGAGATTTGCTTTATCGATTGCAGTCTTTGGAGACGTATTCCAGACCGGTGACGTCTCTACTTCTATATTAAACTTCCTAACACTCAAACTTTTGCTCAAACCACGATTTAGCAGAATATCACCCTCCGTCTTAAACCAATTACATCCCAATGCTTGCGTCGCCGTCCACCTTTCCTTCACATCAATGTTGAGAAGGCGTTGAATTAGTTGCTTTGCATCATCACTAATATTAACCCAATCTTCTTCGTAGAATTCGTAGTCACCGGCTTGAATCTTTTCATATAAAATCTTACGCTGAGGATACATGAATGGTGGATAGCCTACGAGCAATACATAGATTATTACTCCAATGCTCCACAAATCGCAAGGTTTATCTAAAAGTTATAAAACCGAGAAAAGTTTAGTGAAGGCAATATGAGAAATTACAAAAAATATGATCATACCATAAGGTTTGCTGGCCAAAACTTCAGGTGCAACATATGTGGGAGTGCCTAAGCGAGTTCGAAGACAATTTGGCGCGTAAACTCGTTTAGCAAAACCGAAGTCGGCAACCTTAAGTGTATTGTTATCTGAAGGATCTTGAATGAGTAAATTTTGTGGTTTTAGATCGCGGTGGGCTATGTCGCATTCATGGATGTACTTAGTTGCATCTAATAAACATTTAGATATGTCTCTCGCATCTTTTTCCGTGAATTGATTTCGCTGGACAATCATTCCAAATATGTTTCCTCCCGCAAGATACTCCATTGGTATATAGAAGAACTCTTTTTCTTCGAAAAAATCGTTCACTTGTAATATGTTGGGATGGCGAAGCGATTGCAATATAGAAACTTCGTTAAGGACGGCAGCATCGTCTTTCAAGCGCTAAAAATAATATGAAACCTTAGCTGAGTAACAAATACCATTGAATTTTTTAAGTCTCACAACTTACTAAATTGGAGCGGTCAACAACTTTGACAGCCACATCTTTATCAGTGGCCAGAACACGGCTCTTCCAAACAATAGCAAAAGTTCCTTTATCGATCTATATGTCAAAAAGAAAATGCTGTCAGTTTAATGTAGAAGATATAGCCCATATGTTAACAAATTGTATTGCATACCTGACGTTCCAGCTGGTATAGTTCTAGAAATGATTTGGCAGTTTTCTGATCTTTAAATGTTGTACCTGTTTTGATGTACTGAGTTTTCGCAAACTGACCTCCTCGTTCGGAATCCCAAAATGTAGCGTTAATTCCCCATCTTAAAGCCATTACCGCTCCTTTCATCTTACGTTTTGCGTTGAATTTCTTAATTTCACTTAATGCCGATGCCAGTGAGCTTTGTGACAAGTTTGACCTTTCCTTCAATAACCATTTACTATTTAGAGCCTGTTCGCTTGTCAAACGACGAGAGGGGTCCGCCTGAAGTAATCCGATCACAAGCTCTTTTGCCTCGCTGCTAACGCCTCCCCAATATTTTTGATGGAATTTGAAATCGGATGAACGGATTTTCCGAAACAAATCTTTCGAATCATGACCACGAAAAGGAGCTGTATAATAAAAGTGGTAAATTTTTTTCATGAAAGATTTTTCGATAATCCAGAGAGCTGCACTTACGATAACCGCACAGCAAGATATATATCGTTACCCCAACGCTCCACATATCTTGGAAAGAAAACAAAATATTAATCATTAAAAAATTCCAAAAAATATAAAGAAAACAATCGACGCTCACCGGCACGATGATCGTATCCTCGTTTATGAATTAATTCTGGAGCTACAAAAGAAGGTGTACCACAGCTTTGGAAAAATTTGCCACAGGAAGGGATTTTTGAGGCAAACCCAAAATCTGCAATTTTAATATCGGTATCGTTTTCCATACTCTTCAAGAGAAGATTTTCCGGTTTTATATCTCTATGGGCAATAGGCACTGAATGTAAAGCATGAATGGCATCGAGCAAATTATATGACAAATCTCTAGCGAGTTCCTCTAACAAATGTCTAACGAGTCAGAACAAATAACGAGAGTACAAACCATTCCTTTAAAATCTGATGCGAACTCACCATTATAGAAAACTCGCTTTGCCAAGCGATCATAAACATCACCCCCAGGACAATATTCCGTAACAAGATAGTAGTTATCTTTACTAGCAAAAAAGTCCACAAACTGTAGGAGCCTCTGACTTTGAAGCTCCTCTTCAGTGATAAATTTCAAAATATTCACTTCTCGATAAAGATCATGCTCCTTCATTCTACCACGAGTGATAATCTTAACGGCAAATTTCTCATCAGAATCTTCTTGCTCCTTTAGCTTGTTCGTACACGTAAAAACACTGCCATACGAACCAGATTGCAGCTTAGAATCAAGCTTGTATAAATTTTCAAATCCCAGGCCCAGATTAGTCAACAAATTCGTCAAATCAATATGAGACCCAGTTTGAGTCTCGTCGCACGCTTGAGGTTGTGCATTCTTTTCCGCCATTGTTCCAGTTCAGACTATGAGCAATCAAGCACATTCGTCGTTACCCGCAGACTCGCAGGCTGGAAAAACGTAGGGAGTACAGATGTGTAGATGGAGAAACTTTGCTGTACTTACGTGTACCGCGCGTACTCCGCCGGTCGTAGAGCAGTAGTAGGATGATGTGTATCCTTTGTTCAGATGAAACTGCTGGACAGTCACTATACCACGTACACAGTAACT
>Ga0115008_10004688_pt1 | contig 11350 bp, 10 predicted proteins | sample FraStrMetagenome_FD_87164 | JGI IMG/M metagenome (GOLD analysis project Ga0115008, IMG submission 87164) | Marine eukaryotic phytoplankton communities from Arctic Ocean - Fram Strait ARC3M Metagenome | ecosystem: Environmental > Aquatic > Marine > Oceanic | place: Fram Strait | collected...
AAGGGTTAATACATGTATTTCCAACTTTCTGACATGCAAATCGTGACATTCGGACGGACTGCAATGTAGCAGATCGATCGAATCAAAATACCGGTATCCACTAAAACACCAAACACACCAAACACACCAAACAGCACACGTATATCATATATAGTATCATATATCATATAATCATATACGGTATCATAATATATACTCTCGAATAAGTATCCTGACATCGATCAACCCTGTACGTAACCCATAGTTACCAATAACCAAGAAACCATCACCATACAAATGATCGACACAGCATCATCCTCCGCCGTGGGACGAGAAGCTATGAGTAACGGAAACGGATTGAATCCATCTTCATCCTCCGGCAGTTCGCAGCAGGTGAACGGAAAGAGCATTGCACAGATCCTTAATTTGCCAACTGCCCAATCCATACACGACAATCGATTCTCGTTAAACATTCCCATTGCCTCCTCACTAGAGTTTATAGAAATATTCTCGCAGGAACTGCCGCAAATTCCACCCTCTAAGCTGTTGCCGATACTGGAGGAGGAGAAGGCGAGTTTGGCGGTGTATAATTCATGTGCCAGTTTGTACAGTTTGTACAATCTACGTCATGCACGTCAGGTTATGGAAGCGGGTCTTAAATTGGCAGAAAGTACGCAGCAGGATGATGCTGACGTCGTTCGTCTTCATGCTAGTATGGGGATTTTGTATACCATGTGCTCCTGTGTCTCGGAGGATCCCAATGGAGCTGATGCCGATGAACTTCGGGCAAATGCTACTCATCATGTTCAGTTTGCATCGAAGATTAACATCTTTCATCCCATTGTGCATATATCTAAGGCAATTATACCATTGACCAATTCTACGCCGGATTATAGCAGTGCCGTATTTTGGCTCAGCACCGTGCAGAAGGAAGTTGGGAAGTATGTGCTATGTGCTATTTTAGGTATCGGCTGTGCCATGTATCATCAACAAAATTATCATAATGCTATGAAACAATTCGAGAGTGCTGCGCGATTGTACGGGGGTGGTCGTTCTCATCCTGTCGTATTTAGCGGGATACTGACTCTTTACTCTCTTACGCTCGCGAAGCTAGGGCAAGTGGATCGGGCCATTTATGGCTTTTCACGGGCCATACATTATCACAAAGAAAATGTTGTCGCGCTTGTTTCCAAGTCAGTATTAGAGATGAGAGGAATTGGAATGGATATCTTGTCTTCTACTGACGAACAGAATCAAGTAAATCGCATATTACAAACTCTTAGTTTGGCGAACATATTGGATACGAGTAACGCCTCGGCGCAAATATTGTTGAGTGAATTCTACTTTCAAAAGTGGAATGCATTAGAACGCATTTCTGTAAAGGAAGTTAATGGAAAGGAAATTGTATGTGACGATGGAGGAGACTTGTCAAGAAACTTGTCGAAAGGCGACCATATAAGAATCGGGAACGATTTTGATACCATCGTCGCGAGTGTGAATGATGAGTTAAACACAGTGCAACTTGCAGATGTCTGCACTATTTCAAAATATGAATTGCAGGCGTCATCAAAAATATTTGTGTACAAGAAGGACTATGATCGCGTTGAAGATTTGGCCAAAAGCGCTTATCAAAGTACAAAAAATGCGGCATTACAAGGGGAGGCACTTACTGTTCTTGCCAAAGCATTGCATTGTCGGAGAGATTTTACTGGTATGAAGAAATGTTTGCTAAAGGCACTTGATTTAAGTGGAAAAGCAAACCCTAACCGAGTCGCGCTATGGGGACTTGCCCAGTAAGTTCAGAGAGTTTGCTTTTTGTCTCTCCTTTAAATATCTCCTCGTGTCACCTTACTCATGTCTCTCTTTTCTTATCGCAAGATGTTTTGTGAAAGAGAAAAAGTATAATAAGGCAATAAATCATCTTCAAAATTTAAGTAAGCATCAACCAAATTCTCCGGAACCTCATGCGTTGATAGCACTCATTCTAGCGAATCAAAACTTTGTTGGAGACCGCGCTAAAATTCTCAACTTATTGAAAAAGGTGGGTTTATACAAAAGACTTAATTTTCCCGACACAATTTGGATCTCTCTCATACAAAACTCCCTCTTCGTCGTTAAAAGGCAACGGAACTCTCTCAGCAGGATCCTGAATATGTTCTTTTAGAAGCATCCATACTTCAACGCGCAAAGGAGTTTAAGTTGTCATTAAAGCTTTACAAGAAAGTAATTGATCGAAAAGAGTTTGACGCGAACATGTACATGAACGTGGGAGTAGTGTGTCTAGAATTAGGTCTACTTGAAGAGAGCATGCAATATTTTAAAAGGGCTGCTTCTAAATTTAAGGAATCCAAGGATATTGAGTATGTTGAAGGAGCTGATCTGACGGAGCCAAACAACTTGGAATTGTTTAAGGACGATGACGATAGATTTTGGGTTCACAGCACTCTTACACTTAACGTCGCAAGAGTAAGTTCTATTATTGGTTTTTAATGTGTTCAGCGCAAAACTTATAAGTTTAAACATCGAGAAAGTTGCAAGAAAGTGCGCAAAGATTTAGAGCCGCGGCGGAATTATACAAAATAATACTCAAGAAGCACCCCAGTTACGTGAACTCATACTTACGGCTTGCATGTCTCAGCCGAGATTTAGGCGATTTAAATGCGTGCGCTCAGTGGTTAAGTTGTGCAATTAAAGTTGAACCGAAAAACAATAGTGTTCTTACATTAGTCGGAAATCTTCATACCAGCTTGTTGGATTGGGCCCCAGCTCAACAAATTTTCAATAATCTATCGAGTGCCGGTGATGCAACTGCAACGTACAGTCAGCTGTCGTTGGGTAATATTTACTTTTCAAATTTAACTGCAGGAAGCAAGTATTCAAAACATTTACAACATGCGGCTGACTTTTGCAGGAGAATTTTGATTAAGGACCCTTCAAATTTGTATGCCGCCCTTGGATTGGGGACAGTCTTAGCAGAGAAGGGAGATCTCATCCGTGCGAAAGAAGCGTTCAATATTGTCCGTTCTAGCAGCAATGACAATATCCCTGACGTGTTGATTAACCTAGGTCACATATATTTAGCACAACAACGACACGCTGAATCGCTCCAGATGTATCAAGCTTACCTTGATAGAAAGGACAAGTCAAACAAAGATAGTTCAGATGTGAATAATGTATTGCTTTACGTTGCCTACGCATATTATGATTGGGGCCGGTGAGTATTTGTGTTTTCGAACGTATTCTAGATCAGGGCACTCAATTTTGTCTTGATGAACTTAGCACCCTGGAGGGTTACAACAACACTCGTTCGGCACCAGCAAATGATCATTATGACAAAGCTATGGAATTTCTAAATGCAGCACTCGGAGATGCAAGTGATCCAGAAGTAACTCCTAAAAGCTCTCAACAGTATATGCTTCGCTATAACTTGTGTATGACGAAACTGGCAGCAGCTAATTGTACATTACAAAAGTTGAGTAGACATATCAAGAGAACAAGTACCGAAGTCAGAAGGGCACTCAACCATTTAATTGAGTCAATGATGTTTGTCGAAGGCCTCATGAAGGCAAAGAATGAGACAAAGAAAGTGCCAGTTGGACGGAGCATTCTTGTAAATTTTATTTCTCAATGTAGAACAAATATTGAAAGCGCAAAAAGTCATTTGAATGAAGGTATGTACTTTCAATATGCCGTGTATTTCACTTTTGATGCCAACCTCACAAATTTGTTGGGATTCGTAGAACTAAAAAAGGAACATGATGCAGAACAGCTTCGTGATCTGCAACGAAAGCAGACCGAATTACAAATTCAAAAACAAGAACATTTTAAGGCTCTTCAAATTGAAGCCGAAATAAAAAAACAGGAGGAGATGGACTCGAGAGCAAAAGCGAAAATGGAAAAAGTGCAGAGTCTCGTTTCGAATTGGGGTCAACAAGCTGAGATCGATGCGCAGAAAAAGGCGAAGAAAGGCAAGAAAGGAAGTATGCCGGAATTTATTGATGGCGACGAAGTTGTACCGGTCGTTGACAAAGATCTATTTGCTGATTCTGATAGTGACGACAATGACGATAACGAAAAAAATTCGAGCAAAGGACTGGAAATAGAAGAAGCACTTGATGACAACGAGAAGAAGGATAGTGGTAAAGTAATGAATGAAAACGAACTTTTTGGTGAGAGTAGCGATGAAGAACTTGTACCAGAATCAAACACCAGTAAGAGACCAGCATCAGACGAAATGGACGACTCAAATAATTCGAAGAAGGCACGGCGGGTTATTGGTATAGAATAATAGACATGTTTTTTGTTTTTTTTTTAAGTGTTAGCGTTTTGAATTGCCCTCTTATACAGTCCCCTTCACTTCAAAATATTAAACTAGCGCGCACCGATCGCAAATGACGGATGAAAGCCTTGCTGGAGAGTATTGGTGAGTTTGATATTGCAAGCTCTACGGGTGGATCAGGAACTGATTGTTGTAACGAGATCGTCGAGTGATGCTGCAAATATGGAAGGTGTAAGGATGCGCGGGGTAGATCAGATACGCATTAAGCACTAGTCATCTTTAGATAAAGAAGAATATAAATAAATTGATAAATCTGATTCTAGCACGGATGGTTTACATCAAGATGTCTAATTTAAGCAGAGACTACCAGTCATGGAGGTGAGCTATTTCAAGAAAAAACGTCCAAATTTACGCAGCCATTCGTAAGGATATATTCTCAAATAGTAATGCCGAGTCGTCCCTCGATTTAAAGTCGTCTAACGCATGATAAATTATTGACTGTAGATAATAAATCTCTCTTGTATTCTTGAAGTCGTCAATTTCCTTGAACAATGCCAAAGCCTGTGACAGCTGGGATAAGGCTATTTGCATTAACCGATTCCACTTTCTCGTATCATTCTTACCATCAGCTTCATACAAATTTGCCTTTGCAAGTACCAACAATGCGTGACCTTGCATAAATATTGACGCATGCTGAAAAAGCGTTGGCAATGCAGATGAGACCAAAGCCTTAGCCCTTTTGTACGATCCGATATGTAGGAAGACTCTGCCAAGAAGGGCAAGAGATGCTGCGTGCTCGCAAATCATCGACCGCGACTCTGATATTGACAAGCACTCTAATATATACGGTAGGGAATTCAGAGGATGTGTGGGGCATTCTTCTATTTGCATCGTTGCTCGATCTAAGAGTACCTGACAGGTGTAATATTTTAAATGCTCATTAGAGTTGCACATTTTGTATGCGATATCAAGATATTCTCTTGCTTCAGCCCAATTTCGTTGTCGTGATAGTCGGGAGGCATGTTGGGAAAAGACATGAATTGCTCTTTCGTCGGAACGCAGCGCAGTACAATTCAGATAGTGAGAAAGGGCATTTGCTGTGACAAAATCGTTCATTTGAACGGACCACTCATGAAGAAACAAAGCTTTCATTTCATCGGAGCTTTCACTTGCGTTGCAAAATGTCTCTGAAGTTGAAATGACATCAATAATTTTCTTAAAGACGCTGGTATCCTTCCCTTCTTTTCCAGCTTTTATTGAAGATATATCATCCGAAAAAAAGTATCCATTTGACTGCAATGCAGAAAATAATGTTTTTCTGCAAGAGCCATTAAGAGCATTACTACAAATATTGCTAATTGATATGTTTGTATCCGATGTGGAAAGTTGATTGCAATGGACAGCAACAGATGATTGCAATGAAGACATTTCCGGGAAGCCAAGATTGTCACAAATAGCGGAAGAGATTAGATGTCGAGAAGCGAGTCCATTCGTTACATCCTCCATTTCATTATCTCGATAAATGGTTGGCACGATAACATTTTGACCTTGCTGGTTGGTAGTACGTCCAACGCTTTCAGCATTGGGCGATCGCAAAAAAGATTCAAATGGAGCATTCAATTGTGACCAATGATGAGAAGGAATAGAAAATTGATTCGTAGGCTGATCATTATTGAACAGGTGCATTGCAAGCATTAACGATGCATGAAGTGATAATGAACATAAATTATGTTCTTTGGCGCGAATTATGCAGCGCCTGAGAATGTCTTCCGATTGGTCGCTTTTGCCAGATTGTAACAAGTGCTCAGTCGCAGACGAAGAATTAAAATTATATATATAGAGCCAGCTCAAAGCGTATGCAACCGATACATTATCGTCATTATGTTGATTGGTTTGAACCGATTGCTGTTGAGATATGCGTATCGCTTCTTCGGTGGCTGCTTTTGCCAAAGCATCTTCTCTGAATGAATGGTGCAACGCTGTCAAAACGATAGCCGCATACTGTCGGACGGTAGAGGATGTGATAGTGTTTGCTGTGCTTGATTGCGCAGCGTGTCGCCGGCGTTCATAAATGACAGCATAGTCAAAGTAACGATGAAAATGCTCTAACGTACCGCTCCGGTCCCTTCGCTTTAAACACATGATAAAGCGCATATAATGCAAAACAGGTAGATCCGGATAATGTGTTACCCAAGTCTCAATCAGCTTCTTCATTTCGTCGTGTTGATCATCATCAACTCCATCATTAATCGCTCGATCAAACTTCAAACAAAGTTGCTGCACTGATATTTGCACGGTGCGCTCTGGAGTAGGCCAGGACAGAAGTTCTTCCTTGTTGCCATCATTCACATATCCTTCTGTTGAAGAGACATAATCTCCAAGAAGCTCCCATAATCTTCCCACCGCTTCAAATGCCAGCTGATCAAATCCCAAAACCCTTCGCCGCACATAAATTCCGTACAAACTCGCCCGATCCAACGCGACTGCTGCTGCGGCCTGCTGCGTTGTACCGTTGAAAGGTTTCACGAGATCTTCCATCTTTAAAAAGAACTCCACAAGAGCATCGGGTCCATGTTCCGGTGAGGATATACTGCGCAAGGTTTCTATAAGCGTTTGATGGACGTCACTCACAGTCGGATCCTCACCATTATTATTACCATTATTATAATTACGGAACAGTTCATAAGTGGAATTCGATTCGACGTGACATGAGGCTAACACGCGATGAAGAAAATCCTGTAAGTCAGGGTTTGTACTACGGGCGTTAATTTCTATTAAGGCGCAGACTGCGATGCTATGTGGTGTCGGTCGCTCGGCCATGGTATGTTATTTTTGTATTAGAGATATATATATATATAGTTTACACACCATACTACCATACCGGATACGGATACCGGCACGAGAAAAGTGTGTATTAATAGTATTAATACATGTATTAATACCGTCTGTATCAAACAACAGTATTGTATACACATGAACGATGAGAGGCGAAGAGCATGTATCATAAATAATTTTTGTCTCTAGATATGACTGAAAAGTGTATATATTCAAATAAGTGTCGTACCGTCGTAAGTATCGCGGATAATTCATCAGCATGCTTGTTTCGATATAAGTAGATATATCTAATTTCCGATTTTGAATCAGACACTTACTCGTACACATGTACGAGGAGGAGGAGGAGGAGTGTCACCCAAAAGAAGAGAGAGTGAGTGAGTGAACAAGTAACGAGGGCCATTGCTGCTTGGTTATCAATCGACATAAAATAATATATAAAGATTCAATGATATTTCCCCACAAACCTTTTTATACATAGCTGATAGAAATAATAATATCTAGTATTAGACGTGCGATGCGATGAACATCAAGCGACGAATTAGCAGCAACGTAAAGAAAAATAGCAAAAGCGTATCTTGTGACACTGCTACGAATGATAAACATCATAAGCAGCAGTTGTTATGTGTGTTCTATGCCGAATTTGATAATACGATCGGTCCTAAAGTATGCTTTCAATCTCCGAGTGGATTTATGGATCAGTGCATTCTATCGCTGGAAGATAGCTTGCATAAATGCTGTGATGATCAGCAGATTTCGGTAACTCAATTGAATCATAAGAAAAATGACTGTAATAGTTTTTTCGATGCAATTTCAGATTACTGCATCACCGGACCGGAACTGGCAGATTCGATACTGTGTGTGTCGACACATGGGATGCAAATTCTTATGCTTCCAACTATTATTCATGACAAACGATATGATCGAAATTCTCTACTTTTCAGTGTAGGATTTGTGCTCCTAGCTCAGCAAAGTCAAAACGTCGATGATGATGATGATGATGATGGTGCTTGTTTGAAATATGGTGAAACTTCGTACAGTAATTCCAGGCCTTATCGACCGTTGTTGTTCAAAACTGTGGATTGTCTACGTACCGTTGAAATCGAGTCGCAATTTTTATCTGATCGAGATCGAAGAGGTCGACTCCAATGCATTCTAACCGAGATACGCTCGTCACTAAACAATCGTAAAAACGCAGAAGTAAATTTGATTATTGATGAAGCAAATTCGCTTAATTTAAAACTCTTTAAGTCTCCGAAGCCGCTAACTGCGCCTGTGTCAGATATTGCTGTGCCTGTTCTGCTAAGACCGGAATGGCAATTGCAGCTCTATGATTGGGATTTAACAATTAATTGGATAGTGCAATTTATTGATGGGGTTAAAACAACGAAGGCTATCGCAGAGGAAAGCGAGGTCGATTTAGAGATGGTTAGAGAGTGTCTACGAGTATTGAAACATCATGAAGTACTCACCTTTGTTGATATATTTCAATATTCCAATCATTACGAAAGTACACCACTCGCATCGTCGATGCTGAACGACAGAAAATCACAGCTTCTCGACATGGCACTAAATTTTTCATTGCGAAAAATTTTAGACGAATCTGCAATGACCTCTGGACACAATGTCCACTCGTGTTCAGAACTAAAGTCGAACGAAGGCAAGTCCGCTTCTACTGCAACCAGAAGTGACACAAATTTGTCATCGTCACCACAAGTCGCATCCTCGCCGGTATTAAATTCGGCACAATCTCAATCTGTGATGGAATCGTCGTCTCCGAAAATGGCAAATTTAAGCCAAAATCGGAACAAAGGATCAACAAATGAAAGTTTTTCTCAGCGTCTTCGTAGCCTTAGTGAAGTCAGGTCACTTGATGAAGGATTTAATGAGCTTACACATGATTTAAAACGAGGCTCGTTCACATTTAAGACTGCACTTGCTCAATTATACTGTTGTTTTAGACGAGATGTATCGTTAGGCTCATTGATTCAAAGCTTGATTATGAGAAATGAAAAGAAAGGTTCCGAAAAAAATAGGCAAAGTATCGAGTGGAAAAGAATCCTTGGAATGTTCGATTTGCGGCGATTGGTTACATTTGGAATTATTCATGGGCTCATTATAAGAGTGCATGATTTTCCATTAGCAACGATTGAAGGTGGAGAGAGCTCCCTGAACAAAATATCCGATGAAAACTTGAAAGATATCGTCTTGGCGATGGACGGGACAACGAGAGATGACGAGCTGTGCTGTAGATTTCAGAGCCCCCTAAGTAAACTTTTCGAGAAAGCAACGACCATAAGTTCGACGAAAGTCAATGTGATGCATATGTACTCAGCCTGCATAATATGAATTTCAGTTATGATGATGTAGGACGAATAGCATCACAATTTGTTCATCTACCCTGTGTCTCCTAGAATTTTATAGTGAAGAGCAGCATAATTTGTAAATCAACACTGCGTCTCCCATAGTGCAGTTCATGTCGACAGAACGGCGTGAATAGAGTGTTATTTTCATGATCGAAAATCATAGGCAAAATGATTCAAAAAAATAATGAAAATGAGATTTGTATTTTAAATAATCATGTATAGTTTTCATGCTAATATTCACCATGACTGGCTTCGTGTTCTTTGTACTTCCAATTAATTAACTTCGTGAGTACGGTAGAGGGGTTATGCATCTCGGTCGCCACTTTTCAAAATTCAATCCGTAAGTGAAGAAAGATGATGGCCAAATTGGACTCAAGATAGAAATTTTCGCAAATGAAATCTTTTCTCCTTATACCCATAAACTTGTTTTTCATGTTATGTTCTACTTCATGTGGGAACCAGCGATATCCTGTGCTTAAATAAATATTCATGATAACAAAATGTTCAAAATTACGCCAGAAGATTTCACCACGACATCGTTGCAAACCTATTGGTATAAAAAATAGTACTTTCTAACGTTTTATCTCGACAAAGGTATTCCATCGCTTCAGCAGCATGTAACATCTCTGTTGCGAGAATGGTATTTATTTTGAAACATAAGCCTGCATGAATTGCAGTAATACCACCTTTTTCTTCAGCGAGAGCGCTTAACTTTTTAGCCATGAGCTCATCGTCATGCTCGTCCGCCTGGATAACGAGGACTCCACTTTGAAACTCTCTCTAACAAATTAAAATTTCTATTGAGTAAAGATATTAAGAACGTGAAAGAAGCAAACACTCACCATCGACATTCCAAGATTGTGGAATCCAATCATATTTGCTGCTGTGAACATGTCGTCAGCAGAAACTAAATTTGTACCGAGCGCACGATTATACAAGCAGAACACGTCAACAAGTGTCATGATACCTCCATTTTGAGCCAAAGTACCCCGCTGCAAAAAATCTGCAAGCTGCCTTGCAAGTTGTTGATGGTACATAGATCCAGCTGCTTTCTTTGTCACGGCATTCGTAATACCCATTCCTCGTAACATGTCGGTCAGCCTGGCTTCATCTTCGTTCACATTTGATTGCTTGTTATTCTGTTTATCTAAAGTCGCGGAATATTTATGAATAACAGCCTGGACTTCCTTAGCTTGACTTAAAAGGCCTTCGTATTCTCCAAATGCACTGCGGCTAAGCTTTCGCGCCTCTTCATTCCGCTGCCTATTTCTCGCAATTATAGCAGCAACTCCAACACCAGATGGCGGAGTTACGTTTTTCTTCGTTCGCACTGTACTTCTTTCCCAGGCTTTTCTCTTGAGAGAAAGCTCAAGCTTCTGAAGCACATCATCACGTGCCTGATAATCCTGAAACACAATCACCACCTTTCCAAACATTTCTGTCATTATCTCAACCTTCGGTGATTTATACATAGATGCCGTGAAGCCCACTGGTAAGGCCTTTAACGACCCTCGAATGCGCCTCAACCCAATTCCTCTTGCCTCCTTACTAAAGCCCTTACTATCTCGCAAGAATACAATCCTATGATTCGTCGCAATCAACACTAAATCGTCAATTCTGTCGATATAAGTTTCATTGAACCCAAATGTATTAGCACTATCATTAGCACTAGCGTGGATCATGGGGGACGGTGTCAGGATGCGGACTTGTACCTTCGGCACCAATACGGTTTCCACCTCATCCTCGTAATGTTCCAATAACCCGCTGGAAGACAAAGAAAACACAGGAAGGACCGTAAATGCCGACCAGTTTGACATTTCGTTTTTGGATAGTTACGAGTAGATAATAGAAATGGGGGAGGTTAAGGTTAGCAATGTTCTAGTTCTATATGAAT
>Ga0115008_10004689_pt1 | contig 11350 bp, 7 predicted proteins | sample FraStrMetagenome_FD_87164 | JGI IMG/M metagenome (GOLD analysis project Ga0115008, IMG submission 87164) | Marine eukaryotic phytoplankton communities from Arctic Ocean - Fram Strait ARC3M Metagenome | ecosystem: Environmental > Aquatic > Marine > Oceanic | place: Fram Strait | collected 2012-06-18
TAGTATTATTAGTAATATCATTAGTATTTAATGTTGATTCTATTACATCTGCTGTATTTCCACCGGCTATGTTTGTTGTAATAAATGATAAAAATTGTAAATCTTTACCAATTATGCTTTTAAACCAACCAAGACCAGTTCCTAAATTGCTTGCAGTAATAGTACCAGTATATGAAAACTGCAACCAGTCTAATCCTGTAACATCAACAACTATAGGATCGTTTGTTTTTAATAACCACCCTGTATCTCCAAAATTTGTTCCTTGTGTAACAAATGTAAATGATCCAGCTACAGCTTCAGAATCTATATGCATATCTGTTGCACGAGTTAATCGCCATGGTGTAGCTCCACCAACATCGGTTACCTCATATATTCCATTATCTACATTTGAACCTCCAGTAGTTCCCTGTTCAGTAATTAAAACACGATCACCTAATGTAAGTACAACATTATCAAATTCAACAAAATCAGATGCAATCGTACGATTACTGTTAGCTTCTATATATTTACCAATTCCACTACCCACTATAGATACTCCAACAACAACTAAATCATTTACAGATTTAGCAATAACTGGTGCTTTTGAGTGTGTTACCAAGCTAGATAAATTATCCGCATAACTTTTTGTTACTGCTCCCAACGACGATACCGGATTTGCTTTCAACAAAACTTCCCCTGTTCCATTTGGTAACAAACTTATATCACCATTTGTATCCGTAGATATTATATTATTATCGGTTAGGCGAATATTACCACCTGTCACAAACCCACTTGATGCTGTAATATTACCACCACTTGTTATGGTTCCTATAGTAAATGGATCACCAGATGTTGTATTAATAAAACATTTAGTGGCTATATCCCATTTTAAGACATTAGTTGTAGTGGTCGTGGATACACTTGGTATATATTTTAAATTAGTTTGAAATCCAGCATATAAACTATCAGTAGTGTCATCAAATAAAAATTGGTATTGATCGTGACCTACACCCCTATCTATAACAAATCCACCATATGGTGGATTTTTGGTAATTCCAGGACCTATTTCGTCTTGGTTTAATTCTATCACATTATCACTTATGTATACATCTTTTGATTCGATCGTAGTCGAATTTGGAGCTGTTATTATCAAGTTATCCCCGGATGGGTCTATACCAATACCAGAAGTACCTGCTGGTGTTGGTGGTGTTAATATTTCTGCAGTTGACATATCTTATATATTAAAGCATTTAAAAAAAAGATGGGAACGTCGAAACTTAAGTTTCTTTGATAAAATTGAATTAAAAAATACAAGTATTATGAATGACTATACATACGAATATGATTCTCAAGAAGATATATCAACAGATGAATGTATAGAAGAATTTGAATATGAACACAATAATACATCTGTAGCAAACTAGTTAGTGTCAATTATGGTAATATATATCTTATGGACCATATCGTAAAATTATGCTGTTTGAATTTTTATCAAACGATAAAAAGTTTATACAATCAGCAACTACGTATATATTAGCGCGATTATCATTATCAACAACATCACTAATATAATTAAAATAAATTCCTTTTTTGCTTCTTGTACCATTTAGCCATCCAGATGGATCATATAAATCATGTCTTTGTTGAAAATTAAACAATATCCAACCGGGAAGTTCTGGTGTAACATACCCTTTACTAGAGTATGGTATGTAGCTATCGAAAAATTTAACAGGAATGCTTGGATATATGTCAACATCGTACACTTTTAGTCCGCATTCTCTTATTGTATTGAATGATTTAAAATAATATGCATTATTTATACCAAGTGTATTTGTGATTGGATCTGCAACAACCGGAACTTCAATATTTTTTCTAATTAGTTTTGTATTTCTGTGCCAAATATCTATATTGTTCTCATTTTCTAAAGGTCTTAATGATATAGCATAATTTTCTATCGGGTATTTGATGGATTGAAATTTAATATCGCCGTGTGGTGCATTTATAGTATGACTAAATTCTTTTGTAACCCGAATCAAATTATGGTCGTAATTTGATGCAAATATTGTTTTTGCTATTTCTGGTGTAGTGGCTACTTGATTACTCCATACATCCATTGTTGCTATAGATGGTGGTGTAAATTCACCACCACCACCACCATCTAATACGTTTACACAGCTTTCCATGGTGTTTAATTTGATTCCTACTTGCAATGTTAAATAATCTGCTTTTCCATTTGGAAATGCTCTGGCAATATCTTTATTAAACCAGAATAAAAGTGGTAGCCATATATCTACAGGATCTTGCACATTCTTATATGTTTGAGGTCCATCACTAAAATATTTTATTTCCCTATGTTCATCATTTGCAGGAACTTGTGTTAAAAACCCTTTATGAATTTCTTCTTGTCCAATGCTGCGAAGATAACCAGCGCGCTTATCCAGCGGAACATCCATATAATAATGTTTGTTATAGGCTTCTCGACTATATCTGGCTACTTCTTTCCAATTTGCGTAAAATATAACTTGATCTATTAGACGATGTCCTAAAAAATCCGCATATTTAACTTTATCAAGTGGAGATTTTGCTGCAAAATCATCTAATTTCATATGTAATACCATATCACTAGTCCAATTTCCTATAAGTGGTATATCAAACTTAATTTCATTTCCAAATGATGCTAAGCCTTGGGAATCTTTTGATTTTATATATGTATATGCTACTTTTACAAATGGTTTGTAGCAAGAATTTATGTAAACGCCATGTGATTTTGATATATCTACGAGAGATGGTTGAATTTTGTCAGCATAATATGTGTAACAATACTCGTCGGGATCTGATAAAAATAGAGCTTTACGATCTTCATAACTTGGATCCATTAGGTTAGATGGATCATCTAACCATATCCTTGCTTGCTTTATACATGTGTTCATTCTAGTTCTAACATATTTGGATAATTTTTGGTGCAGTACACGACTGCCATATAATAAGGTGTCTAACGACCCATCATTGAGAATTAATTGAAATACATTACCGGCTACCATTTTGTTATATCTTATATTATATATAAGAATGTCTTGCTTAAGCGAAGAAATGAAGTCTCAAATTATTGAACATATGAAAGGTAAAATCGATGAATTAACCGAATATTACAAGAATTTAACATTTTCTGATGAATTGAAAGATGTGCAAACACAATTTGAAGAAATACCTGAAGAATTTTATGGATCAAGCCAATATAAAAGTGTTGAAAATGCATTAACATTTGCAAAATGTTTTAATGATGAAATGGAACCAACATTGCGTATATCTGGGTTACATCAAATTACAGTTGTGCGACGTGCTTTATGTAAAATGAACAGCATAATTCAGCCAGATCTTGTAGATGTCTTAGACAAAATATTAGTGCGACTATTTGACTTGGATAAACATTCAGGTTTTATGTTGGAATATATTAAAAAAATAATGGCATATTATATCAAAAGTGATGGTTCTGATTATGAAAAGTATAAACAACTCGTGTTGGTTGATGTAAATAGTTTATTGGAATCTGACGGAAAATGGATGCCAAATGCCAATCAGTTGTATGTTGAGAATTTTTGTGATGGTATAGAACCAATATACATATGTACTCTTGGTACATATCATTATCTAGTACCCATAGATGTGTTAATTAAGTGTGATTTAGGTCCTGAACAAACCGAAGTTATTAAAAATTATATAAAGAAAATGATATCTAGTATATAATGGCTGAAGAAAAAGAAGATTTAAGTAATTTTGATATAAATTTAAAATGTTTATTAAACTATGAAGATGATTCAGAAACCCTTAAAGCAAAATGCGTCACGTTACACGTCCATATAGAAAAGTTTTTAACGCTGTATAAAGGTCGTGGTGAAGATAATTATAACTCTTATCCTAGAACGAAATTAACAAAAATGAAAGACCAAGTGAAAAGTTTACATGACCGAATACCAAACGGTGATCTTGATGTAGGTAATGAAGAAGCACCAGCTAAGGCATTTATAAGATTGTGTCGTAAATCACAAGTATATATGCAAATTGGTATGTCGATAGAAGGGCGTGAGATTAATGTGGACTATTCAGAATATAAAGATAAAATTAATGAATTGGAAAATTTGATTAGAGATGTTGAACCAATCATTTTGCAAATGAAAAATGACAACCTCCAATTAAGTTCTGAACAATCAGAACTTATGGCTGTTGTTGAGGAAAAAGATAGTGAAATAACTAAACTTAAATCAACAAATGATGATTTGAACGATGAAAATAATGAGCTATTTGAAAAAAATAGGTCTGGGGTTGACACATATAATCGTATAAACATAGAAAACATAAAATTATCAAAAGAAATTGAAAGTTTTCAGATAGAGATACAAGAACTTAGAGCTACTATTGATTTTATCAACCAACAATTTATTGAAAGAATCAAAAATGTTGAGCAAAAACATGAAGCTGATATGGATCAAAAATTACAAGAAGCTTATGCTAAGTATAGAGCAAAATATGATACCTTATTTGCAGCATATGAAGAGTTACAAGCCAAACATAAAGAGTTAGAACAAACTAATGAATTATCTCAAGATGACAATAATAAAATATCAGCTATGATGACAGGTTTACATAATGACTTACAAAAAGCTAATGCAAAAATAACACATTATATTAAAATAATAAAAAAATTGCAAACACAAAACAAAGACTTGAAAGCCAGGTTTAAACAAACAATACAAGACTTAACAACAGAAATATCACAACTTAGTAATAAATTAGCTGCTACACAACAACATTTCGTTACTAGGTTAGAAACAATCCGAGTTGATAACGCAGATGAAAAACAACAACTGGACAATACATACCAACAAAATATTTACGATATGCAGGTAGAAAACCAACGTCTTCGTGATGAATATAAACGAACTGTTAATGAAGCAAAACAAAAAAATATCATAGATTGTGTTGAGCCTTTACAAAAATGTAAAATACAATTACAATCACTTAATAAGCAATTAGATAATTGTCTTGCAAAAAATAAAAACCTGGAAGATGATGTTAAACAACTACAAGATAATGTTGTTGGATTAACCAAAGACTTACAAACTTGTAATGAAAACAAAAAACAACTTGTCGAAGAAAATGAACAGTATGTTTCTAATAACGCATTATTACAGAATACTATTAATGATTTATCAATTAAGCTGTCAGATTGTCAAAACTATACCGCTAGTTGTCGTGCTGAAATTGATAGTCATGTACAATCAATTACAAAACTAAAAACTGATTTAGATAAATTGCAACATGTGGTTAATATTAACGATGATTTACGACAACAAATCAAAACAATTATTGATACAATTGGTATGACATTAGGCACAGTCCCTGATATTGATACAATACAACCAATCTATGATGAAATTAATGAAATAGTTGGTAAAATACGACAATTAAACCTGGTTGTGACAAACAACGACGATCAAAAAACAGATCCAAATACGCTGTTAGATACTATATCTGTAAAAGCTGAAGAGGGTTTAAGATCGCTGCAGGCATCATACAAAAAAAATGATGCTGATAAAATAATGATTTCTAAAATACAAGCCCAAGTAACTACATTAAACCAACAGTTGCAAGATGAATCTAAAATTAACGTTGATTTAGAAATGCATATCAATCAATTTGTCGCAGCCATTAATAATATAATGAAATTAAACCCAACAGCCCTAGATTTAAGTGAAATTTACACAAAAATTTCAGAATTAGTTAATAAAGTACGCGAAACACATAATGTTGTGATAAAATCCGTAAATGATATTAGCAACAATACACCATTTCAGTTGTTAGATGAAATACAAACTACAAGTAATAATATGAAACAAGAAATTGATACTATGGAGCAAAAAATTGACGATGATACGGTAACAATAGGCGATTTAAAATATAATTTATCATCTTTAGAAAAAACTATTGGCCAAATGATGCATCATATATACGCACATTCTTCATCATACATATTTAAAAATGAAGAAAGTATTAAACAAGCTACAAAAGCGGAGGACGGGATCAAAAATCTAAAAAAATCTTATTTAGAAGATCTTAACTCCATTGAAAATGCTATATTATATATTAATATGCTTGGAAGCGAAATGAATATGGCCGTTGCACCAATGAACGATGAAAATTATTCTAATAACATTGATTATAACTTAATGAGTGCTATCACAAAATGGCGAGATACAGTTACAGAATTAAATGCTGTAAAACATGCAAATGCTGGTCTAAATGCTGCAAATGCTGGTCTAAATGCTGCAAATGCTGGTCTAAATGCTGCAAATGTTCGTCAACTTCAAACAATTGCAGATTTGCAAAATGCTAATCAAAATTTAAGTGCCGCATATGATAAATTATATAAAAAATATACTGAAGAGAAAAATCGTGTTGATCCAACACCTGAAATGCCTGTCGATCAGACGCCGACTATTTTACGTGGTATGATTGGTCGGTTAGGTGGAAAGTTAACACCTACTGATTTACCGTCTCAAATGATTTATCTTATATCTTTACATAAAAAGACTTCACTAGAATCTAATGAGTTAGCTAAAAAATTTACCGAACAACCGCGATGGTACAAAATGTTGTTAGTAAATGCATTACCCAAAGGTCGACTGACCGATAAACAGCTCGACAAAGCTCGAAACTATATGAGTGAACAAGAACTTAATAAATTATGGAAATCTGTTTATTAATACAACAAAGCTTTTTTTAAAGCTTTTATATAATGGGATCATCTCAGACAAAAACGGAAGAATTAACTATAACAAATATTAAGAATATAACATCTTTACATACAAGAGATATATCATATGATATATCATGTGAACGCGTGGCTAAAAATCATGAAGACGGGTCAAGTCCACCAACGCAAGCTAGTAGACGGTTACCAAAATCACACGGAATATCTCATGTTAAATCAATGTCAGACCAAAGTACAAACGAAGATATTGGTGTAAAATTGAGAGACAAAAAAATTATTTATTTTGGTACATCTAACAGAATTATTAGCAATATATCAGTTATTAATAATGAATTTATGAAAGTAAATCTTACAGTCGGGACTATTACAACAAACGGCAAGCGAAAAAATAGTTTGTGGACATTTGATATTGATGTTCCAATGTTTCTTGTTAAAAATAATAGAGACGCATATATTACTATTTACCCACACAACATTAGCCCTAAAAAAAGTAATACCGTATACAATTTAAGTTCTAGTGGTCATAATGATAAAATAACTGTAAACTATTGTGAAAAAAAGGTCGCACAAGAAACACGTGAAAACATATCCCCAAAAGGAATGAGATCTGGTAACATGATGTGTCTGGCAGATGGTAGCATTTATTAAGATTTATAGTCTATTACACAGATTGCAACCACGCCTAGCTGATAAATGATTGTTTGGACTTTTTTCAAAATCACCGTGTATTAAACATACAATAGTAACTTTTGTTTTACTGTTAATATATTTTACTTTAGAATAATCATATACATTGTTATGTATTTCTTTTGCCTTATTGATAAACTCTTTGCAAGCTCTAATTTGGTAAGTACTTTGAACATGTTCAATGGGTTCAATAGGTTCAATAGGTTCAATAGGTTCAATAGGTTCAATGGGTTCAATGGGTTCAATGGGTTCAATGGGTTCAATGGGTTCAATGGGTTCAATAGGTTCGTCTATTATTTCTACACGTCTGTTTATTATATCGTCAATATCCATATAATTTGATCCATACATATGGACCAAATTATCAGTAGATAATTTTATAGATGAGCACATATAGCATGGAATTTCATGATACATATGATCGAATAGTGTTTGAGTAAATTTTCCATGTAATGGACAAATAATTGTAATAAGTCTATCATGAGATTCATACTCAACTTCTGAGTAGTCGTAAAAACCGTTATGCATAATTTTAGCAGCTCTGATGTTCATATTACACATATAAAAAATCAATTTTATAAATAGGGAACCATATGGTTCCCTAAGACCCTCCCTAGAACTATTTTATTTAAAAAGTTATATTAAAATGTTATATTAAAAAGTTATATTAAAATAAATCTTCTAATCTCATACTTATCTCATATGTTGGAATAGGCCACTCACCGGGAACATATCCATCAAAATAAATCTTACATATGCTTAGTGGAAAATTTGGCATGTTATCAATATGATATTTAATGCTATCTAAACATATCTGGAATTTTGATTTTATAATAGATTTTTTGGTTATTTTACCATTAATATCAATATATCTATCTGGATTATACCGGATAAATACAACTGGTAACCCACCTCCAGTATCTTGAGCTATATTAATCATTCTAGTTACTTCACATTCCGGAGAGTATGATTTGTGTTGATTTTCGTCTATTCCCAAAATTACAAAGTGTGTTCCAGCATCAAATAGAAAATCTGGCCTACGCTTAATACACGACCCATCTGGAATTCTATCGTGTGAAAACTTTTGTTCATGGTAAAAGTTTTTAACTTTTTTATCTTCTACATAACCAGCACCTACTATATGTTTTTTTAAAATATGTTCTTTACGAATTGTTTTATTTATATACCCTGCACAATCTGTGCATAATTTGTTTTCTGCAGACATAGCAAATGTTAAACTGCAACTGGAACATACCATCGGGGCAACTTCATAATATGTTTCATCTGCATGAATTTCACATTTTGTTGGTATATTTGTTTCACCAGTAGAGTATTTGGCAGGTGTGCGACATTTTTCTTCCACACATTTTGGATTTCTGTCAAAAACATCATTACAATCTTTACATCCAGCACAATGAATTGAATTATTACTGTATAATGTTCCACATACAGCCTCGGCAAGTCTACACTTTGTACATATACGATTGCGTTTAAATTTCATACCAGCTTCTTTTCCATGCGGTGCACAACGTAACCACTTTCCAGGGTTATGTCCCCATGTTGGTTGAATTAAACAATTTTCAACCTCACATTCTGGTGAAATAACGTTGCTCATTCCAAGGGGTTTTCCATGTTTAACACAGTGGGATGGTTTATTTTCCTTATATCCATAACATGGTTGAACACCCATTGGACACATGGGACACATCCTACCAACACAACGAAATTCATTCTCCTCTTTATGTTCTTTGCAATGTTTTGGTTCGTTAAGTTCATCTCCAAATGTAGGGGTTACTACACATCCCTCAGTTTCACAATGTTGTTTGTTAACATTAATCATGCCTTCTTTTTTGCAAGATTTACAATATTTTGCTGGCAATCCTCTATCGTTAAAATTAGGTTGATGTTGTTTACATTGACATAAACCTGTTACAATTTCTACTTTAGCCTCAGGTTGGTTAGTTTTCATTTTAATAATATATTCGTCTATGTGTTTTTTACATCTTTTTCTCACTCTTTTACCATTATATTTAATATTTTTTTGGGATACACCTTTTGGCCACTTGGGCGATAAACCTGCTTTATTATCTTTGTCATATTTTTTTTTACAATCAATACACCTTGGTACAATCAAATCTTTCATCCCACCTTTTTTATCGGCATGTTTACTGCATGATATTTTGATCATATCTTTTGGGTATCCATATTGACATTGGTCTTTTGAACATGTTGGGAACCAACATGTATTACTACCAGATTTTGGGATCATTCCTGGTAATTTACAATTACTACAGTGTGTTGGAACTACTTTACCATCAACCTTATGTCCAAAATTATGCCGTGCGGGTCCGCCATTATTTCCAAATGTACACGGTATTTCATTTTTACCTTTACATATTCTAGAATCAACACGTTTTATCATTCCTTGCTTATCATCAAGAGAATCAAAGCAATCGTTACAATGTGTATTAGGTTTATTTTTAATACCACAATAAGCTCTTTTTCCACAGTTACACATGTTTATTAGTGTTAGATTACTATCTGTGTCTAAACGATGAGTGTAACAGTGTACAGCGTATCCATTTTCCTTACCCCAGGATGCTCTCGCTGGATTACCTTTATTTTTTCTGACACCTTCTTGACATTTTGTTATTTTATTTGTAATTGGATCATTGTATTCATATAAGCATATTCTTGAATCTTTTTTTTGTTCTGTCATATTTACGTTATATAACTTCAATTTTAACTATAAAAAAACATATTATTAAAAACGCATTTGTAGCGTTTAGATACTTCGTAAAAAGCGTTTAAGTGGAGTATCTTAGCACAGCAGAGCCATCCGAGATTAACAAGAAGTTAATTGCAGAAGCAATTACAACCAGTTCACCGGCCACAACAGGGTCTCCAGAACCGATAACGCTAGAAACATACTTGATGTAGAACTCACGAGCGCGTGAAACGTTGACGTGAGAACTAGGCTGGTAAGTTCCAGGGTACAGGCAAAACGGCACGAGAAGTACACCACAGTCGTCCGGAGTTCGGATATTAGGTCCACCATAAGTGTACGTAGTATACGCGTTGAAGAAGTTAGCTGGCAAGTCATTGTACAGAAAGATACCATGGGCACTGATGGTAAGGCTGTCAATAGTCTTAGTGCACGAAAGAACGGTAGCAGAAGCCGTGGACATAGTAAACTCAACAGCCATGGCAGCACCGACATTTCCAGCATCTGCAGGTAAAACGTCAGTAAAGTCAAGAAGTTCCTTAGATCCATCAACGGCAGAAGACGCAACTTGAGACATATCGACGGTAGCCGTAGTATCGCCATCTATAACACCAGCAACATCCACAGTTCCAGTGGTAACTTCGTGAAACTTGTGCCAGTCTCGAAGAGACGTCTTCTGGCTGGATGGTCGAAGTCCGACCATGAGACACTCAATAGGCCACTTGAGGTTCTGTAGGAGAATCTCATTGGTAGCCAGAGAAGTGGAGATAGTCTGACGACGATGCACTCGGATCAAAGTGAAACCGATGCGTTGAATAAAAATTTTATGTATTTCCATGTAAACACGTTTATAACACTAAAATAATGCTATAAACGTGTTTATTCCAATTTGCGATATGCAAATCTTTACTAGCTCGGGGAATGTGAATTCCTTTATCTAATAAAACAACTTTCGTTGCGGGTGGACTATATCTTAGGCCGTTAAGCCGACTGACATTTAGTCTCTGAACTGCACTTATGTGTTCGCATTCTCAAGCAATTGCTTGAAAACTAATTTATACTGTTTTTTATCATTGTAAATTTCTTTTAGATACTTTCGAAGTATGGTTACCCATTTTACTGCATTATCATAATCATTTAACTTAAACCGTTTTTTATATCGTTTCCTTGATACATAAAGTCGGCATAAA
>Ga0115008_10004691_pt1 | contig 11349 bp, 9 predicted proteins | sample FraStrMetagenome_FD_87164 | JGI IMG/M metagenome (GOLD analysis project Ga0115008, IMG submission 87164) | Marine eukaryotic phytoplankton communities from Arctic Ocean - Fram Strait ARC3M Metagenome | ecosystem: Environmental > Aquatic > Marine > Oceanic | place: Fram Strait | collected 2012-06-18
CCAGAGTTGGCCTTATGTATGGAAGCAATTTATGGTAACGATTTGGATATTTTAGCTTGGGATTTTTCAATGACTGAGGAAGTTTATACACATTGGCATGGGGATGAAGGCTTTACAAATTCTGAGGATAAAGAGGACATGAGTTATAAAGTCTCTCTTTGGGGGCACAGAGCAGGAATTCATCCAACAAAGCCAATACTATTCATGATGGACTCAAGCAAAAAAAGCAATAGGTGGGGAAAATTCTCAAGTCTAGTTGAACGAGGAATGGGATCGATTTTGATGGACTCAGAGGGTATGTCTGAATTGATGCAAATTTTACCGATTACAAAGACAATCAATCCAACCAACGAAGATATTGAATATAGGGAAAGTTTACCACCGCTTTTACAGTACTTGAGATGTGATGATGGTTCCATTGAAGGGTCCGTTCCATGCAATGATCCCATGAATTATATGTATTGCATGGATGAATCAAAGTCAGTATGTTGGAACCATAAATATAACACTCAAGAAGCTTGCTCTGATGCTCGTAATCAGAGACCTTATAATCCTGGATGGTGAGTAAATAAAAGTTCTCAAAGTGAAAAGCCCGTATTCCTTTTCCTTACTAATCTGCTTATTATTTCTTTCTTACAGGAAAATTCATTTCATAAAAGCAAAGCTTTTGGGATATTTTTTAATCGAAATGTTGATCACTTCTTTGTCTGAGATTGAGAGAATTTTGTCAGCACAAGCATCCAACAAGAATGTTCATCATCTTGGTAATCAAACAAAGAGTATAAATCAACACAGGGACTATTTCAACAAACGAAATATCCAATCGCTTCTCAATTATCTGCAATCCAAAGATAATCAGGACAAATCCCTATTTCATAAGACGCCTCCAGCATCCCATGAATGGATCACACATACAGAAACGCTTACGCAAGTTAGTCGCAATGTCCTTTACCGTAGCCATTCAATTTGCCATACGGCGTTGCTTCCTTCCCAAACAAGATATCAAGGTATTTTAACAGAGTCATACAAAGATCCTAATCACGAAACTTTTGATTTGGGTACGAATAAGTTTTATTTAAGGCCGGTAGAAGACGGCATACTTCCTTTGGTATGGGATCCAAATGATCGGCAAAAATGTGAAGCATTAGAAATAGATCATAAAGATTTTTTCTTTGTTCGTACAGATGATGATTGGGTCTCTGCGGTTGTACCAAATCCTTCTGAGCTACAAGTATATGGCACATGGGGTAAGACACTTTCAAAACGAGAAGGTCTCATTATGGTATGTTTGAGATATTGCCCATTTCGAAAATGCCAATCAGAATATGTTGGTTTCGACGCATTGCAAAAAGGTGTGCTTTCTATAAAAGTGGATGGCAAACCAGTGATTGGAACCAAACAGTTAGATGAATGCTTTTTTCTACAAGGACATCAAGGAATTCGTTGGGGGACAGAAAGAGATCATTACGAAGTTTCATTTAAAATTGAACCTAAAACAGGAAAGTGGATGAAGGTGACCTCCATAATAATCTTTTAAACCAACTACATTTTGTTGTTACTCTTTCTGACATAAAAATGACATGACCTTCTTTCATACATATTCATGCTATACTTATTTTCAGTTAAGCAAATTGGCATAATCTATCTACATATTATATGCTCAAAGTACTTTTAGCTTTAATTGTTTTCTTCCTTGTGTAAACCTCCAGCGAGGAATAGTTTACTGAAACCGCCCCCAGCAAACTTATCTACTTGGTCACAGTAATTACGAATCTGGTTGGAAATCAAAAGACTCTCCATTCGCTTAGGGGCATCATTACTCGCCCATGCATCTCCCGCTGTCTTTTCTTCGTAATCCTTACCCTTATTCCTCTTATCATTACGGTTATTTCTCGCAAGATTGCGAGTGTAGTACTGGAACTTATGTTGTTCTGCCGATAAATCGTCCACCCAACTACAAAGATACTCCAAATGTTTTTCAAGGTATGGGTTTGTGCTCAAGTCCAAACGATCAAAGGTACAGTCAAGACCATTGACAGTAGTAGCATCGCCGACTCCTTCGTATTCACCATGTTTTCCGTCTGCGATATCGTAGAGAAGGGCTTTTACTAAACCAGGGTTTTTAAAGGTTACTGGAATTTCTTCGAAAATTTTTTTAGGGTCCAAATATTCATTCTTTTTGGATGTCCTCAGTTTTACACATTCATCGGTGAGTTTGAAGCATTTGAGGACCAAATTTCCATGGGCTGTTTGCATGGGATCGTATACAATAACTACTGCATTGGGACTAAGGTCAGTTTGGTACGACAATTGAGTTTCTACGAAGAGAGCATTCGAGTAGGAACCGAGAGACATACATTGATACCAACCAACACAATTGTTATCAACATTAACTTCTCTAAGCATTTTCATCATCTCTAATTGAAATTCATGTCCATCCATAACGGCGTCGTCCCCATCTCCACCAGGGGTGTTTGGGTCCAGCATGACGATGGATGAATTTCCCCCAGATTTATCTGTCTCTGGGAAGGGAAATGCATGAGTTATTTCCAAAATTCCATTTCCTACCGCAAGACCAAGTAATGATCCAGTAACTAACTGAGGGAGGGATTCTTGACAATGCTTTACAATCTTAAGTACAGCCTAGTAGAATGATTCAAAGGATATATTTCAAAATTAGATTTTAGATTCACTACGATTTCAATTGTAGACTCCATTGGAAGTCATGAAGTACTGATCTACCATCTGGAAATACGAAAGAGGAAAGAACTTCAAGTTGTTATTACTGGATTGATTTACTTACAAGTCCTTCGATGTGTACGGCGGTGACCCGTTCTTCAGTCTCAATTACAGCTGCCATTTTGATTCAACTGGGCGCAAAAGATAGATTTGATGTTTACTTGTTGTAGAAGCAAATCGATGAAACTCTGTGTTCCGGTCACTCGTTTAATCAAAAAAGGTTACAGCTGTGGTGTTGACAAAAACCCCGCAAACGCTCCTGAGTTTCCTTCTGGATGGTGCGTGTTTTTTCACCCTTTTCGGTTGCAATGCCAGTTTTGTGAAACTATTTACGTAGGGGCCCACCATAGGAAGATACCAAACATAGAATCCACCATAGTAATCATAAAGGGGTTGAAGGGCCAATTAGAACTCAAAAGTGTTCTATCAATTGTGTGGACACAAAATACTCAATTTGAATTGTACGGAGTTTACGTGGATCACCATATAGTGAATATGAACCCATCCATCCTTTCCCGTCCGAAGGGTAAAATGAAATCCATCATGTTGATTCCAATACTACTGACCTACTTACGTCTGAAATCCTTCCATCTGAAGTGACGGCTATATGGTTTAGTTGCAATAGTTAGTAGGAAATAACAAAAAAGATTATCTTGCACAATGGCTGATCAAGCACCCGCTGGCGATAAACCACTTTCAAAGAATGCCTTGAAGAAAAAGCTTAAGGCTGAAGCTGCAGCTAAGAAAAAGGCCGAAAAAGAGGCTGCCAGGGTAAGTCTTATTCATACCACTACTTTGCTTCACTCTTGATTCAACCATCGTGGAGCTTGGAAAGTATCTTTTATGCAAGTCCAACCATGAGAGCATCATGCCCTATTATAGCATTGAGAATTGGAAATATAATTATTGGGAAACTAACAGCTCTATCTTTTTCACTTGTACGATTGTATCAATTCACTATTTATTTAATCCGTATTGCAATCAATGTTTCCAAAACAAAAATGACACTTGGAAATTCATACACCAGGCAGCAGCAGAAGCCCTAAAACCCAAAAAAGAAAAGGCAGAAGAAGAGATTCTTGATCCTAGCCAATACAAAGCCAACCGAGAAAATGCTATTGCAGAGCTTGAAAAAGAAGGAACCAGCCCTTATCCCCATAAGTTCCACGTAGACTACCGTATTCCTGACTATGTAGAAGCTTTTGATGCAACCACTGAAAATGGAAAAAAGAATGAAGAAAAGACAGTATCTGTCGCTGGACGTATTGCAAGTGTTCGGGGACAAGGAAAACTTTTCTTTTATGACTTGAGAGGAGATGGAGCAAAGATTCAAATCATGTCAGATCTTAGAACTTATGGAGATGAAGATGCATTTAAGAAAATCCATCGTACCGTGAAACGTGGTGACATCATTGGAGTTGTTGGTTATCCTGGAAAAAGTAAAAAGGGAGAATTATCAATCTTCCCCACCAGTATTGAACTTTTATCACCATGTCTTCATATGCTTCCTGTTGCTAAAGGTGATGCAGAAGCTCTTGCCGATCTTGAAACGCGTTTCCGTCAAAGATATTTGGATTTGATGGTGAACTATGATAAGCGCAACACTTTTGAAATTCGATCAAAGGTCATCAATAGTGTTCGTAAATACCTCAACGACCGTCATTTTATGGAAGTTGAAACACCCATGATGAATATGATTCCAGGAGGAGCTGTAGCTAGACCCTTTATCACTCACCACAATGAACTCAACATGGATCTTTATCTGCGAATTGCACCTGAATTGTACCTCAAGATGCTTGTTGTCGGAGGCTTAGATAGAGTTTATGAAATTGGAAGACAGTTCCGTAATGAGGGTATTGATTTAACTCACAATCCAGAATTTACAACCTGTGAGTTTTACCAAGCTTATGCTGACTACAATGATCTTATGGATATGACAGAAGAAATGCTCAGTAACATGGTCAAGGAAATTACTGGAGGATATAAAATCAAATACCAACCCAAGCCTAACGCAGAAGAAGTGGAAATTGATTTCACACCTCCCTTCAAACGTATTCCAATGATGGAAGGTCTTGAGGAGGCCATGAATGTAAAACTTCCTGCTTTGGACGATCCTGACATTGATACCAAACTTGTAGCCCTTATGAAAAAACATGAACTTGAATGTGCACCCCCACACACAACTGCTCGCTTGTTAGATACTTTTGTAGGAGAATTCCTTGAGGATAATGTAATTCATCCAACCTTCATCACTGAACATCCAGAGATTATGAGTCCTCTTGCGAAGACACACCGATCTAAAAAGGGAATCACCGAACGTTTTGAACTTTTTGTATGTGGACGCGAGCTTGCTAACGCCTACACAGAATTAAACAACCCCGTTGTACAATACCAGCGTTTCTTGGAACAAGCACAAGCAGGAAAGAAGGGAGATGATGAAGCAATGGTTATGGATGAATCATTCATTACTGCCTTAGAGCATGGATTACCTCCCACTGGTGGATGGGGTCTTGGAATTGATCGTTTGACTATGTTCTTATCAAATAAAAATAACATCAAGGAAGTCTTACTTTTCCCTGCCATGAAGCCAACAGATGCACAGTTGAAGCTTATCACTTCTAATAATGCCCCAGTTGCAGAAGCCATCAAGAAGGTTGAAGAGTTGACTGTTGAAGACAAGTAAATTCTCGACAAATGATATAAACAAATAATGCATGAACATATTATTTCAACTTTTTCATAGGTATTGCTTGTGTCAATGAAAGACTTAATATGGATTTGATTTTTGAATTGAAACTCGTTTTATCTATTTTATTGAAATACTTTGCGTTACAAAAAGAGTAGGAGAGAGAATCGTCTCGTTCTCAGCTGAGATTTTTGCTTGGATCTTCATTCCACGTGTTTATATATCATGTCTTCGAATCTTTTGTGTCAAGATTCATGGCTATGGTACTACATATATGGTAGACAGCAATCTCTTCTCAATGCCCCAAGACCTTATAAAACAAATCAGATTTGACGCTGCCTCAAGTCACAGCTTTCATTCAACTACAAAAATATCCAATATTCCTGCTTTTCAGTAATAAATATCTTACATAAGGACGAAATTCCAACATGAGAGCGATTCAAACTATAATCGCATCATGCATACTCATTTTTGTTTCAAAAGAATGTTTTGATGAAACGAGCACATCAGCCCAAGCAGCTCCAGCAACAACAACATCTTCTAAAATAAAAACCACTTCCGTTTCAAAAACATCATTCTTTCAACCCTTAGCTTCAGCACTATTTCATCGAGTTCTTGAAATTAGTTTTGAGGCCGGTGAGAAACTACCAAAACAGGAACGAAAAATAGAAATGCAAAAGATCACTCAAGCACTTCAATCATTATCAGCATCCCAAACGACTTTGAAGAGGTTGGATGGAATGGCACATGAAGCATATCAACGTACCCACTCAAATTCAATCTCTGATGATGAAGACGATGAAAGACACGAAAGTGCTACCAAAGTCTCCGGTAGAATTACGCGAAATGCTGGGAGAGCGGGTTGTGTTGCAGATTCTCTATTAGCCTGTGAATTATGTGAATTGATAGATTCTGATAATTCTGAATATAATGAGAGTGATGAGAGCTGGGATTTATATGGTGTGAATGAAACTTTGTATCGTAGAAAAATTCTTTTCAATGAAACGATATTAAATGAGCAAGATGGTATCTTAAAAACTCTCTCTGTTCTTATCCTCTATGAACCAGATTATGATGGTGGTTCTGGTCTTGATCATGGAGGCATAGATGATATATTACAATCCCATAGTGAGGAAAAGAAAGACCGAAAAAATCGTGGTAGGATCTTAATTATGATATCCGATCCATTGTCTGAAAATCTCACCAAAACCTTGAGGTATTTAGATTCATCACCGTATCCAATTGCGTTGAGTGCTGGTTTAATAGCGAATGAAGTTGCGTCCGTACATAAGGGACTTTACAAAGCAGCTGGAAAAGTGTTAGATGCTATAAAGCCAATAGTGACGGATACCCATGATGCTGTAAACCCAGAGGACGCTGCCAACAAATTAACCAACGTAGCTTCTTCTAAGGATGATGATGAAGTTGAGAACGAGGTAGATTCTAAAGTTCTATCATCCAAGTCGATTGCTATCAAAAAGGAGAACAAACCTGCGATTCATATCGTAGGGCGATCACTTGCAGGTGGAGTAGCTTCTCTGATGGCGGCCATACTTGATGGAACACTTCCAATGCCAGAAACCCAAAAAAAATCCAAAACTAGAAACAAAAGCCGTCGGAGGAAACGTGACAAATCCAATTCATCATTTGTCAATATCGATGTTCCCGATGCCAAAATTGCCTCTTCCAACTTAACAAATACAAATGACACTAATGCATCAATATCTCTTTCAGGATATGCTCAAGGAAGAACATCTGCTATAGCGCTTGGATCTCCACCATGTCTATCATCCAACATCAAAGCATCATATATAACATCTGTGATTCATGGTGACGATATTATATCCCGAACAACACAAGAAAGTCTTAATCGATTGACTGACCGAACCAAAAAAGCCATCAAGGGAGGATTTTTAGGACAAAAGGTTGGCTGGATGGCCGATACAGTATCCTTAACGATCAACTCAATGAAATCACATGCTCATGGGAGTGAAGGGGAAGAAATTCGATTATCTATACCTGGAAAAGTTTATTTAATTCGACCAAGGAGATTGAGCAACGCAAGTAGTCTGCATGAAGTTGGAGGCGTGAGTGGACGAGAAGCAATTCGAGCTGCAGTTTTATGGCAGTTGGGGGATGTTTTGTTAAGCCGAAGTCTTTGGAGTCATCATTCGTTGAATGGGTATATACACGGTTTGGATAGAGTTCAGTTACGTGAATTCCGGTCTATGAGCACTGATGATGATGAGGAAGAAAAGTATCATTAAATCAAACGATACATAACGATGCAACAAAAGAATCAAATATGATGTTAATCTCAAAATAATTTTACATTACAAACCAACTACTCTCGTTCATCTTGTTTATCCTCTATTTGTTGCTTTTTCCGATAGAACCTTCCATAAGTTCCACCACGTATATCTACATGTTCCATCATCAAGGTCTCATCTTTTTTAATTGCTTCCTGCCACATATCTTTCAATTCATCCCGTTGGAGAACACTTAGTAATTCTGTTGGTAATGGTGCAAAACATTTGATTCTTTCTCCACTTAGTTCCTCATTTAGACCTAAAGGAGGTAAATCTAAACTAAAGCAGTGCAAAGCCAAACGATCCAAATCCCAGTTTTGCCGCCACCATCGATTCACTTTACTATCTCCATGTTGTGAGTCACCAATTATTGGCATACCAATATTATAGGCATGTCTACGAATCTGATGTGTCCTTCCAGTTTTAGGAGAGCACTTCACCAAAGTACATGCTGGTACATAGCCCTCACTTTCTACATCTCTTTGGTTGCCACTTCCTTTAAACGTTGCTAAGATTGTAAATTCTGATATGGCATCTTGAATTACTCCATCTCTTTTTCGTTTCAAAGGTTCATTGACAATAACTTTTGAATCTTTCTTGTCCCAGAAACCTCGCAAAAGAGCTAAATATTCTTTTTGGGCATCATTACTTGTCAATGATGAATGTAATAATCCACAAGTTTTAGAATCGAATGCAAACAAAATGGCTCCAGATGTCCGATGATCTAATCGATGTACAGGAAATACTTTTCTGGATAATTGGCGTTTTAGGGTAGACGATAAAATAATATTATTATTTCTTCCCCATGTGTGTCCGGATCGATGAACTGTTGTTCCAGCTGGCTTATTGACACAGACCCAATCGTTTTCGTAATGTAAAATGGGAATTCTTGGACGTTTTTTTGAATTAGGGCTTTTTGTTTCTTGAGGCGTTGAGGATGATAATGATTTAGCTCGTGACTCTGCTAGGTTAGGAGGCTTATTGACAAAAGATGCATGAGAAAATGTTAGTATAGTTCCTAGGAGTATTCCGCAGATGGTCCTCTTGAACGAACACATGACCTTTGAAAACTATATGATGTTATGTTTGAACTTAGGCTGAAGAAAGTGGAAAAATATGTTTTGAAAAGAGACATGGTTGATGTGTTAGGTAGTTGTGATGATAACCTATTTAAATGCATAGTGATGATTTTTTTTGGAAAGAAACTTCTGTTATTAGCGCAAGGAGTTGTTGGATAGTACACCCAACATCGACAAAATAACACGGGACCTATAAAGGCTTCGATTGCTTCTTGAGATTTTCTAAATGCTCAAACGTTGCAATCGTTACCAGAGCTTAAATGGTTTTATTGATATTATTGGTATGTAACTCTCGAATGATGAATTTGCACATGAAAGTCATAATTATTATTTCACAACAATGGAATTGAAATTCATCCGAGGTTTAGAAAATAAATGAATAAATATCGCAATGATCAGAGTATAAATTCTTCCGGGGACAGCTCTTACTCAGGAAAGAGACACTGCCTATCGTTCCAATTCTTAGGATCACTAAACCAAGATGTCGTTAAATTTGCATACAATAATGGTCTCCAACCCCTCACATCACCGTCTTTCCGCTTAGACCGATTTGCCAAACCAAAATGCAAAATTCGGCAATCAAACAATAAGGCATCACCAACACATAAACTAGGTCGAATAATACGTTTGTACATTTCTTCTCGTTGCTCTTTGCTATAGGTTGTCAAACCAAGTCCATCGGTTGTTGTTTCAGCATTGTTAGTGTAGAAATTGGAATTTTTTGGTTCTGTAGTTAGCGTTGCGCATATGCTTAAACGGTGAGATTCTACGATAAATGCTGTTCCACCAATGAGGGTATTCCCTGTGAATTCTCCATCTGAATCCTTTTCTTCTTCTGAAAAAAATGTTTCTTCTCCTCCTAATTCTATATTTTCCTTTTCATTCTGATTGTAATCTCCATTTCGACTCGGGACAAATAAGTTAACATAATGAGGAGGGATAGTATCAACGTTTTCAAATAAATGGGGTGTATCCGCATGTATAGCCTGGCACGCACACCCAGGCATTGAGATAACGAACCCTATTGGATGGGCAGTTGGTGGAGGCGGAGATGCATCAGGACCTAAACCATTGAAATTCCATAAACCAAAATTGCCTCTGTAGAGCTCTGAATCACCTAATTTTTGGCCTTGATTCTGAGGATGATTGTGACCTTGCGCAATACGTGTAGGATGAAATGTATTTGTGACAATTTTAGAAACAGAAGGATGAGTTTGAATGTGAAATGTATCTTTATATTGCTCGTTTTGTTGACGTTTCTTTCGAATAGAAGGGCCATCTCTTAAGTCGACACGTAAATCTTCCCTCATTGCAAGTTCTTTGTATGATACTGCGATAGCATCATCATCATTCGTTATGCTTGGATGAAGTAAATCCAAATGATTTTCCTGTTTCAATATTTCTATCGCTTCTTTTAAATCATTACATGCTGCATCAGCCAATGGTAAAACATCGTTGGGAGAATATAAGTCACGAATGACACAAAAACCCAATGTAGACAAAGCATGAGTAGCTTTTTGTATAGAAGGATCACTTAATGTTCTTATGGAATCAGAAGAAGATATAGAAGCTGATAGTCGCTCATGTGCAGAAAGTGGAACTGTGGCTTGTTCCATGATACCTTGCTCATATTGTATCCAATCCTTACGGTTTTCTTTCCATTCACATGAAATCTGATTCACAGGGCAGCCTCTTTTTCGTACAGATATTACATTAAGCTTTGTAGTTTGGGAGGAGTTTATTTCGTATATCTGTAGAGCATTAGAAATATCCCAGACAGAAGGATGAAATCCGTATTGTTGTAATATTTTTTCATTATATGCAGTTTTGCTACTCTCGTTTTGAACAGAATCATTTTCATCCACTAGTGAACTTGATTCTGTAACTGTTGAAAGTAGAAAGAAAAGAATGATACCTCCAGGGACTACTGATCGCCGAATCTTGCTTGATTTCTTGCTCCACTTATTTTTTGTTTCATTGTTGCTTGTAACGTCACATGAAGATGTAAGTAATGAATCATATTCCACAATAATGCACGCATCAAAAATACGAAGGAAATTTTGTTGCTCAGCGTAGTGAAGGTAATTAGGTTGATTTCCCTTGAGCGAAGATATTGATATGTGCTCTTTTGAATCTAAATCTAATGTAAACACATTTATTCCACGTAAAGACATTTTCTTCGATACCAGGTTGATTATATTTTCATCATTTTCGCCTTTCAAATTTGACTGAGAAGCTCCAAAATACTTTGTTGTCAAACCTGCCCCACTACCCTCGGTCAGCCAAGTTTTTGTTACATAAAGTGCAGAGGCATCAGCAGCCTGAGTCAAACTTGAGATGTTTGAGTTATACGAGCACATTTTGATAGAATTATTATTCGCATCATCTTGGACTTCGGCTATGGAGGAAAATTCATCATCGTCACCAGAGTCGTCGTCCGAACCAAACATTCCCCATTCATCTGCCACATCCATTTTTTCTCAAAATTGAGGTTGTCTCTCTTCCATCCAACAGAGTAATAATAATAATAAAAATA
>Ga0115008_10004695_pt1 | contig 11344 bp, 8 predicted proteins | sample FraStrMetagenome_FD_87164 | JGI IMG/M metagenome (GOLD analysis project Ga0115008, IMG submission 87164) | Marine eukaryotic phytoplankton communities from Arctic Ocean - Fram Strait ARC3M Metagenome | ecosystem: Environmental > Aquatic > Marine > Oceanic | place: Fram Strait | collected 2012-06-18
CTTGACTTGCGAATAACTCAAACCTGCGATGCGTCCTGGGTGACCACTCACCAACCAGGCTACCCGCTTGGCTACGAGAATGGCACTGGTGTCGACCAGTGGGAAAGAGACGAGCTCCAAGATCTCATGAAGGGCCAAACTGCTGTTCCGATTATATTAGTCGAGATGCTTGATTGTCTGTCTGGAATTCTAGCTGGCTTGCAACTTGGAAGCATGCTCTTGTGCTCGAGAGTCATGAGCTGCGTAGCGCGAATTTTCAGAAAATGCGTCTCCTTGAGCGACTTCAACGACGCAACAACACAAGATGGCATTTCGAGATATCTCATTATCAAGCTGCGAAATGTCCTTGAAATCATCTCGCTCCAGGTTGAAAAATACAGCGCGCAAACTATGGTGAAACAAACAACCGAAGAACCAGTGCAGCTCTACAACGCAAACGCTTCCTTGCTATCAGAGATGCTCAAGAATCTTTGCAATTCATCAACAGTAACGCATATTTCTTCTCTTGCTCTTGAACGCGCGTTGCGCATTCTCGCTTTCGACCATATCTCGCAGTTCAACTTTTCTAAAGACAGTTATCTCTGGAAAATATTACAAACAATCGATCCAGCGACAATTTCTACAAGTGAAATTCTCACTGCTCGATGCTCGTCTTTGAAAAGCGCGTCCAAGTTTGCAAACAGCTTTTCAAAACTAAAAAGTTCTGACGCAATTGAACTGGGTCTTGTTGGATGCGAATCAACTAGCGTTCATCTTTCGGCGAAATTCATCGAAGCTTGTATTGTCGCCGCATCGATTTATAAAGATTGCGATAGACTGGTGCTGATGCTTCTCAAAAATTCAAACACTACTGTGCGAGAACGCACAGTTGAGGGTATGAAAATATTTATCGAAAAAGTGTGCGACGATGTTGCTGCCTCTGGAAATACGTACAAGTCGAAGCCACTTGTTTATCTCTTGTCGCCGCCAGTTCTTGAAGAACTGATTCGTTACTCACTAGACGACCAGTCGGTTTCAGTTTCAAAGACCACAGCGGCTATTTTAGTGCGACTGCTCACGACAAACATGTTGTGGGATGACGAGTTAAAGCAGCTCTTAAAATCGACGACAGAAAAATTCTCTCACTTTCTTGAAATTTTCGCGGACGACGAGTCTCTTGGAACAACTCTTCGCGAATTCTACTTATCAGACGACAGGCTGAGAATCAACCGGATAAAGTCTGCGCTGCGTATGATGCTCTGCAAGCGGCGAGATCATAGAAGACAAGTCATGTCTGTCATAAGCGAGGAGCTGCAAGAAATTTGCGGACATCCTATGGATGCGCTGATAGATTACTTTACAATTCTCAATCCGATCGAACTAAATGACCAGCGACAAATGGAGAACATCTTCAGAGTTGACACCGTCGAGCGCCTTTCGCGAATATTAAAAAGCGAGTCGACTGATATCGCCCTTCGATATTCATCTTTTGCCCAACTAGCGATTATTACTGTAGAACCAGATTTAGTCGAAATCTATTTACAGGAATGCGGCTATGTTTTGCTTCTTGAAGAGATCAAAAAGCTCGCTGATCAAGGAGCTCTGACACCGCAAGAAAAAGACACTGCCGGTAGCTTGTGCGATATTCTAAGACATATTTGCGTGGTCAAGCACGTCATAGCTAAGGAGCTTTCACTGATGCTTCCAGCTTTATGCGATCTCGTCAAACTCGTCGAGCATACTTCGCTTAGTCCAAAGAATCACGCGAAAGTTCTAGCCGCGCTGAACATTCTCTTGTTTCTCGAAGTTCTTGAATTTAACGACCGCGGTCATGCTCGTTGCCCGGGCATCATCAACCGACGAATTTTACTTCCCTTTGCAGTAGAGTTCATTCCAGAAACCGCCAAATTATCAAACGTCTCAATAGGTGAAGAAGAAAAGCTAAAGCATCCAAGCGCACAGCGATCGCTTCGACTTGCATGGAACTCAACCGCACCAACTGGCGATTACGCAGATATTCTTAAAAAGCAAGATTGCGATAAAAATTCCTGGCGTCACTTTGACTTGGAAACGGTGGCATCACACATGGAAACCGACCTCAAAGCTGCTGAAGATCACAAGTCGTATACGAGTGCGGTCCAGAGCGCGTTTCACAATCATCAAATATTCCCGGAAGAACTCGGGCGACGTGTGAATCACTGCTTGACAGTTTCATTCGACAAGTTTTTTGTTTCACGCCCAAATCAAGCCCGAGACGAGAAGATCCTCCTCGAAATCATAAGCTACACAAACTTCATCCTCAAAAATCAAAGCAGTCAGAACCAAATTTTCGAAAAATGGATCGCTTCGCACGTAGAAGACATCAACTGCCCTCTTTACGAGTATCTAAATAATCCGACTGCGCTTCCGAATCATTCATCAAAAGCCTCAAGACGAATGATAATCGAATTTCTCTCTATTGTCTTCTGCCTTTCTCAAAAACAGTTACTCAGTCCAGAAACTATTTCATTTATCGCAAGAACGCTGAACGATAGAATTCACAATCTCGTCAATCAAAACGAAGACATGAACATTCCCACACTTCAAATTTGCATAAACGCGCTGCAGAGGCTTACGAAAAATCTTGACAGATCTAAAAGGCAGCGAAATTCTCTATTAATTCAGATAATCAAAACAGCAAAAGATGTCATTATTCGGATCCACAGTTCGTCTCAGAACTCGATGCAAAATTTTATGGGGAGAGAAGTCATTCAACAGTCTCTCTGTAGTTTGATGATCTGTACTCATCTCCTCATGGAACCTGGAGGAAAGCAAAGCTTAATAGTCCTCGAAGAAGGGACTGGACTAGGTTGGCTTGTTAAACTGTTGAAATTCCGAAGCGACAAAACACGACTTTCAATTCTTTCTATTCTATCTCACGCATTTCATTCTTCAAAGACAGCGCGTCATTTCTTCAAAGAAATCAACGACGAGATTTTAAAGACAATCGTAGAAATCGTCCTTGACTTTGACGAGACTCCTCTCGTTCGTTCAACAGCTCTAGAAACGCTCACAATCATCGTCGAAAGCCACAGACGTCTTTCGTCGACAAAAGCTGTAGATGGAATCTCTATTAAAGTCTTGCTGGAAGTTTTGCTCAAGTTTGACTTCTTCGTTCAAATCAGCCACGCGATGGAAAACTACGTATACTGCGATTTACCTGCGCAAGATAAAATGGCGCCGATAACTCCTGCTTTTGTAGGAGCCTTTAATGCCTTTGTGATCTCGCTTTTGAAAGTTTTTCCAACGCAGATATCCTCTGGGCTTCGAAATTCAGGGATTCTTTCGATCTTGTCGAAGCTTTTCAATGTCCAGCTGATCAAATCATCCGTGGGCGAGCACAGAAAAAGCCTCCTACAGCAGATAAACAGCACTTGTCTCATCTTTACTTTCGTCCTTTCTGGCTGCGAAGAAGTTGCCTCGCATTTCTCTTTCGTTCAGCAAATCTTCTCAATTCCTTTTCAAGAAAATACTGCTAAAGAAATTCTCATCTGCTACGAGTCGGCGGCAAAGTTCTTTTGTAAAAATTGGAGTAGTTTGGACGAAGACGCAGAAATAAAGACTCTGAGAAGCTTGGCAACGACCATCTCGAGCTTTTTGAAAGCGATGACAGAAGCCTGGAGCTATTTCAACCCGTGCTACACGCAGTTTGAATGGATGTTACATTATTATTGCCTTATTGTTGCAAAGTCAAAGTCTCATCTGATCGGTTTGTTGTTTCTATATAAAAATTTAGATGTTTAATGACTTTCTAGGCACAACAAAACAAGCTCTTATCGATAGCAAAGGAGTTTTCCTGCAAAAAATCTCGCACGAGTTCGAAGTTCAAGGCACGAAAATCCGATCTGAAGCAAACATATCAAAAGAAGCGCTGCTTTCGTCCGCGATTTGCGCGACCATAGGCCTCGGCGATGGACGCGAGCTGCTTGTAAAGAGTGGATTCATCGAGCGACTTGTTGATTCACTGGAAATGCTGCAGATCAAACTATGTACTGAGAGACCGAAGAAATTGCACGAGAGCTGTATCGGGCTGAGTCTGATCTCGATGTTTAACATTTGCAGGAATTTCTCGTCGAATGGAAAAGTGGGGAATCACTTGCTTCTGACTAATTTTATTGACGTTCTTACGCGGTAAGAAGTTTCTTTTTGATTTTCTTTCAATTTTAACGTTCAGTTTATGGCCGCTTATCGTTGTAAATGAAAAACTAATACGCGTGATGCTTAAAATGCTGCTTTCTTTTACGAAAAACAGTGTCGCTTGCGCGACTGCGATATCTTCAAGCAATCTTATTAGCTCGATTGTCAAACAGTTTCAGTACTACGAGAAACAGATCAGGAACAGAGTAAAAGCAAGTCCAATTTTTACGCTGAACTTCAATCTTTTGTGCAATCTGAGCAGCTCGCAAGAAGCTCGTGCTTTCTTTTGGAAAGGTACTCGGAGGCGTGTAAAATGTGAGCTAGTCAATTTTAAGCAAATGTTCTTCACGAATTCACGGCAGCGGCAGAAGCTGGAGTTCATTCTTCGGCATCAAAGCAGCAAATCATGATTCTTTCGCTTTGGCTTCGTTGGCTTTTCTGTTTATCTTTCCATAAAGATGGCCGAGGTACCATAGAACAATCCTCGTTGATTTCAATATTTTTTACCCTTTTTAGAAAATATTCTGCAAACGAAAGACATTCTCGACTATTTGACCAACGCAGTTACAAAAGTAGACGAGCGGCTGGCTTTGCTCGTGATTCACAATTTGTGCTACGCGACTCAGTCGAAAACTCGCATATCAACTTTTGACCAGCTAACAAAGTGCTTCCGCCAATATCTAGCTATCGATTCGCAAAAAGAACTGCAACTGCTCGTCGCGAACTCCTGCTGGGCGCTTATGAGTACCTCGCAAAAGGCGAAAGGCCGGTCAGTAACTGACCGTCAGTTTATAAAAAAATAATTAAATATTTTTAGTAATTGAAAAATTATTCACTAATTTGTTTCAGTCTGAAAGTAGCAGGGCTGATTGAGAGGCTAGAAACGCTTACAACAATCTACGCTGAAGAAGAAGAATCATCAAAAGACTCCATTTTCCATATTCACGCTGCCTTAGAACTTCTACATTCCTAGAGCTTTATTTTTATAATTTCTTTTTACTTATTTTGTATTTCACAATAAACGTTTCTGATAAAAACCGGTTCGCACCAGAAAAACCGGTATTTTGTTTTTAAGATTTCAGATAAAAAAAAAACATTTTCAGAACGCCACGCAGAAATGCTCATAAGAGAATAAAACAATTTTTACCGATTTTTTTCAGAAATCGGAAAATAATGAGCGATAGATTCGGTTTTCGAAGCAAGATTTCGACGGCGCCCGGGAACTTGCGTTCATCGTCGAAAGCGAACGAGGGCAAAACAGCTTCTGCTGGCAGTAAGCGACCGATCGACACAGAAAAGGAAAATGTTCCTTCTGTGTCTAAAAAGACGGTGCGAACTCCAGCGGAGCAGCCATCTTACATGCGCCCGACGCAGCGTTCAAAAACGACTTCCAAAATGTTCGCAGCGAGGAAGTCGGTTGCGAAGGCGAAGCGGCGATCGGTGGCGCCAGTGAAGCGAACCGTTGGGGTAAAACCGGCGGCGCTGAAAAGAGAAGCGTCGACGCTGAGGACGAAGATGCTCACGACTGCTTCGTCACGTGCGGGTGCGCGCGCGGCTGCTGCAAGCGTGCGAACAGCTGCTGCGACAAAACCGGCAAAAGGGCCGGTTTTGAAGGAGGAAGAACAAGATGCAGGACCTTCAAGGTAAGAACAATATTTATTTCTTTATTTATATATTTAGCCGAGTAAAATTGACTTCTGAAGGAAAAATCATCGTCAAAGGAGTCAAAAAATTCGACTTGAAGGAGCGCTGCAATGTCTTGGAGATAGTTCTGGCAGAAAAGATCACATCAGCGAAGCAGACAGAGGCGCACCTGAAGGTGATTGAAAACTGTCTTTCTTTAATATCTAGAGTTTTTTTAAGATGCTGACCGACGCGGTCGAGAGCATCAAGGGCGAGAAGCAGGAAGCGCAGACACAAGCGAAAGGCCTTCAAGAATACAAAATGATGAGAGAAGCCGAATTTGACAATTTAGAGGAGCGTCTTCAAAAGTAAGCCGAATCGTAGTTTTAAAATCATTCTATTTTCTAATTTTAAGTGCGCAGCGAGAGCTTCGAAAGTTGAAAAACGAGCTGGAAAGCACGAGCGATAGTCTAGACGAGACGCAAAAGAGACTCAAGTCTGTGAAACTCGAGCGGGACTCGCTTCAGGAAGATTTTGAGGGAGCTGGCAAGAAAATTGACCAGCTAAAGCGCAAAATAGAGCTTCAAGAGGATGATTTGAAGAAGATCGAGCACGAAAAGGAAAATCTGCTCGAAAATAAAAGAGAAATGAGAGAAAAAATGGACGCGATGGAGGATGAAAGACGAACGCTTCACGAAACTATTCAGCAGCTCAAGGTTATTGAAAACTGTCTTTCTTTATTATCTAGCGTATTTTTAGGGCAATATTCGAGTGTTTGTCCGCGTGCGTCCTCTTCTGCCAAAAGAGCTCGAAGAAAAACACAGTTCTGAGCATATCAGCTTCGAAAACGCGCTGGACAAGGGAATCGAAATTACGCGAGAAGACAAAAAAGAAGAAAAAGCGGAATTCCAGTTTGACGCCGTTTTCAAGCCAGATTCAACTCAAATTCAAATTTTCGGCGAAGGTAATTATTATTATTTTTATTTTCCTTGCTTGATTCCAAATTATGAATATTTTAGTAAGCCAGCTCGTGCGAAGCTCGCTCGACGGCTACAACGTGACGATTTTTGCGTATGGTCAAACTGGCTCTGGAAAGACGTTTTCGATGGAAGGACCAGAAGACGTTTACGAGAACGAGGAAATGCAGGGAATCATCCCGCGTTCCTTCGAGTTTCTGATCGAGGCTGTCGAGAAATCGAAGGAAAAAGGCTGGATCTACAAGCTCGAAGCTTCGTACTTGGAAGTCTACTGCGAAGAACTAAATGATCTGCTAGAAGGTGAAGTATAAAATTCGAACGCTATATAAATTGATAATTCAGGCGGCGAGAAAAAGCTGAAGATCGAAGGAACTGGCTCGAAACACATCAACGTGGCAAATCTTAGCCGCCACGAGATCACGTCGAAGCCTCAGCTCTCTAATCTCGTCAAGCGCGCCAACAAGCGGCGGAAAACAGCGTCGACGAATTGCAACGAGCGCTCCTCGCGATCTCATTCCGGTAATTTTTGAATAAAAGTTTGTTCTATATTTTTTAGTTTTCATCCTTTTTGTATCCGGCGAAAACGCGCGAAACGGCCAGAAAATTGAGTCTTGCTTGAATTTGGTCGATCTTGCTGGTTCTGAGCGCGTCAAAGAGTCTGGCGCGACTGGACAGCGCTTCGAAGAAGCGAAAAAGATCAACGGTTCGCTCTCGTCACTCGGCGATGTGATTGCTGCATTGGGCAGCAAAAGCAAGCACATCCCATACAGAAACTCTAAAGTGAGGACCGTCTGTATAGATTCCCTCTAAATTGTGTTTTAAGCTGACGCACTTGCTCCAGAACTCGCTCGGCGGCAATTCGAAGACGCTGATGATCATGCACGTGAACCCGCGAAAGCTGTACGCAAACGAGTCGTACAACACGCTACGTTTTGCGCAGAAAGTCAACACTACCAATATCGGAACTGCCCAGAAAGTAAGCTTCACATTTTCTTAGCAGCTTTTAACTTCCCTTTTTTAGATCAGCAAATAAATTATCAACGAGTTCACCTCACGACAAATTTGCTGTAGCTCACCTTCTTCCCATTTTTAGTGTTCACTGAACTGCCCCACTTATCACATTCCCGTAGGAGAAAATAAAATTCACCAATGATGCAGATCCCTCTTATTTTTGTCTTGATAAAGTTGCAGGCAGGATTTTTAGAAACATCTTTATTATAAACAGAAAACTTATCATGAATTAGTCTTGGTCAAAATCTGGGCCAAGTTTATTTACTCTTATAAATGCTTTTTTCATTCCACTTCGAACTCGATTCCATTTCTTCTCGATCCTACAATAAGCAATTTTCTCCGAATCCTAGGTCGCTCTTACCTTTCGTATCCAACGCAGTCTGAAAGAAAGATTTTATTTACACGTCGTCCGCTTTTCGCGAATTTTATGATCTTCTCCCAAGGATCTGCTGGAAGTTTGAATCGTCGTTTTTCGATGTCAGAGCTGTCTTCTTCATAATCTTCGTCATCCAGCTCAGCTTTTGCCTTTTTATCATTCGATAAGCATTTTTGTGAAAGAATATTGACTTACCTTTTTAGACAACTTGCATCCATTTCCAATTGAGTCGAGCATTTGATCCGAAATCGCATTGATTCTATAATTTTCTGTTGTCAAAAGATTATCAACTGAGCTCACCTTGCTCTGAGCTTCTTTGATTTCTTGAAAAAAGGAATTTCATCAACAATCCACTGAAGAGCCGCATCTCTCGTGTCTTCGACTCTCTTCATTGCTGACTCTACCTTTCTTGAGTTTTCTTGAGCATTTGTTAGCGTTAAAATTAGGAAAAAGCATGGTACTTTCATTTTGCTTTTTTTCGAGTTATTCCCGATTTCCTTGCTCACAATAGAATTGTGGACGGCAGGTGAACATACTGTGGCCTTTTGAAGCAGCACTTTTCGGGTTAACCTTTTTGGCGCAGCGGTGTTAGCATTTTGATTTTCTCGCATGAGCATCTTTAGGGTACGCGGCTCTGGGCTGGAATCACTTTGTTACGGATGACCAAAATCAAGTTGACTTTTGAGCTTTCTAAAACGCGATAGGATAAAATGACGCTGCTGTAAATTTTGACTTACGAATTTTGAAATAATAAATATACAGCGAGTAAACTTGGTATATCTTCTTCTTTCATTGAACCAAAAGCGAAAATACCAGGGTGGGGTTGGGAAGACCGGAAGTTAAGGAACCACCAGAGAAGTTCAGGGACTGTTTGTCTCAGCTCGATTCACGTTTTTTGCGAAATCATGCATAACTTTCAGCGAAGAAAATAAGCTCTTGCATAACCACTCTTTCTTCGAAAACATTGCTGTACTATATTTTGTAAACTCGGTGGTTTGGGATTAATTCAAATCTGCCAATTTTCACATGCCATTAAGCTTGATCGGCAAACATATTTGAATATATAAGGATTAGGGAGGTTCGGAATTTGCCTAAGCTTATCAATGCTCGAAGTCCCAGCGGGATGTCTTATGTCTGTATTTTTTGTCAATATGTGTGAGTAGAGTTTATGCAGAACAGACTCGGTTGTGAAAAATGGGGATTTTAGGGTTTACCTTAGAATTTATTTTCTTTGATTTTCTTATTTTTTTTCGGTACTGTGTAATTGGCAATTGTTCCCGTGGCTTTCCACAAATTTATAAAAAATTTTCGCTGCTCTTTGAACAAACAATGAAAGTTATTTCTAGGTTTAAGATTTTGAATAGCGCTCAATAAACCTATTTGTCAAAGGGAAACGAATTGGCATAAAGTCGCTTATTTGAGCAAGTTTTATTTCCGACAGGCGCGAGGATCAAGACCCCTTCCGCTCATGCTCATCAGCAGAGCCGCTCAGATCAAGCGCCAAAAGTCGATGGGGAGTAATTAGGACACCTTGTGCGAAAAATTTCTATGAGCTCTTGAATTTTTAATTTCAAGACTTAACTTAACTTTTCTGGGGCTTTAGAAACTAAATTTATGAGCGATTTTCTGTCCAGAAAATTCTTGCCACGATGAAAGTCGGCTTAATTATTGAAAACTGATACGCGAGTGATAATTGCGAGTTTTTTCACAATCAAGTGTCGAGGAATGAAAACTGCGAGTGGACGTGTTTTGACGGCTGTGGCGGGTGCTCGATAATTCCTCCTCGGATCGGGCTTTATTTCGAATTCAAATTCAGCAAGCCCAGCGGGTTGCCCATCACTAATCCCCCAGTTCATCCCTTTTCTGAATATTGATCTCCAACTGCCTGAATAGCAGGTCGCATGTTTGCTGAATAATGATACGGTTAGCATGTAAAATTCAACAGTTGAGCAAGAAAATTAACGAGTTCTTACACCTTATCAGTCTAATTGACGCGTCCTGAGATAGGAATGAAAAAACGCTGCCAAGCAGAAACCAACTAGTCGTCATTTGTCCCGACCGGCACCTGGAGGAAAATGGTAGAAGTTTGGTCATGTGGAAAAACTCGCAAATTGAACAGGCACGATCTTTTTGATCCAAGACTGTACATTTTCCCGGTTTGCAATTTCTCCGGAAGTTGTCGAAATTCAGCAAAAAAGACACATAAATAGAATGAACCAGAAGTTGGAATGTAGATTTGGGGATCAAAGGAGAGAAAGAATTTTATATGACTCTCACAGTTGCGTAGACAGAAAAATTTACGTCATCAAAGCTTTTTTTTCGCCGAAGCTGCCTTATCATGAGTGAATCGTAAGATAAGGAAAAACTCGATTACTGTTTTCCTCGATTCTCATTTGAACATCATTGTTTTTGAATTTTACCCAGCCGGATTTCAAGGCCATTTACTTTGACAAATCGTGCCTCTGGGACTTCCGTCGATCAACCCGTCGCTCTTTAGACTGATAGCTCAAGCCCTAGCTAATCATGGTCATTTCCACTTCCTCTCAAAGCCGGGATATTTTGAGGAAGGATGGGATTTTGATCCTCTGGCCAAATAAGGACCATCTTCGATCTTTGAAAATTTTTATACCTCCGTTATTTTTGACAGCCAAGGTTTCTCCTCGCAAGGTCTTTTTATGAACTGCCAGGAAAAAGGTCCAGGAAGGAACATTTTCTGGACAACTGCCAGATGAGTGGAGCGAAAGTTGCCGAGCATCAGAAGGCCTCCTTTTGGAAGGTGACGAAGCGTGCACTCATTTATGGCTCACTGGTATTTTCATTGTGAATGAAGGATAATCAGAATAAACAACAAATCTCATTATCTCGGGTTGTAAGTCGCTGGCTTAAAGATATTCGGTTTTTAACCGGTAATAGTCCGACATTTTTCATCCCACATTGTTACGTCATCGCGTGGCAAGATTCGGGAAACTTCGAGAATTGAAAGCGCAAAAAAAGTGCAAAATTTGATCCTGAACTTGAATTTCTCAAATCCGTCACCCCCGATGCACCCCATCGCGTGCCCTTTGACAGGCTTTTCTTATTCTGAAGCGCATTTCCGACTCCTGACCGACGCCCAATTTCCCAATGCCGGCTAGACGCCTTTGAAGCAGGTCACAATCGCCTTGTTTGTTTGGATTTATGATCTTCCTCCCTCCTCCCCGTC